>Ga0315279_10008219_pt1 | contig 12688 bp, 15 predicted proteins | sample YL17G06_20_MG_FD_203694 | JGI IMG/M metagenome (GOLD analysis project Ga0315279, IMG submission 203694) | Sediment microbial communities from Yellowstone Lake, YNP, Wyoming, USA - YL17G06_20 | ecosystem: Environmental > Aquatic > Freshwater > Lake > Sediment | place: USA: Wyoming | collected... | reverse complement strand
TTCTATGAAAGGGAAAAGGGCATTCTCCTCTCTCACCTTGTGTTTGTCGTACTCTCTCAAGTGACCAAATAGCTGGTCGAGCCGTGCGAGCGTTTCCTTCATCTCTGGAAAGTCTTTGGTCTTCTCGATGATCGGGAGAGTCCTCGATATCTCCTCCACCACGTCCCTGACGAACCGATGTTCTTCGAGGAGTATGTAAATGGGATGCCCTGGTAACACCTCGACCTTCGCTTTCTCAGTGGCCTCTTTGAATACCGCGAGGTGCACATCGCACAACCTGTGAATCTCTTCCGGTGGAAGACCGTCCGCCACAAGCTCGTCCTCGATCACCGTTATGTCGGGGGATTCCATCCCACCCAAAATGTCCTTGAATTCCGCCTTGACCTTCTCAGGGTCCGCACCCGCACGCAGTGCCTCGATCAGTCTCCTGACTCGCTCTTTGGGTTCCCTAGATTTCTCACTCACAACCCCACCTCCATAACAAACACAATTCTAATCGCACTGGGCTGGAAAGGAATTGTTCCTTATATGTGTTCCATCCGGCCTATCCTCCTTTGAAATCAATGGCAGCAAGGAATACTTTAACATTTTGCATTTCGCAATGAGCTGAGGCCCGAGTCTGTGACTATGCGAGAATCGGAATGCCGAGAGTATGCCAAGAACCGAGTTTGGACGGACGCGATTAGGTTAAAGACCCGCACAGCAATCTAATATACATGCCTACCGCGATTGTCCTCGCCAATTCTGAGGTTGGGAAGGAAACGGATATCATCGATGCATTGGCCAGATTCAAAGAGGTCGAGGAGGCCTATCTCGTCTACGGTGTATACGACATCGTGGCCAAGGTCAATTCCGACACGATGGAGGGGTTGGAGAGCGTCATTACCCAGAGAGTCAGACAGATTCCCGCAATCCGCTCCACGCTCACCCTGATCGTCAGCAGGCGAGAGAAATGACATCGACCGGCCGATCCATGGACGGGTACTGGATGACGCCTGAAGAGGCGAGACCGATCACAGACCCGGTGATTCGGAGAGGATGACTCATTGAATGAGTTCGACAAAGACATACAGACGCTCATAGAGAGACTGAAAGCTGATACCACCCCGAAGGTGGAAGAGAAGATTGCTGGCCTTGCCGAGCGGCTTGTTGAGCTTCGTGACAAGAACCTGCTGAAGATAAACCACTCGGTCTTGGAGATGATCGTGGCTAAGAACCTCATCGTCAGCGGTTACGATGTGAACCTGGAATGCACCGTGGGGGACAATCTAGCATGCGATGTCCTTGCCACCAAGGGCATGGGGACAATGATAGTTGAGATAGAGACCGGATACGTTCCTCCTGCTCACGCCCTTGATCCCACCAACTACATCCAAGCCAGGATTGCGAGCAAGATAGCGAGATACAGCAACTACTCCAACAAGTTCGCGCTTGGCGCGCCTCCACATTACATACTCCCGATTCCCAAGTGTCTGACAAAACCGCCGAGATACAGGACCGAGGAAGAGATTCGGATGATCAAGTCATACTGCGACATGTACTACTCGAATCCCCCAGTATCAAGAGAGGAGATCCTCAACTCTAGGATTCACAGCGTCCACGTTATTGACGTCGAGAACATGGTCGTCAGAGAGACGGATCCTGGCGATTATTTGAAACGATGTGCGCAGTGGGGTGTGTGACGGAATCTCCATGATCACGAATGACATGAGAATCTTCATACACACTGCTCTTTGGCAGGTCGGAACATGACCCTACCAGATTCGCCTCTGTTGTTTCTAGCAATCGTGGCGTTCGTTTCTCTCTCCGGGGTGATCATGCCGGGTCCCGTATTCGCGGCGACAGTTGCGAAAGGCTATGGCGACCTGAAGGCGGGGCTCAAGATTGCCGCAGGACACGCGGTGATAGAGGTCCCATTGATCGCGGCGATATTCCTAGGGTTTGACACAGTCTTGAATGACCGCTACGTCTTTGCCGTCGTAGGCATCGTCGGGGGTCTTCTTCTCTTTTACATGGGAGCGGAGATGGTGCGGTCGAGAGAGAAACTCGTTCGAGGGAAAACCGAAATGAAATACAGTTCTTTCACGGCTGGTATCCTTACGACGATCGCGAATCCGTATTTCCTCCTTTGGTGGGCGACCGTCGGGGCTGCGCTGATCACCGGTGCCGTTCAGTTCGGACTGATAATGCTCCCAGTCTTCGCCATCGTCCACATCTCGTGCGACTTCGGCTGGGACCACTTCGTTTCCGTCACTGTCTTCAAATCCAAGGGGCTTTGGAGCGAGAGGAGACACCACTACCTATTCGTCATCTCTGGGATCATAATGCTGTTCTTCGCGGTCTATTTCATCGCCAGCTCGGTACTGGGTTTGTTCTGAGAAGCCAATAAGTATGCACTCCTCAATATATGTCAGAATCCTCGATGGCCAGGACCTACAAGGACTACAAGATCTACTGCTGTCTCGCACTGAATAGGCTCGTCTCAGAAATGGGGATAGACCTTTACCAACCAGACCTCGAGAGCAAGCTCGACCAGATCCTGGCATCGTCTCTGAGAGGAGTCTCAAAGGAAGACATCAAGCACGAGATCCGTTCTAACCACTTCATGACGAACAAGGCAATCGAGGAGCTGGAGAAGCAGCGCCTGGTTCGCGTTGAGATGAAGGATGGTCGGTACGAGATAAGGATCACGAAGGAAGGAGTACTCTACATCAGAACGTACAACGAATTCTTCCTAAGGATCTACGAGGAGCAGATCAGGGACCACTACAAGTATCACGGGATACCTCACTGGGCTCGGGGCGCGGGGAAGTGAAGTCCCTCGACTATGTACGGTATGAACTCGTAGCTCCTGTCCTCGTTTTCTACTATGAGTTCCAATGAGCAGACGAAGTGCTTTCTTCCGTGAGAAAAAACGCAGCTTGAGACGTCACAACCGCGTATGCGTCCTCGGAGAGGTCGTCATCCGGTTTCCTCGTCCACAGAGCGATGACTCTCGAGGGCGGCACCTTGGTCGACTGCGATACGTCCTCCGCCGCATGCTTCAGGAACATGAAGTCCTCGGCTTTTGGTTTCTGATCGAACGCCTTGATGAATATCTGGTAACCAGGGTAGCCGATTCCGAGAGTACGCCATAGAATGCCTGGTTTCCCGACAAAGTAGCCGTCGAAGGCGTAGTATATCCCCGATGCTCCCCTAATCCTCTGAGGGGTAATTGGCCGCCCGCCCAATGAGGTTCCAAGCGGCGGGTTCCTTAAGGAAAGGAGCTTGGACAGCCTCTCGAGCGTGGTATTGCCATCCGGGGCGTAGACGACGGGGTCGTCGCTCCGCACGCTTATGATGACGCTGTGGCGCATGACGTAGTATCTGAAGAAACCCCTGAGCTCTCCGAGCAATCCGACAGCAAGGACGCCTATCACGAATAGAACCATCAGGAACACGCCGACGAGGAAACTCTCCCTAAGCGCGACGATTATGAGCGGTATCTCCACTATCAGCCAGAGGACAATGAAAATGGAGGCGTACGTGACGAGCTTCCTTATCCTCGGCGCCTCCCTGTTGACGTCCTCCGCGAGGTCGAATATGGCAGAGATGGGATTCTCGACCGCCCGGATGTCCCTGGAAGTCATTTCTGAACGGACTCGGACTCTCGATATTTAAAACCGTCAGGAAGATTGTTCAGCAAGAATCCTGCCTGAGGGTATATCCCCCCAGTTCCGGATCGCATCCTCCGAGGTGAAACAACATGGGCAAGCTACTTGCGAGTGTCTCCGCGGTCATCCTTGCATCCCTGTTCCTTTTTTCAGGCCTAGCAGGGGTAACGTCTGCGGCATCCGAGACCGATCCACTCGAAAGGATCACGCTTGAGCAAGGTACTTCCGACGCATTCGGCGGCAGCAGGTACGTTGCGGTCAACATGACCAAGGACGATTCTGCCGCGTGGTTCGGTGTGTTGTATGGAACGGAGGAGAACCCCGCCCCAATCACATTGGTCGGAGCGTACGTGAGGTACCTTGGCGGGGCTGAGGTCAGGGACGAGAACGGAGGAATGATAGTTCCTGCCGTCCCGATACCGGTCGTCACGGTCTTTGCCCAATGCCTCGGTGCGATAGTCGAATTCAACGACACCGGATATGCGTTCGATGGAGAGCGCGTCGGTGCTGGCAACGGTTTGTATGATTTCCTAGGTAACAGGTCGCTGAGCAACTTCGGCATACTCACGATGGAACCGATATACAAGCTCGTGAACCTTTCGAGGGCGTGGGAACTGTCGGACATAGAAGAAATCGTTGACGAAGCGAACCAGACTAAGCACTACGAGTTCAGCCTGTCCTCCGAGAACATCGCCTACGACAGAATCTGGGACAATGGGCCAGCTGAGTTCGGAGATGGCAGCAGGAGCGGAACTGAGGAGGATGGTGCCGTAGACAAGATGCAGTTCACCTTCCACGTGGAGGCAAGTGCAAAGACCATTACCGCTGACGTTCCATGGTACAAGGTCAAGATCGATGGCGGAAACAACATCATCTCTTCTGAGCTGGTCGGCACGAAGACCTACACAGGTGTAGGGGTGAACGCAGCGTTCAAGTACGATCACCAGATTCAAGGTTGGGACTACACCGCCAAGTCGCGCGATTCGAGGCTGATGCTTGAGAACCTCGTCCTGTTCGGCACGTTCATACCCGACAAGGTTCAGGAATGGCTCGACGCCCAGTTCGTTAGGAATCAGATAGAGGACGGAACCGGTGTTGCGGAATATGAGACTGAGGATGGACAGCAACAGGCGCGCACGAGCGACGATGTCCCAATGGGATCCGAAAGGGTCGCAAAGAACCGAATCGAGTTCAAGGATAACTGGGAGAGGTACGGCCTTCTGACCTGGGTCAGTAACGTGACCGTCGATGACGAGGAGACACAGATGTACTATCAGATCCACGCGGGACAAGCCCAGAACGTCATGAGAGAGAATGATGACGGCGAGGTAAAGAGCATCGCAATCCTCGGCGGCTATATCTACCCGGCTGGGTCGGACATATGTCACGATCCGACGTTCGAGGCATCGAGCTTCATGCTCTCGATAGTTCCCAACTTCGGCGGCGCATTCGTGTTCGCCCTGATTATCGGCACGGTCGCATGTGGATCGTCGATCCTCGTGTTCGCGGTGCTGAGGAACAGAATGAAAAGGAGCAACGTCGAATACCAGATGCCTCCGGAGTATCGCAGGCCCTAAAAACGTTTTCAATTCCCCTTGTTTTTCTTTCTCTTTCGTCCCATTAGAGCGGTTGGCATGGTCGTCGCTTGTAACTAGAAACTCAGCCGACTAGTCTCCTCTTCCGATATCCATCATTCTCTGCAGTGGTGCTCTCGCTCGTTCCATGGTCTTTGGATCAATCTCGACGACAGGTTCGAGCGTCTCGAGCGCGTTGAGCACCGATTTCAGCGTTATCATCTTCATCGTCGGGCAGACCGCTCCGGGTATGGCATAGAACACCTTTCCGGGGTTCTCCTTCTTCAGACGATAGATGAGTTCCCTCTCGGTGCCGATGATAAATTCATGCTTCTCAGACGACTTAACGAACTTAATCATGCCCTCGGTCGATTTGACCGCGTCCGCAAGGTCGATCACCTCAGGCCTGCATTCTGGATGAACGATCACGACGGCCTCGGGGTGCTCTCGCTTGGCCTTCTGGATCTTCTCAGGGCTTATTCGATCATGGGTCGGGCAGAATCCCGGCCAGAGAACAATCTCCTTGTCTTTGACGAACCTCTGCACATACTTACCTAGGTTCTCGTCAGGGACGAAAATAACCTTCTTCGAATCGACCGACTGCACCACCTTGACCGCATTGGACGAAGTGCAGCAAATGTCCATCTGAGCCTTGCAGGCCGCGGCGGTGTTGACATAGCCCACGACCTTAGCGTCAGGATGCTTTTCCTTCAGCTCGACGAGGCCTGCCGCATCGCACATGGCCGCCATCGGACACTTGGCACCAGGCACCGGGTGCACCACTCTCTTCTCAGGATTGAGTATCTTAGCGCTTTCGGCCATGAAGTCAACGCCGCAGAAGATGATGACTTTCGCATCTACCTTGGTCGCCTGCATGGATAGACCGAGGGAGTCCCCGACGAAGTCCGCCAGGTCCTGAATCTCTGGACGCTGATAGTTGTGAGCCAGTATTACAGCGTCCTTTTCCTTCTTGAGCTCCAGGATGCGTTCCGTCTCTGACATCGCACCCCGGATGACTGGGCGTATATAAGAATCTGATGAAAGGGAACTGCAGGCGATCAGGTCCGGTCAAAATAGGTCCTGCAGGCATTCTCGAGTCGCTTGTTCTCCTCCTCGGTTAGCGCCCATCCCACTGCGCCACAATTGTCCTCCACCTGCTCCGGACTAATAGCGCCAGGTATCGCGACCACATTGTCCTCTCGAAGGAGCCAGTTGAGAGCGCTTTGGGCTTGCGTCTTAGAGTGTACCAGTGAGACAACCTCGAGCTCGTCCAAAAACGGCTTGAGCCTCCTCAGGTTCCTCTTCGAGAACGCGGGTCTGAAGCGTCGTATTCCTCCAGCCTTCACGCCTGGTCTGTACTTCCCGGTCAGAAGACCCTGCTCAAGCGGACTCCACGCAATGATTGCGATATTGTTCTTCCTGCAGTATTCGATGGTGCCGTTAGATTCCGGCTTTCTTGCCAGTAGATTGTAGTGGATCTGGTTCGAGACGACGTCGCAGGAAGAGAGAGCTGACTGCACCTTTTCGACGCCCTTTGCTCCGAAGTTGCTCAGGCCTATGTATCTAATCTTGCCACCCTTGACAAGCCTCTCCAGATTCCTCATGAGCTTCTTCAGTGAATTTGTCGGATTGGGATAATGCACCTGATAAAGATCTATCGAATCGACCTTCAGACGGCGGAGCGATTTCTCCACAGACCTGAAGACGCAGTCGGAGGAGGGCTTGAAAGGCCAGTATTTTGTGGCAATGATTGTGCCTTCGTCTTTCGGGACGATCTCTCCTATCATTCGTTCCGACATCCCTAGACCGTAGAGCTCAGCCGTGTCGATGAAGTTGATGCCCTGCTCCGTCGATCTGTTCCAGATCCCAGCGACCTCATCCTTTCCATATCTTCTGCCATATCCCCAATAGGTACCAGACCCCCATTGCCAGGCCCCTAGGCCGATGGCTGAGACGACAAGATCGCTTCTCCCGAGCCTTCGATATTCCACGGCGAGGGCATTTTCTTACGAGTATAAGAGAATTGTACAGAGAGATCACGCTGACGACGCTAGTCTAGGTCACTCCCGTGAGCCGCCGTCATCTGGTTTGTTTCGTGCTCGTAAACCTATAAATTGTCAAAGATAGATGAGGCGTGAGAGCTGAGACTATGCAGGTCCGAGTCGACCCCGAGTACTGCAAAGGATGCCGCCTCTGTGTAATCGTATGTTCGCGCAGCGTCATCGAGGAAGGCACGGAGCTGGGCGAAAAGGGATACGTCCCTCCAATAGTCGCGCACCCAGAGAAATGCGCAAACTGGAAGAGAACCGACAAGAAGAAGGCGGTGTGCGAGTTGTGCATTCTCACTTGTCCGGACCACGCTCTTGGCTGGGATGAGAAGGCGGGAGGACAACAGGAGGCTGCTGAGGAATGAGACTGGATGCAGGCACATACTTCATGCAAGGGAACGAGGCCTGCGTCGAGGGTGCGATCGCCGCGGGACTCCGGTTCTTCGCGGGATATCCGATAACTCCTTCCACAGAAATTGCCGAAGGATTGGCGGAACGGCTGCCTCAGGAGGGCGGCATCTTCATTCAAATGGAGGATGAGATCGCCTCGATATCAGCTGCCATAGGCTCTTCCTGGGTGGGTGCCAAGACGATGACAGCGACCTCAGGCCCTGGGTTCAGCCTCATGCAGGAGAGCATTGGATATGCCGCGATGACGGAGACCCCTCTTGTGATCGTCGACGTCATGAGAGGCGGGCCTTCGACCGGTCTCCCTACGCTGCCATCTCAGGGCGACGTGATGCAGACGAAGTTCGGGTCTCACGGCGACTACGAGGTAGTCGCATTGGCTCCTGCCACGGTGCAGGACATGTTCGACCTTACGATCAAGGCGTTCAATTTCAGCGAGAGTTATAGGGTCCCGGCGATCGTCCTTTCAGACGCGGAAGTGGGGCATATGAGGGCCAAGTTCACTGTCCCAGAAGAGATAGAGGTGGTGGAAAGGAAGATAAGGACGGATAGAGTCTGGCACGATGGCTTTGCGTATGACGAATCCCTGGTCCCGAGATTTCCCGTCTTTGGAAGAGGGTTCCGGGTTCACGTCACCGGCATATCCCACGACATCGCGGGCTATCCGAGGAACGAGCCAGATGTCCATGAGGATCTGGTGAGGCGCTTGACCGAGAAGGTGCTCAAGCATCGGAACGAGATCTGCATCACCGAGAGATACAATGAAGACGCGGATCGCTTCATCGTCACCTACGGGTCTCCAACGCTGTCAGCGATGGAAGTGATTGGTTCCGACTCATCCATCGGACTATTGCAGTTGAAGACCCTCTGGCCGGTGCCAGAGGATGCGATCAGGGATGTCGCGAGGGAAGCGAAAGAAATCGTGGTCCTGGAGATGAACATGGGGCAGGTCTTCAGAGATGTGGAAAGGCTGGCGTGCATGGAAGGATGTAGGAACGTCCATCTGCTCTCGAAGGTCGGCGGCGAGGTCCACACTCCAAAGGAGATCATCCATTTCCTAAAGAGGGGCTGAAATGGAGGACTTCTTTGATCTTTACAGAAAGGATCGATGGCCGACGATATTCTGCCCCGGGTGCGGCATTGGAACGGTCATGAACTGCTTCTACAGGGCGTTCTCCGAGCTCGGTATGGACCAGGATAGGGTCGTGTTCGTGTCGGGAGTCGGCTGCAGCTCAAGAATACCTGGATACATTCGCGCCGACTCTATACACACGACGCATGGAAGGGCGCTCGCGGTCGCAACAGGCCTCAGCCTCTCGAAACCTGACCTGAAGGTAATCGTCTTCACTGGGGACGGAGACCTGGGAGCAATCGGAGGAAATCACTTCATCCATTCGAGCAGAAGAAACGTTGACATGACCGTGTTCTGCTTGAACAATAACATCTACGGGATGACCGGTGGTCAGGCATCGACGACCACCCCGCACAATGCCTTCAGCACGACGACCCCGTATGGCAACATGGAATTCCCGTTCGACCTGGCCGAGCTGGCTGTGACTGCCGGAGCGAACTATGTTGCCCGGTGGACCGTCCGGAACGTGAAGGAACTGATAGGGTCTATGAAGAGGGCGCTCGTGAAGAACGGGTTCAGCTTCGTGGAGATCGCTTCCCCCTGCCCTACTGGCTTCGGCAGGAGGAACAAGATGGCGGACCCGAGGCAGATGTACGAGTGGTTGAAAATCAAGTCCGTCAGGAAGGAGAAGTCCGAGCTGTGGAGGATGGACCCCGTTGACCTTAACATCAGAGGGCAGATCACGATAGGGGAGTTCGTGGACAGGAGCAGGCCGTCCCTCGGATTGATGTTGAAATCAATGCTGGATGAGAAGAAGTCCGAAGACGGCGAATGAATCAAACGACCTGGAGAGGAACCTACTCGTGCATCGTCGCGTCGACCGGATCTTGCCTCATCGCTTCATCTAGTCTCCTGTTGACAGTGTTCCAGTTCACGATGTTCCAGAAAGCGTCGACGAATTTCGCCCGTTGATTCCTGTAATCGATGTAGTATGCGTGCTCCCAGACATCCAAGACCATCAGGATCTTGAACGCGGGATAGACGTTGGCGTTGTGCTTCTCTATCTGCATTATTATCGGCCGTTTCGTCTGTCTGCAATACGCTAGGGCAGCCCAGCCAGATCCCTCGACGCTGTTGGCGGCCTGGCTGAACTCCTTCTTGAATCTGTCGAAGCTCCCGAACTCCCTGCCTACCTCATCACCCAAGTAGCCGCCGGGAGCGTCTCCACCTTTCCCAGTTGGTGCCATGTTGTCCCAGAACAACGAATGCAGAAGGTGCCCCCCTATGTGGAACGACAGTTCCTTGAGCGTGGATTTCACGTCGAAATCCACACCATCCTTTCTTGCCTTGTCCATCTTCTCGAGCACCGCGTTGGCGCCATTCACATATGCTAGATGGTGTTTGTCGTGATGTATTGTCAGCTGTTCCTCCGATATGTTCGGTTCCAGATCCTTATATCCAAAGCGCAACTTCGGAAGGGAATATGATTTGGTCGCTTCCATCCAATCACCTATTACGAAACACCTGAGTTCCTCGTATTTCATGGTTTTGGAGGACCTTGTCGATGACGAAAGAAGATAGAAAAGGAGATTTAGTTGAATCTGGATAGGAGTCACGTCGGTGGTATGCGATGACCATCTCCGTGCGTTTCGCTGGCATGGGGGGGCAAGGAATCATATTCTCAGGCATCGTCTTGGCGCATGCAGTTTCCCTCTACGAAAAGAGAGAGGGAAGGGAACTCTTCGCAATTCAAACCCAGTCCTACGGCCCTGAGGCGAGGGGAGGATCATCGAAATGCGATGTGAAGATCTCCGAGCATCAGAACTTCTACCCATTTGTCGACATCCCCGATTACCTTGTGCTGATGTCCCAGCCAGCCTACGACAGATTCATCGACATATCGCGCAAAGACACAGTGGTTGTCCTGGACGAGGATGCAGTGGAGGGCAGACCTGAGCTGAGATACTATGAGATCCCGGCGACGAGGAAGGCAGAGGAGATAGGGAAGAGAATCGTCGCCAACATCGTCGTGCTTGGGGCGTTCGTCGAGATCAGCGGGACTGTGAGCGAGGAATCGGTCCTGATGGCTCTCAAGGACGTAGCACCGAAAGGCACTGAGACGCTCAACAGGAAGGCTTTCGAGCTTGGATTGTCGCTCGGTAAGATGGCGATCGAGGCAGACTAGAAAGCGGTCAAGCTTCGCATCAGACAACTCGAAATGGCGACCTTGAGTCTCGAATAATGCTGCCGGGCTTTACTAACAGAGAGAAAAGATTAATCCCGCAACGTCATTGCCCCTCTGATGGAGGGGTCCCATTGGACCTAGGTTCGGCAAGAGAACAAGGCAGGAGGGGGCTCTCTGAGAGCGAGGTTAAGGGCCTGCTAAGGAACTATGGGGTCAAGACGACGGACTTCAGGATACCTACGAGGGAAGAGCTCGAATCGCTTGACATCCAGTTCCCGGTTGTGGTCAAGGTATGTTCCCCAGATATCCTTCACAAGACCGAGCTTGGAGGGGTCTTCCTCAATGTAAAGAACAGAACGGAGATGATCGAGAAATTCGACCTAATCAAATCGAAGTTCCCCGGGGCTTCGGTCCTCATCGAACCCATGGAGAAACCGGGCATCGAAGTGATACTCGGGCTGTTCAAAGACCCCAACTTCGGCCTTAGCATCATGTTCGGCATGGGCGGTGTTCTCACTGAACTTTACAGGGACGTTTCATTTCGTCTCGTGCCGATAGGCGACTTGGACGCAGATGAAATGGTCAGCGAAATCAAGGCCGAGAAGGTGTTCCGCGGATTCAGGGGAATGAGAACGGACCGGGAAGCATTGATTAACCTATTGGTGAAGATCTCCTCGATGGGAGATGAACTCAGGGAGCACATTAACCAGTTGGACCTCAATCCGGTTTTCGTCAGGGAGACCGATTGCGTGGTAGTAGATGCGAAACTCATGCTGGAGCCGTGATTCTGCTGCGCAGACTTCTATCTACACAGAATCACAATGAGAAACACCACACGAAGCTTCAGACAGGGGACTGAGGGCATGGCGACCAGGGACGAGCTTGCAGTCAAGTACTTCCAGTGCACGAAGAGGGAAAGGGCCATATTCGAGGCGGGCATCAAGCTCGGAACGGTCTATCATCAGTTCATCGGGACGCCGGTCAGCGCATCCAATGTGGACAGTCTCGAGAGGGCGATAGAGGAGGGTGTCAAGGTACAGCCTTTCGTCGAGAAGGTGAGGGTCAAGATCGATAGGACATCTCTCAGGAAGAAGAGGAACGAATTCGACTATCAGTCTCTGACTGGACCTATGCTTGACGTTCGTGTCACGATTCGGATCGATGAAATATGTGTCGTCGCTCGAATGCGGTACATCAGGGAGCTGAACTACCCCCTTATGTTTGTAGAGAGGATTGCCGATTCCTGACTGGGTATTTCTTAGAATGCCACAAAGATAATCATACAGAAGCGCCATATATCCTGTTACAATTTCCGCGGTGGGGAGATTTGCACGGCTTATTTGTGCTTTGGTGGCGAAAATGAATCGGGGGATTAAGATTGGCATAACTGGCCTTCCTGGTGCCGGGAAGACCCACGCACTTCTCAAGGTCATCGAGATGCTCGAGGCCGACGACTTGAAGGTTGGCGGCATGATCACTGAGCCGATCATCGATGACAACAAGCGGATCGGTTTCTATGTGATCGACTGGCAGACAAAGAAGAAGGCGGTCCTCGCTGATGTTGAGATCCACAGCAAGTTCATGGTGGGGAAATTTGGCGTCGACCTCAACGCACTCGAGAACGTCGGCGTGGCTGCGCTCACGGGAGCCTGTGAGCAGGCGGACGTCGTCGTCATCGACGAGGTAGGAAAGATGGAGGTCGAGAGCGAGAAGTTCGTTGCTGCGGTCAAGGCGGCCCTCGACGTCGA
>Ga0315279_10008218_pt1 | contig 12688 bp, 14 predicted proteins | sample YL17G06_20_MG_FD_203694 | JGI IMG/M metagenome (GOLD analysis project Ga0315279, IMG submission 203694) | Sediment microbial communities from Yellowstone Lake, YNP, Wyoming, USA - YL17G06_20 | ecosystem: Environmental > Aquatic > Freshwater > Lake > Sediment | place: USA: Wyoming | collected... | reverse complement strand
CTATGGGAATCTCGTGATGTCCTCGTTTCTCTGTCTCTTCGTGCAGGAAATCGAGTATGTTTGCGGCCAGCTGTTTTACTTCAACCATTATGTCTTATGCTCCTATTGGGCCTCGATCGGCTACTTTACTAACGGTGGTTGATTATCGATTTGAACGCTTAAACCATATGGCTCGTCAATCAACGATGTTCCTCTTTCTCAGTCGGATATCTTAGTTCCGGGGTTTAGTATGCCGTTCGGGTCGAACGTCTTCTTTATGCTCCTCATCAATTCAAGTTCTCTTGCAGCAAAACATTCTTCTGCTTTCTTGATTCTGATTTTTCCTACTCCGTGTTCACCTGTTATGACTCCTCCAACGCTTCGCGCAATCTGATAGATCTTATTTCTCAGTTTGTCCACGTCTTCGAGACTCTGAGACTCCTTGCGCATAATGTGCACGTGGAGGTTACCGTCGCCAGCGTGCCCGAACAGTGCCAAGGATGCGCTCTGCTTGTTCGCCACTTCTTGGATACTTCGAATGACTTTCTCCAATGTGGCGATTGGGACGGTTATGTCAAGGATATCCATCGTCTCTTTTTTCAGTGCAAGGTAGATGTTGTTCCGTATTCTCAGGATGTTGTCTTGGTCGCCCTTCGATTTCGCGGCATAGGGTTCGTATGTCGTGTGCCGATGGCATATTTCGGCTATCTTTTGACATTCTGTAAGAACCTGCTCATCGCTCGGTTCAGAGACTATGATGATCAGATGGCATTTGCCCGCTGCGACTGGCCAGCGAGCACCCAGATGCTTCGCACTCTTCTCCATCAGCTCTCTCTCAACGTACTCGATGGCAAGTGGTGTATCGGCGTTCTTGAGTACCTCGGGAACGCTTGACAATGCGTCGCTCCGCTCATCATAGGGCACTATCATCGTCATCGTTACCCCCGACTTCGGGTACAGTTGGAGTGTGGCTTTTGTTATGACCGCCAGCGTTCCCTCGCTACCTATTATGAGCTGCATAAGATCGTAACCCACGTTGTCCTTGTGGACCCGCCCTCCAAGACTCAGTGTTTCGCCTGTTGGAAGTATTGCCTCAATTGCTCTAATGTGATGCCTCATCACGCCATGTCTTACTGCTCTTGATCCTCCCGCATTCGTGGCCACGAGTCCTCCTACCTCAGCGTTCTCATCGCCCGGATGAGGTGGAAAGGATAGGTTGGCTGCTTCAGCAGCTGCCATGAGTTGTCCAAGAGTCACTCCTGCTTCAGCGATGGCCATCATGTTGTCTTTGTCGATTTCGAGTTTGTTCATACGTTCCATTGAAAGGATAATTCCGTCTTGGGTCGGGATAGCCCCGCCCGCGAGCCCCGTACCTCCGCCTCTCGGGAAAACCTTGATGCCCTTCTCATTCGCTAATTCCAGAATCGCTGACACCTGCTGGGCGCTTCCGGGTCGGCATAGGAGAACATCGCTCGCTGGTTCGGGCCTGACAGATGCAGGACTTTCGTCAACGAGGTAGCTCAGCATTCGTTGCCTATCGGTTGTCACATTGTCTTTTCCGACAATTGCCTCTAACCTTCCGACTACAGCACTGTCCATGTTCCTTTACCGCCAGTGTGATTTTCAAGCAGCTACGTGTTGATGGTCAAAGATGGCTTAGGGATTACCGGTGGCTTCATTGTTTCGTACGTTGAGCGAGTTTTGTCGTCATCGGAGGGTCTCCGTGAAAGATCCGCTGTGGAATAAGGATAGCGTCAACTCTTCGGTTGGTGGTTCTGATTCTAGGGTCTCACCGGGAGTGGAGATGAGGCGGATTCAGCGCAAAGGGGGCCGTTTTCAGGGAAAAGGGGGCCGTTTTGGGATGAGACAAGATAAGAGAAATCGCGCAACTCCACCGGGACATGTTGAAGGAAGAATGCAAAAGCATCACCCGACAACTTGACGTTACCGGAATAAGGAATATCTAATACGCCGCAAGCAATTGGCGGGGGTTTCAATTCCCGGAGTTAAGGATCGATGATTGAAGTTGGCACGACTTCTCGCTTTCGTAGACATCTTTGTGAAGTCGCCCACTCTGGACGATGTCGTAAAAGCACTCTCTGATTTATCTAACGTCGAAGAGCTCTACGAGGTAACAGGGGAATTCGACATTGTCACGCTTGTCTCAGCGGCGGGCATAGAGGAATTCCGGGAACTCCTGAAAAACAAGATTCTGAAGATTAAAGGCGTAAAGAGCACAGTAACCTCCATTGTGTTAAACGCACCCAAAGGCCCTAGAAACGGCTTGCACGCTGCAACATCAAAATCGACCTCACAGTAACGACTACTCCTTTTCTACTAGAGGTTGATTTGATCAATCCATACTATTGAGGAAAATTCTGGAAGAGCTCAATGGTGATGAATCCAATTGATCGATATCATTCAAACGCTAGTCATAATTCTGATTCTAGGTGTAGCCGTGGCCTTAGGGCGTCTCCTTGCACCATATGTCGCAAGGGTCTTTGCGCGTGCACCAGGGGGCTCAAGGGTCTGATGCGCTGGTTATGACGTTAATGAACTTCCTCAGCCCGGTCGCGATCCGCTTCCTTATGCAGCCCCGTTCGAACGTATCCTGGGCCGTGTTCAGGACTATCCCGGCCCAATCATTGCTATGATTGAGGGAAGCGTATGGGGTGGAGCGTGTGATCTGGCGCTTACATGTGACATCCTTGTTGGTTGCGAGACTGCGTCATTTGCTGTGACGCCAGCGAAGATTGGAATACCTTACAACATTTCCGGGATGATTCATTTCATCAACATCCTTGGAGTTAACAAAGCCAAGGAGATGTTTTACACTGCCGCGCCAATCAGTGCCACGGATGCTCTCAACGTTGGAATTCTGAATCACCTCGTTCCCGCCGCCGACTTTGAACGCGTGGCACGTGACATTGCCAACAAAATCCTTCAGAACGCTCCCCTCGCCGTGAAAGCATTCAAAAAGCAGTTCCTCTTACTTTCTAAGGGACATTCAATCGACGCCGAAACAGCCGAGAAAATCCAGTCCTACCGACGCATCGTATACGACAGCCAAGACTACGGTGAAGGATACGCGCCTTTCAGGAAAAACGCCCACCACGTTTCAGAGGCAAGTAATCGATTACAAATCGTCAACTACATCATGCCTGCTGTTGTGCAAGTTGTGTTGCAAGGTATGCTGCAAGAACAAGATAGAGGGTGAGCTCTAATGAATCAGGAAGCAGATAACTGAACGACCTAGCGTTAGCCGCTAGCCAGTTCACTATTCCATCAATGACGGACCTAACGCCTGACATGAATAATCACGTCCAGCACGGTGTCAACATTCTCGGCGTCTTTAAGCTCTGAGGATGATTCGTCCAGAGTTATTCTTTCGTCGCCTCCATTTCTTAGAGCCGTATTGCGGGTGCTTTATTACCGATGATGCCCTATCGCATCATAGTTGAAACATCATAGCAGTACTACGGAACCTACCGGGACCGAGAGCGCATATCCAAGATAGGGATCTCATCTACCTAATCCAATTCGCAAGAAAGCATAACCTAACCGCAAACAACCTCCATGACTCTTTGCTAGCTACATGGCAGAGCGGCAACGCCCAATGCGGAACGCTCCTGATAGAAATCCGTTCGCGCGAAGAGAGATCCTCCACCTACATGTTCTCACTTAAAGGAAGGCCCCTAGCGCAAGCGAACATCCAAAATGACTCCATTCGGAAACTCGTCAGACTCCCAGAGGGATTCACCAGTTTTCTAGATGTTGACGAACGACCTAGTTCAAACAAATTGGACGCGAACACTGTAAGTGCGATTGGTGATCTACGGTTTGGATTGAGCGGTGTGTCTTTCAAAGCTAGCGTAGTAAGAAAGTCTGAAGTTAGGGCTGTGACCTCGAAGGAGGGAAATCCACTCTTGGTCTGTGATATAATGCTATCAGACGGGACGGGGGAAATTCCGTTGGCTGTATGGAATGGGCAAATTGGCACGGTCTCTCTGGGTGATATGGTACAGGTTCAGAACGCGAGGGTAAGAAGTTACAGGGGAGAAATCCAGCTTGCTCTGGGCAGGAAGACCGGCCTTCTGACGGTCCTCGAACATGCAACCGAAAACGTTGCTTAGCAGCCCGATCCCGGTTTACCTCTGAGCTACCATGTTCAGTATACCCGAGCAAGAGTTCTAGCTGCATTTCGGTCCCTAAGCTGATGCCATCAGCTTCCGGTAACGTTCTTCGCGATCTTCGGGGTTTCAGAATAAGGGAGTTACATCATGCCTGGAGGCATCCCGCCAGCCATTCCTCCGGGCATTCCGCCCGGACCACCAGGGGGACCACCTTCCTTCGCGCCTTTTGAAGAGAGGACGTCATCTATCCGTAGGAGCATGCAGGCGGCTTCTGTGGCGGATTTGACGGCTTGCTGTTTCACCCTGAGCGGTTCGACTACGTTATCCGCGAGCATATCAGCGATCTTGCCGGTCTTGACTTGAACACCAAACCACTTGTTTTCTGGGGTCGCGTGTTTTGATCTAAGTTCGACCATTATGTCGATTGGATCGAGTCCGCAGTTTTCAGCTATCGTGAGCGGGATGGCTTCTAGGGCTTCGGCATAGGCTTCGATGGCTAGCTGTTCGCGGCCCCCAACTTCTAGAGCGTAGTCGCGCAGTTGTTTTGCTGTTTCAGCTTCGGGGGCTCCTCCACCAGCAACGATCTTGCCATCCTCAACTGTGTTCCTGACTACGCAGAGGGCGTCGTGGAAGGAGCGTTCGGCTTCGTCTACAACATGGTCGGAGCCGCCCCTGATCATCACGGTGACCGCGCGTGGGTCTTTGCAGTCGCGAACGTAGACTAATTTATCGTCTCCAATCTTCACTTCTTCGACGAGTTTTGCTTCACCAAGCGCTTCGGACGCTATGTCTTTCGTGCTGGCTTGTATGGTGCCGCCGGTGGCTTTGGCGAGTTTCTCCATGTCGCCGCTGCTGATGTTCTTAACTGCCATTATGTTCCTTTTGGCAAGGAAGTGTAGTGCAAGGTCGTCAATGCCTTTCTCGCAGAAGATCACGTTAGCCCCGCTCTTTGCTACCTTCTCCGTCATTTCGCGGAGCATCGATTCTTCTTCGTCGAGGAAGCCTTTCATCTGGTCTGGAGAATTAATGTTAATCTTGGCATCGAACTCGGTCTTCTCAATTTCGAGTTTCGCGTTGACTAGGACGATCTTCGCGTTTCTTACTTGTTTTGGCATTTGAGGGTGTGAGATCTCTTTGTCGACAACGATGCCCTTGATGAGTTCGCTTTGCTCCATGCTCTCGCCCTTTTTCTTCAAGACCTTGACTCGGTCTATGTCGGCGGTAATCTTGCCATCTCTCTCTTCCATAATTTGACGGACAGCCTTCATTGCCAGGGTTCCTAGGTGATCGCTCGTTCCAACTGTTGCCTTTGTGCCCATCGAGGTCATTGCAACTTGTTTAAGCATCTTTTCGTCGTCAGGCTGTATATCGATTGATAGGTTCCGAAGGATTTCCAAAGCTTTCTCGGAAGCCTTCTTGTAGCCTTCAACTATCACGGTCGGGTGGACTTCTTGATCCAGAAGCTTCTCTGCCTTCGTCAAAAGTTCGCCTGCAAGCACAACGACGGTGGTCGTACCGTCGCCCACCTCGCTGTCTTGGCTCTTCGCTACCTCGACAAGCATCTTGGCGGCAGGGTGTTGAACATCCAGCTCCTTCATTATGGTAGCGCCGTCGTTTGTTATGACTACATCACCCATGCCCGAGACCAACATCTTGTCCATCCCTTGCGGGCCAAGCGTGGTCTTTATGGTTTCAGTGATGACTTTCGCGGCGAGTATGTTGTTCCGCTGCGCGTCCTTTCCTGTAGTACGTTGAGAACCTTCTCTCAGAATCATGACTGGTATTCCTTGTGTGGACATATCGGATCATCAGACTTGTTACCTAAGGTAAAACCTCATATAAAATCTCTTCCGTTTGGTTCTGTTACGTGTGGGGAACGTGCCTTAGACTGCTAATGGTCGTGACTTAGGGGGGCAGTCCGATTGCTTGCCTAATCTCTTGAATCTTTTCTGGCAGAAACGGGTTCTGTTTCCATGTTTTCGTTATGTCTGCTATGGCAAAGGGTTCGCGCTGTATAGACTCGGCCTTTTCGACAACTATATCCTGCGTATCACACGTTAGGAGAGCGACGAAGACGTAGTTTGGTGAACCGCTCTCTACGAGGAGGCTAGCAACGACATGGTTCTCGTATCGGTATACGTGCGGGGTGTATTGTTTTTGGAGTATTTCTATTACTTTGGTCAGGTCAAGAGGCATGCGCCATGTTGCCAGCCATTGACTATTTGCGGCTTGCGTTCTGAATTGATGTTAGCCATTTATTGTTATCTCCTGGCTGGTAGGAGCAGATCTGTTCTCCGTTTTTTCGTCCGTGTACGCACCACGAGACCCAAACACGAAAAGCAGGAATCGAAATCCGGTTCTGACAGATCTCCGATTTGATGGTCGGTGTTCCTCTTGTTAGGAATCACCGTTGAACGCAATGGGGGGTTAAGGAGTAGTTCGAGATTCTTATCCTGCTGTCCGGTTTTTCTCTTTCTTTCTTCTCTCGATAGACCGTTGATGACGTGCCGACGGAGGCCATTCGACTGGTGAGAGGCCTTTGATTAATCGCCGAGCGTCCTCTAGGCCGGCAATGTAGCCCTGTATGTGTTGCGAATTCACTTTGTATTCCTCGTATGGCAGGTTATCTTTTTCCGCTTCCCTCTTGGCGATTAGTTCTTCAATTTTCGTCAGTAGAGTTCTCTTCCGAAAACTATCTTTCTCGCGCATGATTCACACGAATAAATGAGGTATTGGCGCGATATGAAAACGCCCGCTCCAAATCGAATTTACTCTTGGGTGCAGGACCAGTTCGGTCCGGAAGAATGATTCCATCTTCGCCTGTTGTCCAGTTAGCATTGGTGTGTACTCGTCAGCTGTAGAAGAACTCTTGGAGAAGGCTGATGTGCCGAAGCGAGCATGGCAGTGGGTGAGGCCTTAATCTGCACGCATCTGTCGAGACGGACTACTTGCGTTGCTCGTCCTTCGTTTGCGTCGCCAGGTCCTGAATACTGGCTTTTCCCAATGGAGGGAACCCCATTGAGACGCCAGCCGTTGGCGTGTTTGTGGGCACAAGTATGAGTGTGCCCTTACTCTGTAGGCCAAGCTCGTAGAGGATGTTCATCCAGCGCAATTGAAGGGCACGCACATTCTTTTCGTACAGGTTTGCTGCATCAACCATTTTCTGTGCAGCCTCATATTCGGCCATCGCTAATGTTACTCTAGCCCGGCGTTCTCGTTCTGCTGAAGCCTGGCGTGACATTGCTTCTTGAAGCATTGACGGAATTGAAATGTCCTTAACCTCAACCGAGCTAACCTTGATTCCCCAACGCTCGGTTTTTTCGTCGATAATGTTTCGAGCTTCGACTCCAACTTTTTCACGTTCGGTTAGCAGTTCGTCGAAACTCACTTTACCGATAACCTCTCTCAGCGTTGTCTGCGCCGCTAGGGTTGTCGCCTCAAAATATCTTTCAACGTTTAGGATTACCTTCCCAACATCTATAGCCTGAAAGAACATTATTGCATCAACATTTACGGGCACGTTATCCTTTGTCAGAGTCTGCTCCGTTCTGAAAGGAACTGTTTGCACCCGCATGGAAACGACGTTCGGGATCCTGTCGACAAACGGAATGATGTAAAAGATCCCTGGACCCTTCATCCCGGTGAAACGCCCCAAGCGGAGCACAGGGGCGCGTTCCCACTCCTTGATGACTCTGATGCCCGAGGCTACGAGCATTACGACGAATAACACAACAATGATTCCACCGATGAACGCAGGCGTAATCAGATCTTCTAGAGCCACTAACTAAGCCTTCAGATCTGAGCTTGTTCTGGCTTAACTCTTAACTTCTCCCTAGAATCTACTTGCCCTGAAGCTAGAAGACGTATCTTCCCAAACTACCGCTGGCGATCATGCTGACGCGAGGACAGCTGAGTTGTCAACGCTATAAGCGGTGGGTACACACTCAAATCAAACTTCAAGTCTGCCCGCTTGCACCATGATCCCCTTTTTGTGCTATGTGAATAGGAAGAGTGCCTCTAGTCTCTCTTGACAAGCCACCAAATCATTCCGTTACTCTTTTCGCTTAACACTTCTGATTTTTGGGGGATTTTTCTCTTTGACTTTTACTAACTGTCGCCGCTTATGCTGTTCTCCTTTCCGTTCACGCTCTTGCGTATCCAGCTCTCGTCTATCCTCGTCCTTTTCCTCGCCGCTCTCGTCAGTCCCTTCCCGTTCCAGCTCTTCTTCGTCTTCCTTCTCGCGCTGATCTTCTTCCTGCCCTTCTTCACGCTGCTTTTCCTCTTCCTCGTCGGACTCTTCACTCAATAGTATCGCCTCCGCCGCATGCTTCTATCTTATTCACGTTTGCTCTATCATTAATGGCCTTTTCTTGGGTCTTTTGGTTGCTAGGCGGTCACGTGTCGATAGATGAAACTCCGGTCCAGCAGTGCGCTGATCATTATTCGACGGTAGGTCAAGTAATAATCAACGGGGTTCCAGCGTTTGCGCTAATCTAGTGCTGAGCCATAAGCTTGAGTCTCAGTTGGGAAGCAGGTGTGAATGCGCTATATGTTTGGATTGTGGGACGCCATGCTTTTTGCCCAGTGCTAACCAGAGTACACCGGCGAAACATGAGTGCTTTACGCAGCGTGAGAAAGGTATGGCGGAGCAGCCCGACCGTTGAGGGTGCGGGCGTGCAACTGAAACGCGCATTCGGATATCAACAGGTGCCCGAACTGGACCCATTCCTGCTATTGGATGATTTTCATTCTAGTGATGAGCGCGACTACATCGCTGGTTTTCCTTGGCACCCGCACCGAGGTATCGAGACAATAACGTACATGCTTCATGGCAGAGTGGAACATGGAGACAGTATGGGAAACGGGGGCATCATCCAATCCAACGAGGTTCAGTGGATGACAGCAGGCAGCGGGATCATTCACCAAGAAATGCCGAAGGGTCCTGGGTTGTTATGAGGATTCCAGCTATGGGCGAACCTGCCTGCTTCGCACAAGATGATGGCCCCACGGTACCGTGATGTTAAGGCAAGCATGATCCCCGTAGCGACGCCTTCTGAAGGCGTAAAGGTGAAGGTCATCTGTGGCCAAGTCGGTTCAGTTGAAGGACCTGTTCGACACATCGTCATCGACCCCGAGTACTTGGACGTGACGCTGGCTCCTGACGCGCTCTTCTCACATGCCGTACAGGACGAGCACAATGTGTTTGCCTATGTCGCTGAAGGGTTGGGCAAATTCGACGAGACGGAGCAACACACCATCAACGCCGAGAGCATCGTACTTTTCGGCAAAGGCGACGAGGTGAAAGTAGAGGCAGGAAACACAGGTGTCAGGTTTCTCCTTGTCTCTGGTAGGCCTCTTCGGGAACCCGTCGCGTGGTATGGCCCCATCGTGATGAACACTGAACAAGAGTTACGAATCGCCTTACAGGAATACGAGAAGGGCACATTCATCAAGTCCGAGATAGCCTAATCCATCGGGCTCGGACAGAAGCAAAAGTGGGAGGCCCCTTTCTGATTTTCATGTGCGTGGTCGTGGGTGCTGGTGCGCACAAACACAATCAAGCGTTCACATGAAACCACTCGAACTCATCTCCCTGCCACCTCAATCTGATGAGAAAACAGTACCCGCTAAGGGTTCAGAGCGTTACCATCGCAAGTGCAACTAGCGCTCCGATAGCGATTCCCACCGCCACCTCAGAAGGTGTGTGGCCGAGCGAATAATGCACGGGAGGCGTCCTGACATGTGCTAGGCGGATAATCCTGTTTATCGTTCTCCCCTCATCGCCTGCAGTGCGACGGACTCCTAACGCGTCGCGTATGACGATGACCGCAAGAACAGCAGCCACTACGAAAGTGGGACTTCGCCACCCCTCAGTTCGGAGGAGAGACAGGCAGAGAGCCGTCACGGTCGCGCAATGCGTACTCGGCATGCCACCTGTCACCACAATGTCCTCCCAACGAAGGCGCATATGATGGCGCAGTGTGATGAGCAGGAGCTTCAAGCCCTGCGCGGCGATGAGCGCAATCGTCACCGTAACAAGGAGAACAGGAATGTCCATGGCTTCGCCGCACGAATAGCACGATAAAAGTGTTTGTGCACATTTGGGTGTTCTAAATCAGATTGGCCTGATGAAACAGGCGTACCGTCAGCCAGTCAGGTGCGGCGTGATAGCAGCCATGACGAAGGATTCTTGTATCCCACCGCTGAACAAGGCGGAACATAACAAATTGCAGGCTTGTCATACCCTACCCATTTCTGAAACCCGTTTGGGTTGAGCCTTCGACTGACTACGACTTGGGCTTCTTGCCATTTCAATAAGTAGCTCAGACAATTAGATACGTTGGGGTCTACAATTTGATGATGTCAACGCACATGGCGTACGGCTTTGTCACAGCGTACGTCCTTTCGGTTACATTTGCCACATGGATTGCGCCGTCCACTTATCAGGTCCTAATGCCCGCGACGGCCATCTTAGCGCTTGCAGGAGCCATCGGTGCAATCTTCCCTGATATTGATCAGGCAGAATTCTGGGCGCCCAAATCAATTGGGAAGTACTTTACTCACAAAAAGACACTTCACTACATCACAGGTTACCTGACCCTAAGCGCTATCCTAGTCATCTTGGCAATCTTCTTTCAGAAATATGCATTCTGGCTTATCGTCGCCGCGTGCTGGAGTTTTGGAGCTTGGACTCATTCACTAATGGATCCGCTGGACGGATGGAGAGATGACAATCCGGAGGAAGGAATTTACGAGCATATCACGCGAAAATGGTTACCGTCCAGGCGTCTCATTCATTTCGCAGGGATGTGGGAGTGGGTTGTTCAGGCATTTGCGGCAGTATGGTTCATAGCGATTTCAGCTAATCTTTCTCAGCTACTCATCCCCGGCTGGCAACTTGGAACACTGGCATACCTGGGCATATTCTCAATTTCAGCTGTGTTCGACGCAAGGCATAGAGCACCAAAGAGGCAACCTAGGGAGTTGCCTCACATACGCTTGCTTACAGGTGCAGCTGTCATCCATACTAAGAAGAGAACACAAACTACCTCATGCCCGACTTGCAGCAAACCTGTTCCAAACGGGGCCCCGATGTGCCCATGGTGCAGAATTCGTCTAATCTGGAAATGACCTAAATTGGACTCCATTGGAGTGGGACATGAACATGCACCCCTTGCATTCTGGAGCGTTCAAACTGCTGAGCTACTAGCGCAACTTCAAACAACCTCCGAAGGGTTGGCTGGTGAAGAGGCCCAACGGAGACTCGCCCACTATGGATACAATCTCCTGAAGCGCAGGAAACGATCCGATGCACCTGCACTCCTGTTTTCTCAAATCAAAAGCCCAGTTATCATTATCCTCATCTTTGCAGGGGTTTTGTCATTTTTCCTTGGTGATCCAGGGAATGCTCTGATCATCCTAGCGATCATATTCGTAAGTAGCTTGCTTGGATTCTGGCAGGAACGAAGTGCAACCAACGCTGTCGAAAAGCTGCTGGCGATTGTGCAGGTCAAAGCGATGGTACTTCGCAACGGAAATCAAGAGGAAATTCCTGTTGAGGAAATCGTGCCTGGAGATATCGTCATCCTCAATGCGGGAGACCTAATCCCTGGTGACTGTCTGGTTCTCGAATCAAGAGACCTCTTTGCAAATGAAGCGTCCTTGACGGGAGAAACCTATCCAGCCGAAAAAACAGCTGGGATTCTGCCAACGGAAGCGTCGCTTAGCCAGCGGACAAACAGTCTTTTCATGGGAACTAACGTAGTCAGTGGCAGCGCGAAGGCCGTGGTTGTAGGAACCGGAGCAAAGACTGAGTTCGGCAAAGTCTCCGAGCGGTTGAAACTTCGGCCGCCGGAAACAGAGTTTGAGCGCGGTGTCCGACGGTTCGGGTATCTCCTTATGGAAGTCACCCTCGTGCTAGTGGTCGCCACCTTCGCCATAAACGTGTATTTTACGCGTCCGGTGCTGGAATCACTTCTCTTTTCCCTAGCGCTCGCTGTTGGACTGACGCCGCAACTGCTGCCAGCAATTATCAGCATTAACCTTGCCCACGGAGCCAAACGCATGGCACAACAGAAAGTGATTGTCAAGCGACTTGCCTCTATTGAGAACTTCGGCAGCATGAACGTGCTCTGCTCCGACAAGACGGGCACCCTAACAGAGGGCGTGATAAGGATACATTCCGTCCTTGATGTTAACGGCGACGAAAGCGAGAAAGCGCTTCTCTACGCTTCTCTCAACGCCTTTTATCAGACGGGATTCACGAACCCAATCGATGACGCAATTCGGGCTCGTCATTTTGATCTGTCTGACTACAAGAAGTTAGATGAGGTGCCGTACGATTTCATTCGTAAACGACTAAGCATTCTGGTTCTAAAGGACGATACAAGTCTGATGGTTACGAAAGGTGCTCTGCAGAATGTGCTTGACGTCTGCTCCTCAGTTGAACCTTCTGAGGGAACGATCGTAGAAATCGTCGAGGTGCGAAAGCAGATCCAACAGCGTTTCGAAGAGCTCAGCAGCAAAGGCTTTCGCGTCCTAGGGGTCGCTTACAGAAACGTTGGTTCTGATAGGCT
>Ga0315279_10008217_pt1 | contig 12690 bp, 12 predicted proteins | sample YL17G06_20_MG_FD_203694 | JGI IMG/M metagenome (GOLD analysis project Ga0315279, IMG submission 203694) | Sediment microbial communities from Yellowstone Lake, YNP, Wyoming, USA - YL17G06_20 | ecosystem: Environmental > Aquatic > Freshwater > Lake > Sediment | place: USA: Wyoming | collected... | reverse complement strand
GCCGGACGATGACGACCGGGTTAAAAGTCGCTTCGGCGTGAGAGATACCGATCACCAACACGCGCGCCTGTCTGGCCGCACAGTTCAGAACGGTCGGCATGGCCGCCGGGTTGCCAGTAGCCTCGATAACCACGCTGGCCATGCGCCCGTCCGTGACTTTTGCCACGCGGTCGGCCACATTGCCATCTTGCGTGGTGAACACGTGGTCCGCGCCCAGTTGTTTGGCCACCTCCAGGCGAGGTCCATCTTCCGGCTGGCCCACCACCACAACTGTGTGTGCGCCCCTGGCTTTGACGGTTTGCAACGCGTAAAGGCCAATGGCGCCTGGCCCAAAGATGACAACGCTATCTTCTACGTCCACGGCTACCTTGCGCACGCCCCGATAAGCTGAGGCGATGGGATCCACGGCGGCGCCCTCCTCAAACGAAAGGTTGTCGGGCAATCGGTGTAGACAGGTCTGGGGCACGGCGGTGAATGCGGTATAGGCTCCATGGAGGTGGATGCCTAGCTCAAGAATGTCCTCGCACATTGACTCCTGGCCAATCTTGCAGTAATAGCATCTGCCGCAGCCTACGACCAAGCCTACGGCCACCCGGTCGCCCACGGCCCAGCCTTCCACTCCCTGTCCCACTTGCGCGATGACGCCGGCAAATTCGTGACCGGGGATCAACCCTTCCGGCACCGCACGGATGCCGTTAAAGATGGGGATGTCGCTGCCGCAGATGCCAACGGCCTTGACCTGCACGAGCACTTGGTCAGCACGGATCTCTGGGCAGGGCACCTCTTTCCAGGCGAATCCCGGGCCCGGCTTTTCCTTCACAACTGCCATCATGGTCTTGCCCGGCTGCATTTTTCCTTTCCTCCTATTCTTCTGGATTGATTCTCCGGGACTCGCACTGGGCTGGGGCAAGTGCCATACGCACGGTCTAACCGCTTGCCAGCCCGCCCGCGAGCTCGCCGCCGTCAATCACAATGGCCTGGCCCGTGATAAAGGCCGCCTCTTCGGAAGCGAGAAAGGCAAACAGCGCCGCGATCTCTTCTGGCCGGCCCAGTCTCTTGAGCGGCACATTTTCGGCCACTGTGGGCGGGTACGTCAACAGCGGCGTTTGCACAAAGCCGGGGCAGATGGCATTGACACGCACCTTGGGCGCCAGGTCCAGGGCCATGCACCGCGTCAGCTCAATCACCCCGGCTTTGGCTGTGTTGTACATGGCGTGATGCTTGTAACCCACCAGGCCGTTGGTCGAGCCCATATTCAGAATGACGCCGCCTTGGCCTGCCGCCATGCGCCGCGCGGCTTGCTGCGCCACAAAGAAAACGCCGTCCAGATCCACTCGCATCACCTTGCGCCAGTCCTCGACGGGGATATCCAAAAAGTGGTGGCGCAAGCTGATCCCGGCGTTGTTGATCAAAACATCCAGCCGGCTCACCAGGTTGTCTACCGCCGCAAAGGCGCGGGCGACCTCCTCGGCGTCCGAGACATCAGCTTGGATCAAGCCGGTGATCTCGGGCCGCTCCGCGGCAAGGCGATCCATCGCGGCCTGGTCTCGATCCAGCACGAGTACGCGCGCTCCTTCTTCCAAGAACCGCTGCACCGTCGCTTTTCCGATGCCGCTGGCGCCGCCAGTGACCAGCACACTCTTTGTCTTGAGCCCACGCATCGGCGCTAAACCTCCTTCTTGATTTTGGGGTACGTCACGTTTCCCTTGCAGCTTTCGCTCAATTTGAAACCTGGTAAACCGTGTACTGGTTGTACCCGGTGACAACCTTGGTATACCCTTTGAGCATTTCGTCAACCGCGTGCGAGCCGGTGTCCACCAGAAAGGGCCTGCCTCTCAGGGAAACGATCTTGTCCAACGTACTGACGACGATAATGTTCTCTTTTCCCGTGCGCCGGATCACCTCTGCGCTAATTTGCTGGTTGCCCCGGCCAAACAGGTAGCCCTGTCCGCCGATGGGCGTGATGACAATCTTGGCCCGGTGTCCTTCGAGCAATTCCAGCAGTCGTCGCTCGCCGACATCGGCCGCCAGCAGCTGGCGGTTCAAGACCACGTCCACGCCGATGAGCGTCTTGGGCAATCCCAAGCGAGACGTGATGGCCCGCGTGGTTGTCCCCGGCCCGATGATATACAGCCGATCCTCGGCCATCTCGTCTATAACGGCGCAGGCAATCGCATCGGCCGCCAGCCGTTCTCCCGGCGGGCTGGCGCTTTTGAGACTCTGGACCAACATGCGCTGAAACGGAATCTTGAGGTAGCCATGCAGCTTGGCTGAGACGACGCCTTGCCGCACAGCGTCCTCGTCAATATCCATCACCTCCGCCTCGCGCAGGTCGGTTGCCTGTCCACGCAGATACATCGCAGCCAGCTCACCCGCGCTTTTCGGGTGGGTGGCATAAACAGCCGAATGGATCTTGACTCCGGCGGGGATACCCAGAACGGGGACGTTCGTGCCGACGGCGCGGTAGATGTCTCTGGCCGTGCCATCACCGCCCGCAAACAACACCAGATCTGCACCCAATCCCATCATTTCCCCGGCCGCCTGGCTGGTGTCTGCGGCGGTGGTTTCCCCGGGTGTGATTGCGCCAATGACCACCGGCTCAAACCCACAGGCCACCGCCGCGTTTGCGCCCATTTCGCCGGGATAGGTGACGATCTCCAATTCACCCCGGAGAGTGGCGAGGAATTGGATAGCCTCGATAGCCCGGTTCAGCGCCTTGGGAACCGCCCCCAGAGCCAGCGCCTGCTTTTGGATCGCCGCGCCGTCACTGCCTTTCAGTCCAACGCTGCCGCCTATCCCAGCTTTGGGATTGACGACGAGTCCCAGCCGTTTGTCACTGGCCATGATCGTCCTGGGCTTTTCTCCGGAAAGCCCGCCAGGTCATTGCCCAGCACGCCGGGTCCTCGAACGAATCGTGATCGGTGATCTGATGAATGGGGGCGTTGTGCGGCGCAGTCTTGACCCCCTCGGGATGGGTACGCGCTTCTTGCGCGATGCGCGCCCAGATGGCGGCGTACTCGTCAAGGTCCGCCTGGGAATAGGACTCGGTGGGCTCCAGCGTCAGCGGCTCGGGCACGACGAACGGGTGGTGGCTCAGGAAGCCATGCGCGCCAAAATCGGCCGCACGCAGCGCAAAGTCCAGGCTGCTGACGCCCGTTTCCTGCGTCAGTTGCTCGGTGCTGTAACGCACCTGTTCGATACGGCGTTTGCCCTCGGCGTAGGGTGCGCTGATGCCCGGAATCTCGAGCATTTGCTTGAGCAGATAGTTGTTGTTGAGAACCGCCACTTGTGCCGCTTCACGCAGGCCCTCGGCCCCCAGCCCCATCACCCAGGCGTACGCTTTGAGGATATTGGGGACGACGCCATAGAACGGGGCAATCTTGCCGATAGAATCAGGCCGGTCATAGTCCAGATAATATCTCTGCCTATCGAATTCGACGGTGGGTACGGGCAAGAAACGAGCGAGTTCCTCAGTCACACCGCTCGCGCCCGCCCCTGGGCCGCCAGAACCGTGCGGCGTTGAAAAAGTCTTGTGCAAGTTAAAGTGGCACAAGTCAAAGCCCGCCTCCGCGGCCCGGGCAATACCCAAGAGGCCATTGGCGTTAGCCTGGTCGTAAGCGCACAAGCCGCCAGCGTTGTGCACCACCTTGACAAATTCGTCAATGAGGGGGTTAAAGATGCCGGTATCATCGGGGTTAGTGATAAACAAACCCGCCGTCCGTTCGGACACGGCCGCCTTTAGCGCCTCCAGGCTCGGGTAGCCGCTCTCCTCCGGGTAAAGGGTGATGACCTTGTACCCGGCTGTGCTGGGGCAGGCCGCGTCCGACGGATGGGCAAAGAGGGTGGCGATCATCTCGTTTCGCGGCTCTGCCTCTCCCCGTGAGGCGTGATACGCGCGGAGGATGGAGACGTTGGTATAGATGGCTTGAGAACCCGCCCTGGGCTGGAAAGAAAATCGAGCCATCCCAGAGATTTCTTGGAGAATCTGCTCAAACCGGTAGATCGCCTCCAAGATGCCCTGAACTGTTTCTTCATCCTGCAAGGGATGAAGCTCAGTCACCTTGGGCGATCTAGCCAGTTGTTCATTGATGGGTGGGTTATATTTCATCGTCGAGGTGGCCATGCCCAAGTCCGAGACTAGACCCGCGCCCAAGTTCTCCTGAGAGAGCCTCAGATAGTGTCGCAACACGTGAACCTGGGAAACTTCAGGCAAAGCCGGTGGCTGCTTCCGGCGCATCTTGTCCGGCAGAGCAGAAAAGGCATCGCCGACCTGCTCCTTGATCTCCGGCTCAACCTCCGGGACAAGCACTCCGCGCTGTCCTGGCCGGCTGAGTTCAAAGATGATGGGTTCATCCCACCGCGCCTGGTGGTATCGTCTCAATTTGGGCTTGCCGCTTTCATAGCGCTGCGCCGTAATATCTTGTTGACTCATGCTTCCACCACCTTTCTCAAAGCACCGACCAGCATGTCAATATCTGCTTTGGTGTGAACTTCGGTCACGCAGTAAAGGGCGCTGTTGCCCAATTCAGGAAATTCCTGGCTGAGGTCCTGGCCGCCGAAAATGCCCCGCGCCAATAATGCTTTATTGATCTCTCTCACGGTCTTGCCAGCGCCATCAAAATTGACGACAAACTCTTTGAAATGCGGGGATTGGAAACCGGGCACTTGTACACCTTTGATCTTGGCCAACTTGTTCATAGCATACTGAACACGGGCCATGATGCCTTCGCCAATTTCAGCCATGCCGTGTGGGCCGAGCAGGGCCAGATACACGCCCGCCGTGATGCCCCACAGGTTTGCCATGGTTCCGAGCCACTCTTTGCCCCCTTCTCTCTTTATGAAAGAAGTTCGTTCGAAAGCGACCTCGCCAAAACCATATTCACCGGGGACGACCGTAGGCGCAATGCCCACCAAACGATTGGGGTATTCCATAACAAACCGTTCTTCATCCCGTGTGGCGATGAACCCGGCGTGCCCGCCTCCGTACTGCATGTGCATCCCCAGCGCCTGGATGTCGCCGCAGACGATATCGGCGCCGTACTCGATGGGCGGAGTCAGCACTCCCAGCGAAATCGGGTCTACGCCGACCACACACAGCGCGCCATGTTGATGGGCCAGTTGAGCCACCTCGTCACCCTGCGTTTCGATGCAGCCGAAATAGCTGGGGTTATCCAAGTAGATGACAGCCGTCTTGTCGGAGATGGCCGCCTTGAGCGCAGCCACATCCAATTGGCCCGTCTTTTTGTCATAGCCTACCAGCCTGATTTGCATGTCAGGCTTGCCATAGTCGAGGATTTTGGACACCTTGTCTGCGCTGACCGGCTGGCAGACCAACGCTTCCTGTCGCCCGGTGATGCGAGCCGACATGCGCAGGGACGTAGCCGTGGCCTGGTATCCATCATACGTCGGCAGATTGACCACGTCCATATTCAACAGCTCACCCATCATGCTTGCGTATTCAAACAACGCCTGGAACCGGCCGTGGTCTTCATACGTCCGCCCCGAGTAAGCCGTCAAGAACTCGTTGCGCTGGTTGACCTCGTCACAAACCGCAGGAACATAGTGCTGATAGCAGCCAGCGCCCAGAAAACTCGTGTATTCTTGAACCGTCACGTTGTTCGCCAATAGCCCCTCGACATGCCGCCTGAGGGCATATTCGGACAGAAAGGGAGCCGGCAGATTCATTTCGCGCTTGAGGCGGAGCCTTTCCGGGATCTCTACATAGAGATCCTCGATACTCTTGGCATTCACCTCCCGGAGCATTTGCTGTTTGATGGCGGGGACAGAGTTCGGAATATATGGATAAACTACGTTTTCTGGTGTGTGTGCCATAGGACTCGATTTCCTCCATTCCCAAGTATTAGGTGAGGTCCTGAATCATGATCATGAGGTGAGGATAGTGGATTTGTAGCTATTCTGATCTGCGTGGCGCAAAACTCGCTTATGCCGAGTGAAGCAAAGAATCTCCCACAGTGCGTGAACAGATTCCTTCCGCAAAGAGCGCAGTTCGGAATGACCGTCACGGCACAACCGATGGCTTGTGCAATACTATGTGGATTGTAGCACGTACAGAGGGAGCATGTAAATAGACAAATATGCCACAATCGAGGTGAAATCAGTGTGCATGGCGTACATCCGCTTGGCCACCGTACTCGCGTTCCTTTGGGTCACGTGCACATTCAGACGGGCCCTGCCATCATCTCCATTAATTCCACGAGCAGGCCCCTTTCGACCGCTGCTCTGTCTCATAGATATGCTAACCGCACGGAAAAATCTCACGCGCCGGAAAATTCAGCGTGCGCTTGGCATCGCTCTTTCTACAAGCACGATGACTGACTACCGGAGCACATGCTCAATGGCGATTATATTGAGGGCGGCGGGATTCCCACCATCCAATACTGTCGGCCCTCCACGCGGCGGCCTGTGCACCGTGCACACTGCGTAGGCCAAAACTGTGTATACTCTGGCTATTTACTTGGGCACAACTCACATGGTATGATGAGCGCCAGTGGTAGGACTCTGGTCTGTTTCCCCAGGAGGAGAGTTATGTCCGAGTCCGTTGCGTCCCAAAGTGACCACCTGCTGGGCCGTCTGAAGCAACTGCAGACGCGCTACCCCACCCTCATCCGTGACGTTTGCGCCCGCGAACTGGTGGTGACGGTAGAGTTCTACCTGGCGGACATGGCGATTGATGCCACCTACTGCCTGCTGGAGGCCGGGGTCACGGCGGTGCATCGAATGGACCGGCCCCAGGGCATGAGCTTTCAAGTCCCTTCTCTGTTGGAACAAGATCAAATTCCTCTCGCTATTCAAACTCTCGACGATTTTCTACACCAATACACTTTAGCGAGCGTGGACCGCGCTGCGCTCTTGAGGGAACGATGAACACACAAGAGACGCTCGAGTCGGTTCTCCGGCTACGCATTGGCGCGCACGACGCTCATTACGGCGGCGGCCTGGTGGATGGCGCGCGGATGCTGCAACTGTTCGGCGATGCCGCCACCGAATTGTGCATCCTCCACGACGGCGACGAGGGATTGTTCCGCGCCTACGACAGCGTCGAGTTTCTGGCCCCGGTGTACGCGGGCGATTACGTTGAAGTGCGTGCGCAACTGGTGCAGGTGGGACGAACCTCGCGCCGTATGACCTTTACGGCGCACAAAGTGATCCGGGCGGCCTATAGTCCGACCTCCGATTCGGCAGCGGAGGTGCTGGCCGAGCCGATTTTGGTGGCGCGAGCGAGCGGGACGTGTGTGGTGCCGGCCGACAAGCAGCGGCGGGGAACGGCATGACCCAACCGCTCATCATCACCGCGGCCCTGGTGGGCGCCGAAGTCACCCTGGCCGAATGTCCGCACCTGCCCATCACGGCAGATCAGATCGGTCAAGCGGCGGCTGAGGCTTGCCAGGCCGGGGCGAGCATCATCCATCTGCACGTCCGCACGCCGGAGGGACAACCGACTCAGGACCAGGAGACTTTTCGCCGGGCGATTGAAGCGATTCGAGCGCGCTGCGATGCCATCGTTCAGGTCTCGACGGGCGGCGCGGTCGGCATGACCGCCCAAGAGCGATTGCAGCCGGTCTATCTCAAGCCCGAGATGGCGACGCTGACGACCGGCTCGGTCAACTTTGGCGAAGAGATTTTTGCCAACCCTTGGTCGCTCATCCAAGAGTTTGCCAGGGCAATGCAAGAGCACGGCGTCAAGCCCGAGCTGGAAATCTTTGACGCGGGCATGATCGCCAATGCCTTGCGCCTGCGCGACAAAAGATTGATTTCCGAGCCGCTTCATTTTGATTTGGTGCTGGGCGTGCCGGGTGGAATGCCTGCGACGGTACGCAACCTGGTTTATCTGGTCGAAGGCTTGCCGGCCGGAGCGACCTGGTCAGTGGCGGGGATTGGCCGCGCGCAGACGCAGATGGCGGCTGTGGCAATTGCGATGGGCGGGCACGCGCGCGTGGGATTTGAAGACAACATTTACTATCGGCGTGGCGAACTGGCTCAAAACAATGCCCAATTGGTCGCCCGCGTTGCGCGGATCGCCGCCGAGCTGAATCGCCCGGTGGCGACGCCAGCGGAAGCGCGGCGCATCTTGGGCCTGCGTGGAGGACCGGCGTGAGTCTGGGTGACCGGTACGGCGCGCATCGAGTTCTCGATCCGCCCGGCGCATTGCCGCAAGCGGCGCGGCGATTGGACAACACGTCGCCGCCCTTTGACAACGAAATCGGCATCGCCGTCTCGACGCTGCACATTACTGCGACCAGCTTTCAACGGCTGTGGCGCGAAGCCGAGCAACAGCCTGAGCGGATGGCAGAGACAATTAGCCGCATCGTGGCCGAGCGAGCCAAGTTCCAGGACCCGGTTACCGGGTCGGGCGGAGTGCTGCTGGGCACGGTGGATTTTGTTGGCCCGGCCCTGCGCGAAAAGATAGACCTTGCTCCGGGAGAGCGCATCGTCACGATGGCTTCGCTGGCGCTCACTCCGCTGCGACTGGAGCGCGTGGGGCGCATCTATCCCGCCACCGGCCAGGTGGAAGCGCAAGGCTATGCTATTCTATTCGAGTCAGGCCCGTGGGCCAGGCTGCCTTTTGATTTGCCAGAGCCGCTGGCATTGTTGGCTTTCGACGTGGCCGGAGCGCCAGCTTACGCCGCTAAAAATGTTTGCGCCGGGCAGCGTGTGTTAGTGGTAGGTGGAGGCAAGGCCGGGCTGCTTGTCTTGCACGAGGCCAAGAAGCGCGTCGGCGTGACGGGCCAGGTCATCTTGGTCGAGATGGATCAAGCTCGCTGCCAGGTCGCCCAATCGCTTGGCCTGGCCGATGTGGTCATTGCGGCGGACGCCACTCGCGCGCTGGATGTGGCGCGCCAGGTCGCCCAAGTGACCAACGGCGCATTGGCTGATTTGAGTTTCAACTGCGCCAGTCTGCCGGGCACAGAAATGGCGACTATTCTCTCGACGCGAGAGGATGGCGAAATCTTTTTCTTTAGCATGGCAACCGATTTCAGCCGGGCGGCGTTGGGCGCGGAGGGCGCCGGCAGGCCGGTGCGAATGGTCATTGGCAACGGTTACACGCCGGGCCACGCTGAATTGGCCTTGCAAGTGTTACGGGAAAATCCATCGTTGCGTTCGTTCTTGAGCAGTTTACTCCCAGCAATCTAGACATGACAAGTCAAGACCTGTCAGGTCTGTCGGGAACAGCTGGAAAGGAGGTGAACCGATCCAGAGCTTGATGGGCACGTTACCGCAGTTGATGAGCGAAAACCAAACCTGTATTTTCAGGAGGAGATAAGATGAGAAAGCTGTTTTACACCTTGCCATTGCTCGTCATTGTGGCGCTGCTGGCGACCCAATGCACGCCGCCGGCTCCGGCGGCTGCGCCCACACAGCCTCCCGTCGCCGCAGCCACCAAACCCCCAGCGGCCCCGGCGCCGACAACCGTTCGCATCGGCGGTCTGTGGCCTCTTACCGGCGACCTGGCCAAGTTGGGCGAAGAGACCAAACAAGGCATGCAACTGGCCGTTGACGAGATCAACGCCGCTGGTGGAATAAAGTCCTTGGGCGGAGCCAAGCTCGAAATCGTCTGGGCCGATACCCAGGGCAAGCCCGATACGGGCATCAGCGAAGTCGAGCGACTGGCGCAGCAAGAAAAAGTCGTCGCCATCATCGGCGCGTACCAGTCGGGCGTGACCACGCCGGCTACGCAGGCCGCCGAACGCCTCAAGGTGCCCTTTGTCGTCGCCATGGCCGTTTCGGACAAGATCACCGAGCGCGGCTTCAAGTACACTTTCCGCACCTGCCCCAAGGCCAGTTGGTACGCCAAGGACCAGGTCACTTTTCTCAAGGACTTGAAAGACCTGGCCGGCCTCACCATCAAGAAGGTGGCGCTGCTGCACGAAGACACTGACTTTGGCGAGTCCACTGCCGCCGGGCAGAAAAAGTATTTGGCCGAGGCGGGCATGGAGGTGGTGATCGAAGTCAAGTACCCGGCCAGCGCGGCTGACCTGACCACCGAAGTCTCCAAGGTCAAGGCGTCCAACCCGGATGCGGTGTTGACGGTCACTTATTTGAACGACGCGATCCTGATCGCGCAAGCCCGCGAAGCGTTGAAAATGGCCAATATCCCGTTTGTGGATGCTGCGGGTGGCACGGTGGACCCAGAGTTCATCAAGCGCCTGGGGCCGATTGCCGAAGGCTGGCTGACCGAGATCGAGTACACCAAGTATGCGGCCGGCGCCAAAGACCTCAACGACCGCTTCCTGAAGCGCTTTGGCGTGGACATCACCGGCAACGGCGCTTACGCCTATCAGACCGCCTGGATTCTGGCCGATGCGCTCGATCGCGCCGGCAAGGCAGACCGCGACGCCGTGCGCGACGCGCTGGCCAAGACGAGCTATACAAAGGACAAGGGCAATCTGGTTCTGCCCACCGACAAGATTTTCTTTGACGAGCAGGGGCAGAATCCGAACGCTCCGCTCTTTATCGTCCAGGTTCAAAAGGGCGAGCTGATCCCGGTCTGGCCTGGTCAGTACGCTGCGGCCAAAGTCCAGATCAGCAAGTAACACGAGAGGTGCTCAGGAGGGGCGCAATAGACTGCGCCCCTCCATTCACCGAGCACTATTCACTGTTGCCCGAACCTTCCCGAAAGCTTGGCGTTAGATGGCCTGGGGTCTCGGCTTTCGGTAAGGTTATGCGAGGTCCTTATGTTCTTTTCCCTTGATCTACTAGCTCAGGCTCTGGTCACGGGCATCCTCATCGGGGGAGTGTTTGCGCTCCTCTCGGTGGGGCTGACTCTGATCTGGGGCGTGATGCGCATCATCAACTTTGCCCACGGCGAGTTCCTGATGGTCGGCATGTACGTCGTCTATTTTCTGGTGGCCAAAGGCGGGTGGGACCCTTACGTGACTCTGCTGGTCTCGGTGCCCGTGCTCTTTGTCGTGGGGGCAGCCATCTTTAGGCTCACCATCCAGCCGATTCTCGCTCACCCCAGCATGAATCAAATCATGCTGACGCTGGGGCTATCGCTCATCTTGCAGAACCTGGCGTTGGTGCTCTTTAGGGCTGACCCATTGATCGCCCAAACCGCCTACAGCCGGATCACGTTCAGCCTCGGCCCGGCGATTGTCCGCGTTCCCCAATTGATCGCGTTTGGCGGGTCAGGCCTGGCGGCAGTGCTGCTGTATTGGTTCTTGCAAAAGACCGACGCCGGGCGGGCCATTCGAGCCGCTTCACAGAACCGCGAAGCGGCCGTGTTGATGGGCGTGGATGTGCAGCGGACGTACTTGCTGGCCTTTGGGATTGGCTCGGCCTGTCTGGGCGTCGCCGCTTCGCTCATGGTTCCCTTTTACTACACTTCGCCGACCGTCGGGTTGTGGTTTGGGCTGGTTTCCTTTGTCGTCGTCGTGCTGGGAGGCATGGGGAACTTTATCGGCGCCCTGGTGGGCGGGCTGATTATTGGCTTGACGGAAGCTTTTGGCGCGGCCATTTTGCCCGGCTCGCTTTCGCGGGTGTTTACGTTTGCCATCTTTATCCTCGTGCTGCTGTTCCGACCCCAGGGACTATTTGGGGGGAGCCGAAGATGAACAAATACACCATCGCGTTTCTTGCCATTTTGCTGGTCGTCTTGTTCCTCCTGCCTCTCGTGGCCGGCGAGTACCTGCTCCACATGATCGTGCTGGTTTTACTGTATGCCTATCTGGCGACCGCGTGGAACATTTTAGGCGGCTATGCGGGACAGCACTCGCTGGGGCATGGCGTGTTCCTGGGCATCGGCGCGTATGTGTCCACCTTCCTGTTCATCCAATGGGGTATCACTCCCTGGCTGGGCATGTGGGCCGGCGGCGCAGTGTCCGCCCTGGTCGGCTGGTTCATCGGCTACGTGTGTTTCCGGTACGGGCTAAAAGGCCCCTATTTTGCGCTGGTGACGATTGCGCTGGCGGAAGCGTTCGTCTATCTGACGTCGAACGTGGATGCCATTGGCGGCGCCAAGGGCCTGGAGGTGACCTGGCTGGGCCACCGCCCTGACATGATGGAGTTTGACGGCAAGGCCGGTTACTACTATATCATCCTGGTCATGGCGATTCTGGGGGTCATCGTCACGCGCTGGCTATATCGACGGCGGTCCGGCTACCAGTGGATTGCCGTCCGCGAAAACGAAGACGCCGCCGAGGCGCTCGGCGTGGACACTTTGCGCGCCAAGATTGAGGCGACGGTTCTGAGCGCATTGATGACGGCCATCGGCGGCACCTTTTACGCGCAGTACTTTACTTACATCGGACCGCGCAGCGTCTTTGGCGAAGGGCCATCCGTCCAGATTCTCTTGTTCGCCATCATCGGCGGGCTGGGTACGGTGTGGGGGCCACTGGTGGGCGCACTGGTTCTCGTGCCCATCGCAGAGCTGGCCCGCGCCAAGCTGGGTGGCAGCTTTGGGGGCGCGCACCTGATGCTGTACGGAACGGTCATGGTGCTGGTCATGCTGTTCATGCCGAAAGGCATCATCGGCCTGGCCCAAAGTGTGCGCGCCCGCTTGACGCGCCGCGCAGCGAATTCATCTCCGTCCGCAAAGGAGGCCGCATGAGCTTGCTCGAGGTTTCCAAGCTGACCAAGCACTTTGGCGGCCTGACGGCTGTCAACAACCTCTCGTTCTCGATAGACGAGGGCGAGATCGTGGGACTGATCGGCCCCAACGGCGCGGGCAAG
>Ga0315279_10008216_pt1 | contig 12690 bp, 13 predicted proteins | sample YL17G06_20_MG_FD_203694 | JGI IMG/M metagenome (GOLD analysis project Ga0315279, IMG submission 203694) | Sediment microbial communities from Yellowstone Lake, YNP, Wyoming, USA - YL17G06_20 | ecosystem: Environmental > Aquatic > Freshwater > Lake > Sediment | place: USA: Wyoming | collected... | reverse complement strand
GAGACGGAGAAGAGTGCCCTATTCAAAGCGATAAAAGAAGTGTTGAATCACAGCATCCGATTGAAAGGCTTAGCCTATGAAATAGATTTCTACGGACAAAGAGGCAAGTTCACCGGAGAACACTTTCAGGTGGGCTACAAGACTGGAAAACCATGCCCAGAGTGCAATACGCCAATAGAGAAGATCAAAACTGGGAGCACTTCATCTTACATTTGTCCAAAATGCCAACCTCTGGAATGAATGATGCAAGAGGGAAAAAAAGAAAGGTCAAAGATAGAAGTGAAAATAGAAGAATAGCTACAGCAAGGCTTGCAGTTTGTTGATTAACTCTTTCTTCATTTTTCGTTATCCTGAATTTCTTTGCGAGCTTTTCGCCAGTCTGCAGAGCAGCGCCCGTAGTTGGATTGTTCGCCTATGTACTCGTGAATTACGTGGTCAATCTTTTCCTTGTTTTTGTCAGTAACTTCCACACCAGCCTCTTTCAGCATCCCGTTAAACCATTTCCAACAGGTCATTAGTAATCACCCGTGTTTTCCTTATTCTGCACCGTCTGTTTATTTTGCTTTTCTTTTCTTCTCCTTGTATCTTTGAGCGCATTTCATGCAGCAGAAGAGGTATTCTTTGCCCTCAATCTTCGTACTGTAAGCCGCAAGGTTGCATGATTCTGACTTGATTTCTGTTTTGCACATTTCGCATCGCACGAATTCTGGTTTCACTTTTTCGCCTCCTTCTGCCTTTTGTAGTAGTCTTCTATTGCAGCGTGTAGTGCGTCTGCGGCGAGGTTTGAACAGTGCATCTTAACCGGTGGCAATCCGCCCAGCGAGTCTGCCACGTTTGCGCGGCTGATTTTCATGCCTTCTTCTAATGTTTTTCCCTTGGCTAACTCTGTGATCATGCTGCTCGTGGCTATGGCAGAGCCGCAACCGAAGGTCTTGAATTTGATGTCTTCAAGGTGGTTATCCTTCACTTTGATGTAGATGGTCATGAGGTCTCCGCAGACAGGGTTCCCGACTGTGCCCACGCCGTCGGCGTCTGGGATTTCGCCCATGTTTCTTGGGTTTTTGAAGTGCTCCATGACTTTTTCCGTGTACATTACTTGTTCAGCTCCTTTGGTGTTAAGGGTGAAATTGCTCTTAACCTTTTTACTATATCGGGCATCAGGCTTGCTGCATAGTCAACATCTTCTTCGGTGGTTTGTCTGCCTAACGTGAACATCAATGAACCATGCGCCTCTTCATGCTTCAGCCCTATTGCCAGCAGTACATGTGAAGGTTCCAAGGTTTTAGCGGTGCAAGCTGAACCCGAAGAGGCGAAAACGCCTCTCATGTCCAAGCTCAGCAACATCGATTCGCCTTCAATGAAACTGTACCTAACAGAAACGTTGTCAGGCAACCGCTTCGTTGGATGTCCATTCAAGAACGAGTATGGAATCGGCTTGAGCAAACCGTCAATGAATCTATCTCTGATCTTCGTCAACCGTGCGCTTTCGGCTGGCGTTTCTTTCTTGGCTATTTCTGCAGCCTTTCCAAACCCTACTATGCCCGGCACGTTCTCTGTTCCAGACCTTAAGCCTCTTTCCTGTCCGCCACCGTGAAGCAATGGTTCTAAGCGTATGCCTTCTTTTATGTAGAGTGCGCCGACGCCTTTGGGACCGTACATGTCGTTTGAAGAGATCGTGAGCAAGTCGACGCCATCGTTTTTGACGTCTATTGGAACCTGTCCGCATGTGGCTGTAGCGTCTACATGCAGGTAGGCGTTTTTGTTGTGTACTATCTTGCTGATTTCTTGTACGGGCTGAATTGTTCCTATTTCACCGTTTGCGTAGACGATGGTTACGAGCACCGTCTTATCGGTTAGCGCTGTCTCCAAGCTTTCAAGGTTTAGGAAGCCGTACATGTCCACCGGAAGAAAGACGGATTCGAAGCCTTTTGTGGTTAGGAATTTGCAGGTGTTGACTACTGACATGTGCTCGATGCTTGAGGTTATTATTCGTGTTCCGCGATCTTTGTTGCGGTAGGCGACACCTTTGATGGCCAAGTTGTTGCTTTCTGTTGCGCCAGAAGTGAAGATTATCGTCTCTTTTTTTTCCGCGTTGATCAAGTCTGATATTCTGGTTCTTGCTTCCTCCAGTGCATGTTTTGCTTCCTGACCGAGTGTGTGCAGCGAAGAAGGGTTACCGTAGGATGACTGCATGTAGGGCAACATAGCCTCTACTGCGCGAGGATCGACAGGTCTTCCTGCTGCGTGATCCATGTAGACGTGTTTTGCAGGTGTTGACATTTCTGTTTCGCTCAGAAGCACAGGGTTGCGTCGGCTTCCAATGCTAGGTCATTGAGTGTGGCTGCGCCGACTACTTTGGCGTCTGGTACGAAGTCGCCGCGTGGGATTCCCAGGAGATTGCAGCTTTGCTCGCAGACGGCAAATTTCACTCCGGCTTTTAGGGCTTGGTTCATGACTTCTTTGAGCGACGGGAAGCTGCCTAGCTTGATTTTTTCGGCTTCGCCTTTCTTGACGAGGGTTATGCCTTTGATGACGAAGTACACGGTTGTTTCTATGTTCATCATCGCTGCTGTGCTTGCCAAGATGAAGGGCGCATAAGCTCGTTCTGGGTTGTCAACTCCGCTTGTCTGAACGTATAAGATTTTTTTCTTTGTACTCATTCCAATCATCTCCGTTATTTTCTATTTTACTTTCTTGATTAGTACCCGAACCACGTTTCCTTCTTTGCTCACGTTGAGGACTTCTTGTCCTAGGTGTTTGACGAGGCTTTCTATGTCTGGGCCTGCTGCGGGATCGTCTGCTAAGACTTCGAGGGTTTCGCCTACTTTGAGTTCGTCGAGTTCCATTCGTGTTTTGAAGACGGGTTCGGGGCAGTATAAGCCTAGACAGTCTAAGGTTCTGTCCGGTTTCGCTTTCATAAAGTCGCCTCTTGTTAGGAGTGCGGAAAAAGGAGGATAAAAGAGTTTTCCAAAGTTACGCATATAACGAAGGAAGTGATCTGAGGGTTGCACTTGTATCATACTGTGTTCTGTCATGTTGCGATCTTTATGGCTTGGGTTGGGCATGAAGTTTCGCAGGCTAAACATTGTATGCACTCGCTCTCTCTGGCTGGGTCAGACTTTTTCTCGGAAATCGGATGCCCTTTCGCATCAGCCCACTCGAAGAGGGTTACAGGGCACACTTCGATGCAGACTCCGTCACCAGTGCATACGTCCCAATCAACGGCTACTTTGGTTCCATGTATGCCCAGCTTCTTAGGAGGCTCAACAGGTCCCCACACGTCATGACCATTATGCTTGTCTACGACTTTTCGGTTTTTCTGAAAATCCGGGTCAATCGGCAAACGCTCTTCACCTATCAGTAGTTTGGAAAGAAGTGAATATTAAAATTTGCTGTTTTCGGTTCTGTAAAGTCTTCGTCGGATGCTTGTCCGTGTCAAAAATCGTCGGGTAAGAAGACATAGCAACCTGTTGTACCCACTCCACCAGAAAGAGCATAGCGAAGCTCGTCGTTTACAAGTAGAAAGGTATTCATTTTCTTACACCCATTCATAAACACACAGGTGTGTGGAACATACACATGTTATATACAGATTACATATGTTTTCTATACATACATCGAACGTTGTAAATCCATGTTCCGCTAAGTTTATTAGTGCCGTTGCTAACTTCACTATTATTAAGCAAGTGGAAGAAAGGAAACATGCCATCATTGAAATTCAGCATAAGAGGGGTACAGTATGAATACATTGGCGGACAGGAAGAAATAATCGCCTTTCTCGAACGCTTTGCAGATCAAGGGGCACATCCAACTGAACATAAGATGACACAGCGAATAGCTGAAGAACATGGGATTGAGTCGTCTTCTCAGAGATCTTCTCAGATGAACCCCACACAAAGAACTAAGCCAGAAACAGAACCCATCAAAATTACTGACTTGCCATTACCAGATGATGAGACAGTGATGAACTACATTCTCTCAAAACCGCAGTACACCCATGATTTAGTTGAGATTCAGCAGAAATTCTTTAGCAGAACATTCCAATCGAGAGGCAAAGATCAAAGAATGTACCATCGAACAGCGAGGCAATTGGAGTTGGTACGCAAAACCATAGAGAAACGATTTGGTGGAACTTTCAAAGGAGAACCAGCTGGAAAACGGAACCTTAGGCGATTCATATTCGTAAAGACAGCAACGATACAGAGTTTTAGCAAACCAAAGGAATAGAAACTGTGTCATAGTCCTGAGGAAGGACAAGCGGTGTCATGATGGGTACGTCCAAATCCTCTTCGGCTACGCAGGCACCCATCACGGCACCACTTCATATTGGCTAGGAATGGGTAGGGCAAAGTGGACAAGATGACCATATGGTGTATCCAAGTGAAGCCATATGGTCAAGCTTTCTTTGTCCCTACCCACTAAGTCAATATGATTCTTTACATTCTCAATATGATAAAGGAAATAGGTACCTAATATAGCTTTTGCATATTTGGCAGTTACGCACAAGTTTAACATGTGTCACTTTCGTGCTTTCTTGATATTCAAAACTCTGCCCTCTACAGAGGGAATGAGTTGATCTCCGTCTACCCATCGTAACTTTTCGATGGTTTTTGATGGTATGACGATGACCCACTTAACGTATTCTTTATCATGCACCTTGCGTGATGTCTGTTTTTGTAGCTTCGTCTTAGGCACCTAACTACTAGATGTGTCTGCTTGTATTTATAATTTTAGGTACCGAAAACTATAAATACGTTAGGTACCTAATAATACAGTAGGTACCTAAAATGATGCCACAAGAAAACACCGATTTCCGTCAACAGAGAGGTTTAGAGATTGCTCAAATGGGCAACCAAATCAAGAGAATTGATGGGCACACTTATATCGTAAAATCACAATCTAATAATGGAGAATACTGTGTTTCCAACAATGGTGAAGGCTGGAATTGCGAATGTCTAGATCATATTTACAGAGGGATAAAATGCAAACACATCTTTGCAGTAGAGATTTCTCTATCGCTAAGAATAGAAGTCGCTGTTAGAAAAATAGAGCCTATTGAGACACTTACTGAGTGTATATTTTGCGGTTCATCCAACATCGTTGGAGATGGAGTAAGACACAACAAACATGGTGATATTCAGAAGTTTTACTGTAAGGATTGTTCGCATTATTTCACTTTTAATGTGGGCTTCGAGAAGATGAAGCACAATCCTCAAGCGATCACTTCTGCCATGCAACTGTATTTTAGCGGAGAATCCTTGAGGAACGTAATGAAGTCTCTTAGATTGTTAGGCGTTCAGGTATCGCATCAGACGGTTTACAACTGGATTGGAAAATATGTTTCTTTAATGAAGGAATACGTTGAGAAGATAACTCCCAATGTGAGCGATACTTGGAGAGCAGACGAATTATACGTAAAAATCAAAGGTGACATGAAGTACGTTTTTGCTCTATTGGATGATGAGACACGGTTTTGGATTGCTCAAGAAGTGGCAGAGAGTAAGTACAAGCACGACGCAAGAAAACTGTTTCAACTCGGTCAAAAACTGATGGGCAAGAAACCCATGACGCTAATAACGGATGGATTGCCGATTTATCATGATGCTTACAAAAAGGAGTTTTGGACACTAAGAAATCCGAGAACAGAACATATTAACGCAATAAAGCTACGAGGAAACATGAACAATAACAAGATGGAAAGGTTCAATGGAGAGATTCGGGATAGAGAAAAGACAATGAGAGGACTAAAGAGAACTGACACACCAATTCTTACAGGATACCAGATTTTCCACAACTACTTTAGATCGCATGAAGGCTTAGATGGAAAGACACCAGCAGAGGCTTGCGGAATCAAGATCGAAGGACAAAACAAGTGGATAACACTGATTCAAAATGCAAGCAAAAAAGCCTAATCTACGGTTTCTTTTCGGTTTGCACATACTTCATTAAAGCCACTTCTACCGCGTGACTTCTATTTCTGAACCTTTGCGTTCTGACCTGTTCATCTATCCAGTCAACGATCTTCTTGTCAACTGTCACGCTCATCTTAGCTTTCATGACGCAATATTTCTCATCGTCTCCTTAATCTATTTTATACATTTTCGTGTACTTGGTAAGCGTTATATACTCTATCCTACTAAATACCACTAACTAAAGATGAGGAAACTTGCCACAATTACCTAGACCTAGAAAACGAAAAGCTGTCAGCATAGACGAGAACCTTCTGAAATGGGTAAATGAACAGATAGAGAAAGGCAAATATCAGAATTTCAACCATGCTATTGAAGTAGCTTTGGAAAAACTCAAAGATACAAACTAGTTCATCCGACGATTTTTTACATGAACCCTAATCCGACGAAGACTTTACAGAACCCTGTTTTCGCGTGCTGTATGGTTCAAACTGGTTTTTGGAGTACATTTTTTATAATTGTTAGGCTGATTCTTTAATCGGCGATTTGAATGAAGGTTGATGACTTTTCTTTCTTGATCGGAGGCGAAGCTGGCGCGGGAATCAGTCGTTCAGGCTTCTTGTTTGCAAAGGCGGGAATGAGAGGCGGGCTGCATGTTTTTGGTACAAATGATTATCAATCGCTCATACGTGGAGGGCATAACTTTTACGTGGTCAGGATGTCCGAGAAGGAAGTGTACTGTCAGGCTGACAACATTAATCTGCTTATAGCGTTGAACGCTGAGACCGTCACACTTCACAAGAATGAGCTGGTTCCGAAAGGAGGAATCATCTGCGATTCAGACGACATGGCGCTGACGTCTGACATGCTTGGCAGACCCGACTTGAAGCTTTACCCGCTTCCCTTGAGGAAGATCGTTGTAGACGAGTTGAAAGAGCCTCACAGCCTCATAATGAGAAACACCGTGGCCTTGGGGGCAGCAATTGCGATCACGGATTACGACTTGGGACTTCTGGAAGAAGCCATGAGAGACACGTTCAAGGCAGAAACCGCGGAATCGAACATCAAAGCGGCTCACGTAGGATATGACTTTGTCAAGCAGAAGTTTGATGGCAACTTTGATTACCAGTTGAAGAAGACTGAGGCTACTGGCAAGAATAGAATCTTTTTGAGCGGGAATGAGGCTGTTGGGCTGGGCGCTGTGAAGGCTGGATGCAAGTTCTACGTGGGTTACCCGATGACTCCCACGACTGGAATCCTTCACTTCATGACCTCAAACGAGAGAGACTTCAACATGATTGCTATGCAGCCTGAAGGTGAGATAGCAGCGATTAACATGGTTGCAGGCGCGGCTTTCGCTGGAGTCAGAGCAATGACGGCGACTTCTGGTGGAGGTTTCTGTCTTATGAGTGAAGGCTTAGGGATGGCTGGTATGACCGAGACTCCGATTGTGGTTATGGTTGGACAGAGGCCTGGTCCAAGCACGGGGTTGCCGACTTATTCGGCTCAGGGAGACCTGAGGTTCGTTGTTCATGCTTCGCAGGGCGAGTTTCCGAGGGTTGTTGTGGCTCCTGGAGATGTGGAAGAGTGTTTCTATGAGACTATGCGGGCTTTCAACTGGGCTGAGAAGTACCAGCTTCCAGTCATCATCTTGACGGACAAGTACGTTTTGGAGAGTGAGGTTTCAGTTGAGCCCTTTGATGGAAACCGAGTGAAGGTTGAGCGTGGATCGATTGTATCTGAACGGTATGAAGGCGGTGGAGAGTATCGAAGGTATGAGGTCACTGAGACTGGGGTGTCTCCGAGAGCTGTTCCTTTGACGAAGGGAGCGATTGTCCACGCCAACTCGGATGAGCACACCGAGGACGGTCATACTAGCGAGGATCCAATCGTGACATTGACAATGATGGACAAGAGAATGAGAAAGCTCGACACCATAAATAAGGAGTTTGAGGAGAGAAACGTTGAGACTACGAAGTTTTATGGTTCAGAGGATGCACAAGCTACGGTAGTTTCTTGGGGTTCGACTAAGGGTCCGATAAGAGAAGCTATGAAGCTACTTGCGGCTGAGGGTACAGTAGTGAACTATCTGCAGATACTGTACTTACATCCATTCCCCAAAGCGAGAGTTGAACAGGTTTTGAGCAGAGCTAAAAAAACGATTGTGGTGGAGAATAACAAGACTTCTCAGCTTTCAGGTTTGATTCGGGAACGATTGCTCAGGAAGGTGGATCACAAGATTCTGAAGTATGATGGAAGATCGCTCAACCCTGGTGATCTGGCTACTAGGATTAAGGAGGTGCTCTAAGAATGGTGACCTTAGCTGATCTGAATACTCCGCACAAGAACACTTGGTGTCCGGGATGCGGAAACTTCGGTATTCTTTCGGCTGTCAAAAGCGTGTTTGTCGAGCTGGGACTGGAAAGAGAGCAGGTTGTTCTGGTGTCTGGGATTGGTTGTCATGGCAAGATAAGTGACTATGTGAACGTGAACACCTTCCACGGAATTCATGGGAGGGTTCTGCCCGTGGCGACTGGGATAAAACTGGCTAACCCTGACTTGACCGTGATTGGATTTAGTGGGGATGCTGACTGCTACGATGAGGGTTGGGATCACTTCTGCCATGCGGTTAGAAGAAACGTTGATGCAACGTTGATTGTTCATAACAACATGATTCTAGGTTTGACGACTGGGCAGACGACGGCTACGAGTCAGGCTGGGTTCAGGAGCAAGTCTACTCCGTTTGGTTCCGTGGTTCCGCCTTTGAACCCTATCGCGCATGCGTTGATTAGTAACGGAACGTTTGTGGCGAGGGGTTTTGCGGGTGACCCGAAGCATCTAACGGGTTTGATCGTCGAAGCCGTCAAGCACAGGGGCTTCAACTACATTGACGTTTTTCAGCCTTGCGTGACTTTCAACTACTTGAACACTTACGAGTGGTTCCGAAGCAGGGTCTACAAGCTCGAAGAAGCTGGACACGATGTCACTGACAGACAGAAGGCTCTTGAGAAGAGTTTCGAGTGGGGTGACCGAATACCGATAGGCATATTCTACAAGGAGGACAAGCCCACATATCGCGACAACCTTCCGCACCTGAAAGGGGTACCGTTGACGAAGATGCCGATTCAGGACATTGACATAAGCGGTGTCGTTGAGTCGATGAAATGATAAACTATAAAAACGGTCATGGGTCAAATAGTTGAACGGCGAAAGAATATGGAACAGAACAAGTTTTATGTCATGCCGAAGCTGGCTTATGATTTCGCGGATTTGAAGCCGCACATTTCTGAGGAACAGCTGAAGATTCACTATCAGAAGCACCACCAAGCCTACGTCAACGGCGCGAACGCGATTCTCGAAAGACTCGACAAGGCAAGGAAAGAAGGAACAGACTTGGACATGAAATCAACGTTGAAGGAGTTGTCCTTCCATATCGGCGGTCACGTGCTGCACGGTCTGTTCTGGGACAACCTAGCACCACCAAGCAAGGGTGGAGGCGGAAAACCCACAGGAGCTTTCGGCGAGGCGATTGACAAGGAGTTCGGAAGCTTTGACAGATTCAAGAAGGAGTTCACGCAAGCCGCTGTCAGCGTGGAAGGCTCAGGATGGGCTGCGTTGACCTTCTGTCGCAGAACCAAAAGGCCGATTATAATGCAGATAGAGAAGCACAACACGAACGTGTTTCCTGCGTTCCGAATTCTGATGGTTCTCGACCTGTGGGAACACGCTTACTACTTGGACTACAAGAACGAGCGGGCCAAATTCGTGGAAGCCTTCTGGAACATCGTCAACTGGAACGAAATCAACGAACGCTACAAAGAAGCAACAAAATAACCAACTGCAATTCCTTCCTCAATCTTTTTCAACGCACCATCGAATTAAGAAACCACTACAGAAGCTAAACCGTACAAAGAGCACAACGCCTGCTATACCCAGAGAAGTTTCGACTCACTTCATACACCTTGAATCAGATTTGTGTTTGCTGGAAACTCTACTGCGACATTGCACTCCATAGTTTTCCAGACAACACATTTCAGTAGAAACGATCAAAAATCAGCTACACACAAACACGATCAACAGTTCCAGCAAGCGTTCGTCACCCTCTGAAGAGCCAGGAACACAGTATCAAGAGCCACAAGGTCAACCACACGCCAAGACCAGCCAACTTCAACATCAAAACAACGTGAAAGAAGTAGTAGGCACACCCCCAGCACACGCGCCTACTTCTAACTCGAAAAACCGTCTACTCCCCCCGCCAACGTCATCAAAAACAACATTGGAAGAAGAAGATGACTCAATACTTTTTCAGCGCCAGTCATCTTTTAACTTCAAAACTCCACAAGCTCATCGCAAAACAGTGGAACAGAAGCACACCAAACATGCACATCTCATGTGCTGGGAAACACAGAACTTCTCTCAACCACCAGCGAAAATCAATAGCCAACATGAAATCAACGTGAAAGAAGAAGGAACAAATTTTTTTCGCGTCTGTCCTTCTTTTAACTAGAAACAGCCACATATCCCTATCAAGAGCAACAGATGAAACTGAATGTTGACCTACATGAGTTCAACATCATGTTCTGTATGTTAATCGTTACTGGTCTCGTTTGGCAATGTGACGATAATGATAAAAACCTGTCTCAGTATCTTGGTTAGCTATCTTGAGAGGGAAGGCTTTGGAGATTCAGGCTGATCGTTCTTCGTTTAGGGGTTATATGTCGTTCTTTGCTGGTCAACAGGTTTCGTTGCTGGGTTCGTCTGTTGTGCAGTTTGTCGTGATTTGGTGGATAACAGTAACCACTCAGAGCACTTGGTTTCTGGGTTTAGCTTCGGTTGCGGGTTTTGCTCCCATGGTGATCTTGGCTCCTTTCGCAGGCGTGGTTGTGGACAGGCGGAGCCGCAAACTCGTGATCGGTCTTGTTGATTTCTTGCAAGCTCTGTCCACTGTTGTACTTATTCTCCTGTTTTGGTTTGGAACTGCATCAATAGCATACGTTCTTTTGATTCTTGCATTCCGAGGTTGCTGTCAAGCTTTTCATATGCCTGCAACTGAGGCTATCGTTCCTTTGATGGTTCCCCGCGACAAACTGAGCAAAATTAACGGGCTCACCTTCCTCTTTAATGGACTCGTGACGTTCATCGGTCCAGCCATCGCTGGGCTCCTGTTGTTGTTCTGGACTGTCGATCAGGCATTGTGGATTGACCCCATCACGTTCATAGTGGCAGTGATACCTCTACTCCTCATCAAGATACCCTCCATCAGAGAAGGACAGGAAAAACGCTCGTTCAAGGAAGACTTCTCGGAAGGACTATCGTTCATCAAGAACGCAAGAGGACTCGTGCCCCTGATCTTCTTAGCCACTGCCCTGAACTTCTTACTCATGCCTGTCTCAACGTTACTCCCCTACTTTGTTAACGTCAATCATCATGGTCTGGAGACTGACTACGCGTTGGTCGCGGCTCTTACGCAAGCCGGGATGTTTGTAGGCGGGTTGCTGATGATTCTGAAGAAGGACTTCAAGAGGAAAATGCCTGCGACGATGCTTTTCATACTGCTGTGTTTCTTGGGTTATGCTCTGACGGCTTTCACTCCGCTGGGTTGGTTCTGGTTCATGGCAGCCTGCCTCTTCCTCATGAGCTTCGCTGTAGCCCCAGCAAACATACTGCTCCGCACCATCCTGCAAACAATCGTACCAGCCCAGATGCAGGGAAGAGTTGGCTCCGTACTCATGTCACTGTCTATGGCTGCTTCTCCGCTGGGGATGATGCTCTCAGGAATCGTAGCAGCCTACACTGGAACGGCCAACCTATTCCTCGCAAGCGCAATTGCAGGAACAGTAGTTCTGCTCGGCGCATGGTTCTTCACAGACATCAAACACGTGGAAAACATCAAAGAAAACATGCCCACTCAAGCAGAATAAGCTTCACTTGACGTATTTGATAAGGTTTATTTGACTAGGCAGTTTTCATATTGTTATTCGAGTTGGTTTCATGGAAAAGTTTGATGTTCTTGTGATCGGTTCGGGTTCTGGGATGATCGTGGCTGCGAACGCTGTTGCCAATGGCTTGAAGGTGGCTCTGGTCGAGTCTGGTCCTCTGGGTGGAACTTGCCTGAACCGCGGGTGCGTGCCTTCTAAGATGCTGATTTACCCAGCCGATGTAGTAGGCGTGATTCAAGAAGCGGAAAAAGTCGGAATAAACGCAAGCGTGAACTCCGTTGATTTCAAGAAGATAATGAATAACATGCACGAACTTGTTGCAGACGATGTTGGGCGACAAGCCGGAGCGATAGAGCACGATCCAAACATCAAGTGGTTCAAGGAAGTTGGCGAATTCGTCTCAGACTACACGATACAGGTCGGAAACAACACCATAAAAGCAGACAAAATATTCATCGTCTCCGGCGCAAGACCAGACATTCCCCCAGTAAAAGGATTAGAAAACGTAGACTACCTAACAAGTGACACCGCCTTGCAGCTGGAAACGCTGCCTAAAAACATGATCATTATTGGCGGCGGATATATCGCCACCGAGTTTGGCCACTTCTTCTCAAGCATCGGAACCAGAGTCACCATCGTTCAAAGAAGCCTTAGACTCTTGCCCGACGAGGAACCTGAAGTTTCAGAATTGCTCAAGCTAGAGATGGGGAAGAAGATGGAGATTTTCACGAATCATGAAGCAATCGAGGTCAGGGAGAGCAACGGTGTCAAAACTGTTGTGGCGAGGAATCGTGAGGATTCGAGCTTGAAGGAGTTTTCAGCCGAGTCTTTGCTTGTTGCTG
>Ga0315279_10008215_pt1 | contig 12690 bp, 27 predicted proteins | sample YL17G06_20_MG_FD_203694 | JGI IMG/M metagenome (GOLD analysis project Ga0315279, IMG submission 203694) | Sediment microbial communities from Yellowstone Lake, YNP, Wyoming, USA - YL17G06_20 | ecosystem: Environmental > Aquatic > Freshwater > Lake > Sediment | place: USA: Wyoming | collected... | reverse complement strand
TTGCACTAAGGAGGTCGCATGAACCTCGGCGACGACATGATCCTGGCGGCGGTGGTGACGGCCATCGTTGCCGGGATGAAGAAGGCCGTCCCGAAGATGGCGGGAGGCGTCACCCTCCTGGTGGCTGCGGCTTTCGCCCTCTTCCTGTCGCTCGTCTGGATGCTGAGTCTGGACGGGGCGATCACCACGGCGACCGTCTGCAAGGCCATCATCCGGGCGGTGGGCGCCTGGGTGGCCTCCGTCTTCGGCGCGTGGCTGGTCCGGAACCCGGTCCGCCAGGAGAACGGGACATGAGACTCCGGTGTAGGTCATCCTGAACGTCCCGGTCCCGCCTCGCCGGGACGGGCCGGCCGGTGGCGCCGCCGGCCGGCCACTGAATAGATATGAGAACCGTCGGAAGGGATAACCGGGAGTGGGAGGCATACGCGCCGGTGATAGAGAGGGTCCTCGGGCGTTACCTGGCGCGTTACCCCTGGGCATGGCCTGACGTGGAGGACCTGCGACAGGAGGGCCGGATAGGGGCCGCCGAGGGCATCCGCGCCTGGCGTCCTGACAAGGGCGCGTCCCTCGCCACTGTCGTCTTCGAACGCATCCGCGGGAGAATCCGGCACTACCTCCGCGACAAGGCGCGCCTGATCTACTTGCCGGCGGAGGTGCAACGGGCCGACAATGTCCAGTGGCCGGAGGCCCGCCTGTCCGCGGAGGGCGACCTGTCGGCGTTCGTGGATACCTATGGTGCCGATCCCGCGGACATCGCCCTCGGCAAGATCGAGGCAGAGGAGGTCGTGGTGACAGCTCTGCGGCGTTGCGGCCCCAAGCAGCGACGAGTCCTGGAGCGCGCTCTGTTCGGCTCGCGGCCGAATCCACCGGAGGCGCATGAGCGCCAGTCCCTTTACTACGCTCGTCACAAGCTCCGACGGTGCATGGCGGAGAGTTGCTGACAGAGTTTCGCCGGGGTTGCCCCGGAACAGCACCGACAAGGGGAGGCGCGACGGGTCCCTTTCCCGAGGTCCTTCGGGGCCTCGCGTTGCTCCGGTCGGGGTCGGTCTGATCTGCTGGCCGGCCCCTAGTACTCATCTCCCGCATCGCTCCTTCCCAACGGGGGCCGGGTCCCAGCAGCCCGGCCCCCCGAGCTATCGCTGGCGTGACGCGGGTTCGGGCGGACCCTGATTGAACGCGACCCAGGTGTACCAAGGTTCTCCCTTCGTCACAAGGAGCAGCAAGTGGGGCCTCCCGGTGACCCTGTTTAGGCGGATCACGAACTCCTCATCCGAGAGTCGCGTGTGGTCGTACCTCCATGGGGTGGGCCAGACCCAGTAGGCGAAGGCCGCCAGCACCAGCCCCAGCAACACCTTCGAGTACCATCGCCAATGTCTCATGTCGCCCTCCTGGCCGCCCCCTACGCCGCCGGCGCCGGGATTCCTGCCGGGGCGGGGCAGCATCCGCTGAAGAAAGTTCTTGACGGCGTAGGAGTTCTGTGGTAGGGTATGGAATGAGAAGGGAGAGAAAGGCGGTTTCGATGGGAGTCGCAGTGGCGAAAGTCCAGGTAGTTACGAGCAAAACGGCCCGCCAGTTGCGGGCGCGGTTACGTGCCGCGGACATCACCTTGGCGGTCGCGGGGGAGGCCATCAACATGAGCGAGAGCTGGACCAGTCTCGCCTTGCGGGGCCGCCGGGGCCTGACGCGGGACCAGGCCAGCAGGCTCCGGGAACTGGTCCGGGCAGTGGTGGCGGAGCGCGGGAAGGGGGAGAAGTGATGGAAGCAGCGTCCGATAATGATTCTTCTTGTTGCATTTCGTGCGCGCCTGCGGAACGGTCTTCTGGGGTCCTTCTGGCCCCAGAAAGGAGTGAGGGCAATGCGGCGAGATTGGAAACTCGACGCCGCAGAGGAACGCAAGGACCGGATAGAGGCACAGGTGAGGGTCGCCGGCCTGCACCGCACACTGCAACTGACGCTGAACGATCTGAAGCAACTGGAACGGCACACGCGGATGCTGGAGGAACGGGTAGAAGCCAGCCTCGGGCCTCTACAGTCCGACCCTCGCTACCTCGACGCGAAGACACGGTAGTCGTAGCAACGATCACGCTGCCCCGGCCCCTCCCCACCGAGCCTGCGCACCGTGGGGGCCGGGGCTCCTCTACGCCGACACAGGAGGGTCCCCATGGCTAACATCCACGTCTTTCTATCCAACGGAGGGTACTCCCGGCAGGTCAAGAAGATCGTCCTGCACGCGTTGCCAACGTGTCCCAGGAGCATGAAGGGCAAAACTCGGCCACCAGTCACACTTTCGGGTGCGGGTGCGCGGGCCTACATCCGGGCCTTTCAAGCGGCCGGATACGTCCCGGTCGAATGCGAGTTCTGCCATCCGAGGAAGGCAACCTGATGGCCGCTCGTCCGAAAGCGAAAGCCAAGAAGCCCATCCCCGGTCCTGCCCGATGGGACCGGGCACTCCGGGCCATCGGCGAGATGTGCGTGGAACTGTCCGGGCTCAGCCGCGACCTCTCAGACGTGCAGCAACGCCTGCTGAGACTGGAAAAGCGGGCGACACGGCGCGGCCGACCGCCAGGAAGCGCCCCCGCCGGCGAGAAGGCGCTGGAGGCGGCGGAATGACCGCACTAGTCGCCCTACCAGCCCTCGCAGTTCTCCTCTGCGGGCAACCTGCCGAACCCCATTACCCGCCGCAGGTCGCCGAGGTGCAGTTCGCCATGCCCGGCACGGTGGCGCCCTTCATCTACCCGCAACGGAAGCCCGAAGAGCCAGCAGGCGACGGCCTGGTGTGGGCGCGGCGAGTCGGAGCCGATTCCTGGCTCCTGCTGTCGGCAGAACCAGGCGCGGTCAGCCTGCAGGTCGCTATCCCTACTGGCGGAGACGGGCGCGAATGACCGCCCTAATGCCCCTTCCGCTGGAAACTGCCACCGTAGACCCGTCTCCGGCCCCAGGCCCTCGGCCCAGCGCGGCTAGTGGCGTGCGCGGCGTGAAGGACGGGGCCGTGCGGGCGCGAACCCGCCGCCCGAACCCGGCCCGCCCGACCCGCCTCCTGATCCGCCAGAAGTGCCGGGATTGCCTCTGCGGCTACCGTTACGACTGCCAGTGCCCGGACTGCCCTCTCTACAAGGCCATGCCCTACCTGGGCATTCCGATGCCGAGGGTGCTCATGGACAGCATAGACCGGGAGAAGGCCCGATGATCGTTTCTCCCCTGACTGCAACGTCGGGCGGCCCGGCCGGTGGCCGGGGGGCCGCGGAGACCGCGATCTGTGGGTCCTGGTCTGTCCTGCGGCCCGCGGCCCATCCCGCCCTTAGCTGTGGTGGCTGCGTGTCTCTGAGGCCCCGGCGGCACCCTCGCCCATGCAGGTCCCAAGCCGGCTACAGTGCCGAGTGTAGGTCCTGCTTCCAGTCTGCCGCCGGGGCCATGCCTCATCCTCGCTTCCTTTCTGGTTGCTCTCTGGACCGGGTCCATCGCACCACCAGCGCAGCCCCTTGGTCAACCAGTGTAGCCGGACCCGGCCCTGCAATCATCCCAGGGGCTGACCTGCATGGCTGAACGCCTCGGCATTCCAGGCCCTGCAACTATCGGCCCCTGGGGTTGTCTGGTTGGCCCGGCCTTGCCGGGCGCGAACTACATGCGGCGAGGTAGCACGCGTCAAGGCACTGAGACTGTGACAAGTGGGCCCAAGAGACTAGGCAGTGAGAAGACCGGCCCGGCTGGGGCTACCCCTTTCCTCCTTGCAACCAACCCGGCCGGGCCGGGCAATCCTAGAGGAGGGCATCATGGGTAAGTGGCTTTCCGACCATCGGCAGACGGTGCTGCAACTGGCACTCATCATCGTCGCGATCCTCATCCTGGCGGCCGTCTTCGGCCGGGCCAGCGACGCGGCGGCAGAGTGTAGGTATCGGAAGATCGTGGCGCATGGGTGCCAGAACCGCGCCCCGCAGCCTTGGTGCTGGGGCCGGTTGGGCGTAAACGGACAGTGAAAGGAGCGCGGATGGCGACGACGATCAAACTGGGCCTGGGGGAAGTGACTATCGGGGGCGCTTGGTCCTCTCCGCGTTGCGACCTAGCGGACCTTCTGGCGACTCAGTTGGGCCTCCGTCCCGGCGTGACCTACGAACTGACCGCCACGCCGCAACCGAGGCGGGTGCCATGCTACCCGTACTGCGATGGCGCTTCCGGCATGAACAAATACATGAAGCGGTGTCCGCGGTGCGGGTCTGGTTATGAGATGAAGACATCTACTTGCAAGGCTGTCGGTTGCGAGGACCTCTATCTGACCGGCCAGATCGTCCCCCTGCCGCCGGTCGTGGACGCGGACTGAAAGGAGGCGAGAGAGATGGCTGAGAGGCACGTGATCGTGCGGAAGTCCATCAAGGCTTTCGCGGAGGGAATGGAGCGGCGACTGCGGTGGGCTAACAGGAAGGGCGGCCCGGTGATGGAAGGCGACATCCCCCACCATCGCCAGATGAGTTTCGAGGCATTGAGGGAGGGCGCGCGGCGGAACCTCTCTCACTTCGACCCTCATCAGCCGCAACCCAGTATCGAAGAGGATGAGCGCCAGGCGGCCGACGTGGCCAACTACCTCGTCTTCTATCTGGAGAAGGAGAGGGCCGAGGCGTGAGCGCCGATATGGAGAGGGGCTACGCCTACAACTTCGGCGCGCTCTGTGCCTCCGTGGAGGCATCGGCGCGCGTGATCGAGCGAGAACTGGACTGCGCCAAGAAGGAACTCGGCCGACTCCGAGAGGCACTACTGGAATCCCGCTGTCGGGTTTCCCTCGACCCTCCCGCTTGTGAGACCTGCCGACTCGACCCGACCATCTGCGACGGCAAGCCCTCCGTCGGCGTAGACGACGCGGCCGTACAGCTCGGAGAGGAGGTGGCCGGTGAGTGAGACTGCCGTCACTGAGGTGCAGGCCCGGCCCGTCCGCTGTGCCGAGCTAGACGAGGCCTGGCAGCATTACTTCGCCGAGGAGTACGACTGGGGCCAGTCCAGGAGCCAGCCAGGGAACCGCGCGAGCGTACTGCCTCACGCCTGCGAGAACTACCCCCTGATGTATCGCCGGTGGTGGAAGGAGCACGTCCGGCCGGAACCGAGACTGCTCAGTATCTTCCGGCAAGGCAACGTCATGGAGCGGGAGACGCGCCTGCTGCTGGAGGGTTCCCTAGGCTTCGAACTTCGCAAGTCCCAGGTCTCCCAGGACTGGCCTGCCTACCAGATCACCGGGACGATTGACACGGAGATCAAGGTCAACGGCGAGTGGGTGCTGGCGGAAATCAAGTCCTGCCATCCGAACCTCTACGGGCAGGTGAACGCGGTCGCGGACTTCGCCAGTATGAGATTCCATGTCTACCGCCGGTATCGCGGCCAACTGTTGCTCTACCAGTGGCTCGGCGCGCACGACCGGGCGCTGATGATCCTCTGCAACAAGAGTACGGGCGAGGTCAAGGCCCTCTGGCAATACCTTGACGAACACCTGGACTATGGCGAGTTGCTCATCCAGCGGGCGCAGAAGATCAATGCCGCGTTGGCCGACGGTACGGCGCACCTTCAGCAGATCGGCGACCCGGATGTGTGCGGTGAATGCGAGTTCTTTGCCCGGTGTGGGCCGCCCATGCTGATCTCTCCGCCACTGGTGAGCCGCAACCCCGCCTTCATCTCACTGTTAGACCAGCGCGGCGCGGTGGCGGCCGCCAGTTCGGAGTTCGAGAAGGTGGACAAGCAGGTGAAGGCGGCGCTCAAGCGCGTGCAGTGGCAGGACCCTGAGAAGCCCGACGAACCACCAACGCGTTGCCTGCTCGCGGGCCGCTGGACCGTGGATCGCAGCGTAAGGAAGGACGGCGTGCCGGTTTTCAAGATCAGAGAGGCCGAGGAGCCGAAGGAGACAGAGGAAGATGGCGAGTCAGAGTGACGTGATTGACGTGGAACCGGAGGCCATCCCCAGTGCCAACGTGCGAACAGACCTAGCGATCCGCCCCGAGTTCGCGGGGATCGAGACGCTGGAGCAGATGCAACGGCGGCAGGAGGTGCTGGAGATCCTCCTGCAAAACGCGCTCAGGAAAACCAGTAACCGACACTGGCTGAACTACGGCGAGGCAAAAAACGGCAAGCCTACCGACCCGAGGCCCGAAGACGAGGCAGCAGTGCTCATCGCCCGCGACCTCGGTATATCCTACGTCTGGGTTCCGATGGGCGACGGCCCCGAGGACTGGCTGGAACGGAAGAAGGCCAACGGTGCCTCGGAGATCATCGTCAAGATCAGGGGCCACTGCTTCGGGCAGATCATCGAGGAGCTCGGCTCTGCCAGCACCGACGACGCCTTGCTGAAACACAGCAAGCGGGCAGACGAGCGGGGCAGGGTGGCACTCTTCACCGATGTGCTGAAGAAGGCGCGGGCCAACGGGATCGTGCGGCTCGTCCAGGCCTTCGGCGTGCGCGCCGTAACCTGGGATGACCTGGCCAAGGCCGGCATCAAGCGTGAAGACTGCGACAAGGTGACGTTCGCCGAGAGTGAGGAAAGTGCTGCGAAGGGTGCGGCCCAGGAGGCTGTCGGGAAGGCCTGTCCGAAGTGCGGAAAACCCATGCGCCTACGCGGGGGCAGCAAGGGGAAGTTCCTGGGCTGCGCCGGATACCCGGAGTGCAAGCATACAGAGAATGTACCTGAGGCGACCGCCGATGCCGCGCCTGCCGAGCCCGCCCCCGCGCCCGAGGCGACCCCGCAGGAACCCGCTGCCCCATCGAGTGACGAGTCCCTGACCATCGAGGCCCTCTATAAGAGCCTGGAGAAGCGCCTGCCGAAGCCCGCGGAGCGGTTGGCCTTCGCGCGGGGATGGTGCGACGGCCACAGTGTCTCGCCCGCCCCGCGGAACCTCGATCAGATCAAGGCGCTAGGTGTGGACGCGCTCAACGGGATGCTGGACGCGCTGAAACTACAGGAAGCATAGGAGGCGAGGATGGCAGGTAGCACCTTTACGATCGGACGCCACGACCACGCGGACAAGGCTTTCGTCATTAGCGGGCCTCTGGAACTGTCGGTGGACTATGACGACGTTGACCACGGCGAACAGGACCTCCTCGCGGGGAAGGTCGTCGCCGTTCTCAACGGACACTGGCATGACCCGGCCCATAGGGAGTGGGATGACCGTCTAGTCCAGCACTACAAAGACGAGGGCAGGGACGGGGAAGACTGAGCGGACCGGATGGGGGCGGCCCGGCAGCCTGTGGCTGACAGTGGAGGCATCATAGCGGAGACGAGCGGGACTGCGGGGCGGGTTGGCCACAAGCCAAACGGTGGCGGGCAACGGGGCGCTCTCACCGCCTCGGGGCAGCGGAAACGCTGCGTATCCGAAACGCGCCCCCGCCCCTCAGCAGCCCAGACTGATCTAGGAGGCAAGGATGGGCGAGTACCAGATCGGGAAGGACATCGCGGAACTGAGGCAGTCCCTGAAATGCCTGCGCGATGAGATTGAGAGAAACCGGGAGGAACTGGAACTCGCGACAAGCGAGACGGACGGGCGACTTCGGGACCTTGGCGTCATTGTCTACGATGAGGACGCCGATGAGTACCGGCTAGGGCCAGCCTTCGGCAAGAAGAAGGCCAAGTAGCGGAAGCGGATGGGGGCGGCTCATCGCCGGCGGCCGCGGGCAAGCGCCCAGTCAGCGCGACCTCGCAGCAGGCTCGCAGATGGACGGCACCAGGGCTGGCCGCCGCGGGCCGGGGCCGCCCCCTAATGAAAGGAACTGAGGATGCCATACAAGCGAAGCGTGATACTGAAGTTCGAGGGCGACGAACTGCTGGAGTTCAAGCGGGCCTGGCGTGAGCGGTGGGGGCTGACACTTCTCACGTCGCGGGTCGCGGAACTCATGGCCCGAGGAGAGGAACACTGGGATGAAACATGGAGGGGAGTGCGGGAGCGTCACTGCCTCGAAGACGATGTGGCCCTTCTCTTTGACGCGGCGACAGGCGAACTCTACCGCCGCGAATGGGTGCAGGAACCGACCGAAGGAGACCATGAGCGAGATGAAACGGAACAGTAAGGTCGTGGCGGCGTGTACCTGGAGCGAGACGACGCTGGACGAGGGCGCACGGATCGCGGCGCGGGTCCTCGCAATCGAGGCCTCAGCGCTCCGCACTTTCGCCCAGGAAGTGCGGGGGGCGACCCTAACCAAAAGTGCGTCAAGCCCCCTGGTCGCCAACGTGCTGGTGATGGCGCAGGGGTATGAGTCGGCGGCCGACGCCATGATGGCCGCGGCGAAGCGGTTGCTGCGGCCGAAGGGAGCGAAGCCCAGCAAGTGACTGAGGGGTCGGAGGCGCGTGGAGCCGGCAGGGGAGAAGCCGGGCCGAGCTCTGAGTGAAAGAAAGGGTAAGATCAAAGTGAAGCCGGTGGACCCGGCGATTCCTACCATCGAGGTCAACTGGATGTACGGAGATGGCCAGGTCTACGTGCGCTGGAATGACCTATTGGCCTTTCTTCTGGTCGCAGCCGGGAAGGGGGTGACGCTTGAACGGCTCCTCGCGACCCTCCTCCAGTGGACCCCCCCGCCAGACCCCGATGCTGCCGTGCCAGGGGCCGGCCCACACTGAGGAACCATGAAACTCTCCCTCGCGATAGCCGCGTCAGGGCCCCGGTTGACTTTGCAGCCCCTAACCCGAGCAGAGGCCCACGCCTTCGTGAGGACTCACCACCGGCACCACCGCCCCGATCAGGGCGACAAGTTCTGCATCGGAGTCAACGATGGCGAGAAGGTGGTGGGCGTGGTGATCGTTGGCCGGCCGCGTGCGCGGATGAGTGACGATGGTTACACCGCTGAGGTGACGCGACTTGCGACCGATGGTACGAGGAACGCGTGCTCGATTCTCTATGCCGCGGCATGGCGCGCGGCGAGGGCGATGGGATACCGACGACTCATTACCTATACTCTGGCGGTGGAAGGCGGCGCTAGTCTGCGAGCCTCGGGCTTCCGCCTTCTCGGCGAGGCGGGTGGCGGGTCCTGGTCCTGCAAATCACGGCCCCGCGTGGATACGCACCCGACCCAACCGAAACTCTTGTGGGAAATGAAGCAGTGAAACTCTCCCTCGCGATAGCCGGCCTGCGCGCTCGATGGCTGAACGGCCGGGAACTGAACGGAAAGAGAGGTGGCCTATGTGCCAACTAGGGGCTGTGTTGCTGACGACGCACCGAGTCTACCGGAAGGATGGCTTGCGGCATCATTCGGCGCTGCGAGAGGCACTGGCGGAAGACTACCCGGATGAAGTGGCCGACGCGCAGGACTGGGAGTACAGTTTCCTGCGTCGCCGCTGGGGGCAGTCAGGCACTGAGGCCGAATGCTTGGCGCAGGCAGGGGATCGGGCCTGGATGCTGGTGGCATTCGCGCGGGACAACTGGTGGGACGCCGACGCGATGATCCGCTTTGTGGAACACGCTGGGCCGCCAGATCATAGCGACGAGTCTCTATTGCTTGAAGCCACCGCCCGGGCCGCCTACCAGAAGGCGATCACCCCCGTCTCGGCCGCCTACCGGAGGGCGATCACCGCCGCCGAGGCCGCCTACCGGAAGGCGGTCACCACCGCCGCGACCGCCTACCAGGAGGCGATCACCCCCGCCGCGACCGCCTACCAGGAGGCGATCACCCCCGCCGAGGCCGCCTACCGGAAGGCGACCGCCTACTATGAGGTGATCGCCACCGCCCGGGCCGCCTACCAGAAGGCGATCGCCACCTCCTGGGCCGCCTACCAGAAGGCGACAGCCCCCGCCTGGATACACGCATTCTCTGACCCGGCGAACCGCATTGCGATTTGGAGAGACTAGGTTGAACGCTGACCTTGCGACAACCGAACGCGCCACCCAGGTGGACCTGGCCGTCGCTGCCCTGCGACGGGCCTGGCTCGGCGACAAGGCTATTGTCGCGGCATCGGGCAGGCAGAACCCGAACGGCATCGCGAGGGACGCTAAGGCGAGGGCGCTGCGGCAGGGCCTGTGGTGGCAATACATGGAGGTTAGTCACGACGAGAGCACGGGGGGCAGCGACCATCGCCTGTGGACTTGCTCCGAGGAGGGCATACCTCGTCCCCACCGGGCATGGCAGCAGGGCGACGCGGTGGTACACCTGGAGAGTCCGACCGGGCACAAGACGATCTTCTTCCGGCAGTCGGTGGGCCGACAGGTGCGGACGCGCGAAGGGGCGCTGGCGATCATGGCGGCGATAGGGCCGAGGCCGCGGGAGGCGGCGGAACAAGGCCGCCTGCTCCCGTGACCGCGTACTACAATGAGAACGAAGCCTACGCAGCCCAGTGGCTTCGCAACCTGATAGCCGCAGGACACATCGCACCAGGGGACGTGGATGACCGAGACATCAGACAAGTGCAACCAGCAGACCTGCGTGGATACACCCAGGTTCACCTCTTCGCAGGTATCGGGGTCTGGTCCTACGCCCTCCGCCTTGCGGGCTGGCCTGACGACCGACGTGTCTGGACGGGTTCCTGCCCCTGCCAGCCCTTCTCTGCCGCTGGGCGGCGACTGGGAACAGCCGACGAGCGCCACCTGTGGCCCGAGATGTTCCGGCTCATCCGAGAGTGCCGACCGTTCACGGTCTTTGGCGAGCAGGTTGGCGGCGCGCTTGCCTGGCTCGACCTTGTATGCGCTGATCTGGAAAGTGAGGGTTACACCGTCGGGGCGGTTGATACCTGCGCTGCGGGCTACGGCGCGGCGCACATCCGGCAGCGACTGTGGTGGGTGGCCGACGGCACGACAGAACGATCCGACGCTTTCCCGCATGAGCCTGGAGGCGGCGGAACGGGAATGGAACCGACCAAGCAGGGGATCGAGTCTCCCTTTGTCGGCGAAGGTACTGGCGGGGTGGCCGACGTGCACAGTGAACGACGCGACGGGGAGTCAGTATGCGTACACTGGCGGGGACCATGCGAAACGGGTTCTGAAGTTGCCAGGTGCGGCACAGATGGCGGGGTGGACGACGCCCTGCCACAACGACGAGACACAACGGACGACGAAGTACGCCGCGCAGGGCGGTTCAGCCTTGACATACCAAGCGGGACTGGCGGCTTCTGGTCCTCCTGCGACTGGCTCCCCTGCCGGGACGGCAAGTGGCGGCCAGTTGAACCCGGCACATTCCCGCTGGCTCATGGGGTTGCCAACCGCGTGGGACGACTGCGCGCCTACGGAAACTGCATTGTCGCTCCACAAGCGGCGGCGTTCGTGAGGGCCTACATGGAGACGCGCCCCATGACCGACTCCGACCTGCTCAACCTGGAGCGGGCGAGGGAAGTGGTGAGAAAGAGAGGCGAGGATGGGTGAGTGTCCGCACCGCGGAATGAAGCGGGAGCCCAACCCCTGGCACTACTGCCGGATCGAAAGTGACCTGCCGTACGCGATCTGGCTCTGCGAGGAAACCCACAAGGCTGGCTATGAGGACTGCGCGGTCTACCAGCGCGCCCGCGCCGAGGCAGCCGAGAAGCGCGCCATGGCAGAGCACTCTCGCGCCGAGGCCGCGGAGAGCGAACTGGCGGAGGCGAAGGAGGGGAGAGAGGTGAGGAAGACGCTGCCAGCAGCGGGCCTTGTCGCGGCGTTTGGCACAGATGGGTTCGAGGTCACGGACGAAGACTAGCACCAACATCACGAAAGGGGCGAGGAGTGGCGAGGCGACGGATCATAGACTGGATCAAGGTCGGCCGGTTTCTGCGCAAGGTCCCGTGGCATGGGAAGCTCACGTTCTTCGGGATGCTGGCGTCCGTTGACGACTTCGGACTGTCCGAATGGTCGCCCCTGCGGGTCGGGCAGATGTTCATGGAACTGGAACTGAACGGTAAGCGCATGACGGTGACCGCGGTAGAGGCCCACATGGAGTACTTCGCCAACCTGCCCGACCCGGCCGTCATCACCTGGGAGTATGCTGGCTTCCGGTACTTCGCGATGCGGAAGCACCAGGATTACCAACATGTGGCCGGCCCGCGGGACGCGGAGTGTCCCTTTCCTCCTCGCGAACTCTTCACAAAACTGAGCGGCAAGACCCAGGCCCTAATGTGCAAGCACTTCGCAAAGTTCACCACCTGGACGGAGCCGGATATTCGCGACTTTCTCGCGAAAACCGGAGACATAGAGTATGAGTATGAGTGTGAGAGTGAGTCTGAGACGGAGGAAGAGAAAGCGCTGAAGGGGGCACATTCGCGAATCAAGGACCTCTACTCGAACCTCTACGTCGGCCGAACCGGGGAACGGCCGCTGATGACGGCGCCCGACTTCTCACTGCTCAGGACCCGCCTGCATGAGGCCTGCAAGGACGCTAGGGACAACCAGGACAAGGGCGACGAGTCCGCCAAGGTGGCCGAGAAGAAGGTCACGATGGTTGTGCGTCACGCGCTGAGCGGAGACTACCGGGACTTTGAGGCCAACCTGCCCTCGCTGCAAACGGTCCTGGGCAAGTACCACTGGAACCGGATCGTGTCGGGGTTGGCCATGAGGAGCCGCGGGAAATGACCTGGTACGAGGAACCGAAGCAAGGCGCGAAACCCGAGCCCGCCGACGACTGGCGCAAAAGGCCTCCTCCCTGGCGGGCGCCGCCCGGCGCACACCGCATGACTGCCGAGGAGCGAGAACGGTTGCGTGCGGCGGGAAAGAAACTGGCGACGAGGGCGAGCCTGGACCGGCAGGATGAGGCGGCCCACCGGGCGGAACGCCTGGG
>Ga0315279_10008214_pt1 | contig 12690 bp, 11 predicted proteins | sample YL17G06_20_MG_FD_203694 | JGI IMG/M metagenome (GOLD analysis project Ga0315279, IMG submission 203694) | Sediment microbial communities from Yellowstone Lake, YNP, Wyoming, USA - YL17G06_20 | ecosystem: Environmental > Aquatic > Freshwater > Lake > Sediment | place: USA: Wyoming | collected... | reverse complement strand
CGTTTTGCTCTTCCAACTGCTTTATATATGCGTCTTTGTCCATATAATCGTTATCGGACAAAGACAAAAGTTTACTAAAGTGTACTTCAATTACTCGAAAATGGGTGAACGCTTACCTTTCTTTCATTCATTTTTTGGCCCTCCGGCGTTTAACTTTTTTGCGCTTCGTCCAACTTTTTAGTAGCAAGCCCTTTTGTTCACGGCATTTTTCCAAGAAGTTACAGAGTTCTTTTTCTCCATATTCGTGACACAGATCAAAACAATAATTAAAATTTTGTTCAAGGACCTTAGGTGGTGTTTCAAATGTAGAGATGATTAACCTTCTGAATTCTTCTTCAGTGATAATGAAGTTTTCTTTGTTTTCCTGATATCTCCTATAGGACTCACTTTTCTTTAAGTAGCTAAGTACAGTATCGCCACGGTCGCGAGTTTGTGTCGGACGCAATTCTCTTGCTGGGCCCTGCTGTAATTCTTTTAACACCTCTTCAGCAACTCTTCTTCCCAAAGAGGTAATTTGAAATCCATTTTTCTCGTTTCCTGTCACCCACCCATTATCGCGGCAACGTAATATCTCAATTTTGAGCCTAGCACCGTCAGGCCATTCTGGGTATCTTTGGAAGCTAAAACGTTTTGGGAAGAGACTGAAGCATTCTTTCACAATCCGTTCATATGCGCTTTCTTCGCCATTTTCGGCTATCTTTGATATTGCAAAGATAGTTAATTTGGTGAGCGATACTGAGCTATAAATGCTTTCGTCAAACGAGCTTTTCATTGCTCGGCTCCCGGCTATGGACACTTCTTTTCTGTTCATCTGTTTATTATACCCAAAACCGCAATCAATATTTTCAAATTCATTCTACCCTCAAAATCCGACAAACAAAACCAAAAAATGACCTTGTCATCCTGAGCTTGTCGAAGGACCTATCTCATAAACCCCCCAACCATACCTCCTACTTTTATGCTTTTTTCTGTCAAGATTTTTATTGAATAAAAGGCGATATTTGGTATAATATGAACCGTGTGCTCTATGTAGTGCACGGTAGGCCCGCCAGGAGCGGCAAGCTCGCGGGAGACCCGCACGCAACGGAACAGAAGACCCAGTCAAATAATCTACTAAACCTTGTTTATAGCATTTGAAAATTTGATTTTAGGATTTGTTTAGGATTTAGAGTTTAGGATTTAGGATTTTTCGCTGTTGTCCACCTTTAGCGGAAGCTCCGATCGACCAAAAGCGAACGATTTATGCAAAACAAACCCAATTTACGAAAAGCCAAAATGAAATTAAACTTCTATTCAGCAAAGGATTATGAAAATAAACCACGCCTTCGAACGCCGAAAAACAAACCCAATCAAACCCAACCTGTAGTGAGCTTGTCGAATCTGATGGTGAGCAGACCTGTCTTGAGCATAGTCGAAAGAGTCGAACCATTAACCACTCACCATTTGACCCATTTTCTCTGTGCCCTTCGCGTTTTCTGCAGTGAGAAATGGCGTCAGCCATGCTGCGCATACAGATTATCCCATCGCAAAGATGCGGTCGATGCGTTTGGCGATGTCTGTTAGATGTGCCTCATCGCCGCCGCTTAATTCTGCGGTCATATATCCCTCGAAGCCGACCTCATCCAGCGCCCGGCAGACCTCCGGCCAGTTGACGTCACCATCAAGCAGGTTCGTCCACTTGTAGCCGTCACGTTTGAAGTCTTTAAGGTCGATTTTGACTATGCGTTTGCCGAGTGTGCGTATCCAGTCCTGGGCGTAGCCATAAATAATCACGTTGCCGACATCGAAATAGGCCCGCACCCAGGGGCTTTCAAACTCATCGATATAGCGCGCAAATTCAAGTGGGCTTAGCAGGAACTTGTTCCAGACATTCTCGATAGCGATGACCACCTTCATTTCTTCCGCCAGCGGCAGCAGCTTGCGGATGTGCTCCTGCGAGCGCTTGTAAGCATCGGCGTAGCGGACATTCTCATTGACAATTGCAGGCACCAGAAGCACTGTGCTGGCGCCCATCGCATTGGCGCAGCGTAGCGCGTTTTTCATCCCTTCAAGGCCCTTGTTTATCACTTCAGGGTTGGGGTCGGAGAAGGGTGCGTGCCAGCCTCCGAAGACCAGTCCGTGAAATGGCACGCCGGCCTCCCGCGCTAGTTTTGCTTGCTCTCTGGCTGCGTCAAGGTCATTTATGGGTTCGCCGTCGATGCCGTCAAAGCCGCATTTTTTGGCCAGCTTGAACTTCTCGGCATCAGGTATGTTGCCGGGTAGCATTCCGATTTTGAGCGCCTTATACCACTTTCTGTCCTTTTTCTTCTCCGCGGCTGATATGGAGTTGCTTGCCAGGTGCATCCCTGCCATAACTGCGGCGGAGTATTTCAAAAAGCTGCGACGGCCAAATAATTTCTCGTCCATTGCTATTCCTCCAAAAGACTTTTTCATACGGTTGAAAAACGATACTTACGAGTATATATCCATCTATGTTTTTTCATTGTGACTGATGCCAGTATAGCAGTGTGCTTAAAAAAATCCAATCGAAAAAGACAAATCTGTAAGATGGGGAGAAGCTCATAAGTAACGCTGCACTGATAGGTTAAAGAGTGTCATTGCTTTTTACGTCCCATAGTCTTTAAGGGCGATTGAGGCCGAGAATATCTCTTGTTGTGCTTGTTGTTTTATTTTTTTTATAGGCTCGTCCCATAAAAGGGATAAAGTTTTTCGACATTTTTTGCCGAATAAAATATGCGGGCTTTAGTGTCTGTCTTGGTATTGATAAAGTAGTTTTTCCCGCACGAAAAAGGCATTTTAAGCTGTCATTTTAAGGATAGCACGAACTATGAGAACGATAGCGGTCGTTAATCAAAAAGGCGGTTGTGGCAAGACAACAATATCTATAAATCTGGCAAGCTCTCTCGCTCAATCAGGCCAGAGAGTCTTACTTGTCGATATGGACCCGCAGGCTCATTGCGCAATCGGCCTTGCTGTCCCTGAAGAGCAGATAGAGCAGAGCATATACGATGTGCTCATAAGCAGGAGCAGAAACGAGCCGATAAGGCTTACGGAGATACTGTGGCAGATTAGCGATAGATTGGAGCTGGCGCCGGCCAGCATAGACCTGTCTGCGTTTGAGCAGCAAATGGCCGGTATCCAGGAGCGCGAATGTTGCCTCAAAGAGGCTCTTGATGAGGTAAAAAACCAGTACGAGTGTGCGATAATAGATTGTCCTCCCACCATAGGTCTTTTGACCTTTAACGCCCTACGGGCGGCTACGGACGTGATTGTCCCTGTCGAGACGGGTTACTTTGCCCTGCACGGCCTCAGTAAGCAGCTCGAGACCCTCAATGTCCTCTGCAAACGGTGCAGCCAGCACGTTGAGGTCAAAGTCCTGGCAAGTATGTATGACATAAGAACAAAGATGGCCAGGGAAATCCTGGCGGAGCTGCGCAGCCACTTCAGCGATAAAATGTTCAAAACTATCGTCAACTTCAATACCAGGCTTAAGGAAGCAGCAAGTTTTGGCCAGCCAATTAGTGAGTATGACCCCACAAGCAAAGGCTTCAAGGATTTCCGTGCGTTGGCCGAGGAGGTCCTGGCCACGCAGGTCAAGCAGCAGCGCCGTGAATTTGTCAATTCATTGGCCGGCCAGCTCGAATCTATTAGCGCCACCGCCAATGAGCTGCTGGAGGCGACAAAGCCCGCTCCCGCTGTAAAGTCGCCGGCAGCCACACAGGCCCAAAAGCCTCAGCCGGTCGATATCAGCGAAAAGCTCTCCGATTATTATGGTGTCAACCAGATGGGTGATGCAGTGGTATTTGTAACACTATATCCGCGTGCCCAGGCTGTGCAGATCGCCGGCGACTTCAATAATTGGCAGCCGACCGCGACTCCACTGGAAAAAGTCGGCACCAGCGGCGTCTGGCAGACAAAAATAAAGCTTCCCGCAGGCAAGTATCGGTATCGGCTGGTTGTTGACGGCCAGTGGCAGCAGGACCCATACAACGAAATAACCGAGCTAAATCCGTTTGGCGAACTCAACTCGGTCGTTGAGGTAAAATAACATCTCTATTTCTCATCTTGGGTGCTCTTAACAGGGTAAAAAAATTTATTTTTTTCTTTTTACCAGCGTCCCATAAAGAGTAAAATTTCCATACTACAAACAAGTTCGACCAGTTCGCAATTTTTTGACCCCCCGCTGGCAGGGTGCTTTTGGGTGGTTCAGGATGGACGTTGGCAAAGGACAATGGATTGTCGCAATTCTTGCATTCATAATGTGCATTAGTTTTGCTGCTTATGCCGAGCCGGTCTATATTTACGGCGGCGACTTCAATCTGCGAATTCCCGCTGACCCCCAGAATACCAAAGGCTGGATGGACGATGCTATTATTGACATACCCGACCATTTTCTAATTTACGACCTCGATGTCTCCATCAGCGTAACCCACAGTCACGTATTTGATTTGCAGCTTTATCTGCAAAGCCCCAAAGGGACTCGGCTGTGCCTGAATATGTATGACCTTAATGAGTTTTTTGATGGCGAAAACTATACGCAGACGATATTCGATGATGAAGCCCAGCTTTCGATTGAGCAAGGCCAGCCGCCTTTCACCGGCCGATTCAGGCCCGAATCCGGCACCCTCTTATCGGTTCTTGATGGCCAGGATACTTCTGGCTCCTGGCGATTGCAGATTTACGATGCCTATTACGCCGACACCGGCACTTTAGACCGCTTCGAGCTTATAATTAAAATCCCCGAACCCGCCACCGCGCTCCTCTTGACCCTTGGTGCAGTTCTAATGACCTTATTCAAAACGCCTACGTCAAATCCGAAATTCTAATCCCGAAACTTTAAACAAGTTGCCCTGCCCACGGGTGGTAAAAAAAGCCCCAGCCACAGGTGCTGGGGCTAACCGAAAAGGTTTTGCGTTGAAGTATTGAAATTGATATTTTTCCAAATATGGCCCAAATCGTTGGATATATGGTAACTTGGACAACGTATGGAAGTTGGCTTCCAGGCGATAAAAGAGGATATGTCGATAATGGCAAAATCCTGTCAGGTAACGTTAAAATCCTCCAAAGAAATAGAAAAAGACAAAAAGCACCCGTTGTTAAATTGAATGCGCAGGAAGAGGAAATCGTCAAACAGACCATCTACGCCGAGGCAGAAAAAATCGACCATAAGATTGAAGCGTTGGTGGTTTATTCAAATCATATCCATCTGTTGGCACTGCCTCATACAGAATCCATCGAAGAGGTCGTCGGAAGATACAAGAGCGTGACCATACGTGCCCTCTGGCAACGAGGCCGTAAGGGCCGTATCTGGACAAAAGGTTACGACAAACGCTTCTGTTATTCCGAACCAGAACTTGCCGCCAGAATCAGATACGTTCAAAATCACCACGATTAGCCCTGCCACCTGTGGGCAGGGCAATTTGTCTGGTTTTTCTTGAACGCGGCCAGTTTGGTGCGGAGGTTTTTGTTGGATAGGGCGAGGATTTGGACGGCTAAAATGGCTGCGTTTTTCGCGCCTGCCTTTCCAATTGCTACCGTTGCAACAGGGACGCCGGGCGGCATCTGGATTGTGCTAAGTAAGGCGTCAATCCCTTGGAGTCCGCCTGCGGAAATTAACGGCACGCCGATGACCGGTAGGGTTGTTCTCGCCGCCAGAGCGCCGGCTAAATGAGCAGCCATTCCAGCGGCGGCTATGATGACTTTTATGCCCTTTTTGGCAGCATTTGTAGCAAATTCGGCGGCGATTTGAGGGGTGCGATGGGCTGAGATTACCCGCACAATCGGCTCAATACCAAAGAATTTTAGCTGTTCGATACAGCCTTGCATTACCTCCATATCGCTGTCCGAGCCCATCACAACCGCTACCGGTGATGTTTTTTTTGATACCATTGTTTTTTCTTTACAAGAAGTTACAATAATCCACAGTTTCAATCCGCCCCTTGTGTCTTCTGACGAAGACGGAAGCAGGGGCGGATGCGATAATGATAACAGGCCAATGGACTGAATGCAAGATAACATAGGGGTGGGAAATGCAGACAAGAAAGCCTATTGTTGCAGGCCAGTTTTATCCTGGCCAATACGATTCCTGCGTGGATGAAATTAACGAGTGCCTCGAGGAACACACCATAACCGATGTTCTGCCGGAGACAATTGTGGCAGGCATCGTCCCGCACGCCGGCTGGACGTTCAGCGGCGGCCTTGCGGCACTGGTGTTCTCGGCTATAAAGCAGCAGCACGACAAGATTCATACCTTTCTGATATTCGGTGCAACGCACGGCTACTTCGGCAGATTGCCGGCCGTTTATGATTCCGGCAGTTGGATAACACCACTCGGCGAGGTCCCCATTGATGAGGAGCTGGCCGAGGCCGTGTTGAAAACCGGCAAGGCCGTCAGCGACCCTGCTGCTCACAGGTCCGAGCACAGTATTGAGGTGCAGGTGCCGTTTATACAGTATCTGTTTGCCGGTGCAAAGATATTGCCTATTTTGGTCCCGCCGAGGGAGCAGGCGATAGAGCTTGGCACAAGTATTGCCGACATTATCGACCGGCAGGAGCAAAAGAAAATCATTTGCGTTGGCTCAACCGATTTGACTCATTACGGCCCGCGATACGGTTTTACGCCGATGGGGGCAGGCCTGGAAGGATTGCAATGGGCGGACAAAATCAACGACCAGAGGTTTATTGATTTGGCCCTCAAGCTCGAGCCGGAAACAATGCTTACCAGCGCTGCTGAAAATGGTAATGCTTGCGGCCCCGGCGCAGCCGCCGCCACAGTTGCTGTCGCAAAAGGATTGGGCAAGACCGAAGGCTTGCTTTTGGCACATACCAATAGTAACGAAGTAATGCTTCGCAAGATGGGCACCACAGGCCCGGATAGTGTCGGCTATGCCGCCATAGTCTTTTAATTTCTCCTTTAGATAGCTACAATATTTGGCATAAAAAGTATTGATTAGTTTTCGAATGTATTGATAATGTTTGCACGGGGTAACGGATTCGATTAAATTTGTTTGACAGTTAATTTTTGATGCTTAGGCAATGATAAACTGTTTCGAGTCGGCATACAAAACAAGGCAGTTTGCGCTGAACACTGAACCCTAAAAAGGAAAGGGTACTTATTATGCTTTACACTATCGCTGTTGTTCTGATTGTATTGTGGCTCCTGGGGCTACTCACTTCCTACACCATGCATGGTTTCATTCACGTTCTTCTGGTAATCGCCATCGTGGTCGTCTTGCTTAGAATCATTCGCGGACAAAAACTCCTGTGAATTTGAAGAAATGTACCTGAGTAGAAACTCATAATGTTTAGTTATGTATGGCCTATTCTCCTGGCGTGCGACCGCCTGCGGCAGGCAATAACGCTTTAATCTACAAGGACTTATGGATATTCAGTTATGGGCGACTCAATGAATCTTTTTGTGTTTCTACTTAGCAAAAATTCCACAACTTTTTTGTTGCTTAACGGGGAGAAGTTCATTAACTTAATGAAATATGAAGTCTTAGCAGTGTTGATTATTGGGGTATATGGGAAATCCCGAGTAATATGAAATTACGACAAATTTACAACTTTTTCTTAGTAGTAGGCGTATCTGCTCTTTTGGCACTTGCGGTTTTTATAAGTGGATGCCACGGAGCCCAGGGTAGTATCGGCAGGCAGTAGAGTGCTTCGGCGGTCCATTTTCTGAATTGCAAAGACCAAATAGAAAGAATGTCACTTTTGAAGTAGGCGGGCAGTTTTGCTGTGCTATGACGATAAGTGGTAAAGCATGGGCATGAAGTTACGACCAATTCACAATTATTAAGGTTCAAATGGAGATGTAACATGAAATTCCGACAAATTTGCAACTTTGTATTAGTAGTAGCTGTATCTGCCTTTTTGGCACTTCTGGTTTTTATGAGCGGATGCCAGGGTAGTATTGGCAAAGGGTAGTATTGGCAAGCAGTAGAGTGCTTCGGCGCTCCATTTTCTAAATTGCAAAGGCCGGAGTATAGCCGTAGTATATTTCAAAGGGCCAGAGCCAGGGACATAATCTTGTGCCTTACGCACGACTGTCAGTGTTCCTGTGGTCTGTTACTGCGCGGGCACCAGACGTGACGGCAATGTGTCGTGGGATGTGAGCAGACGGGCATTAGATATATTTTTTGTTCAACGTCTTGCAAAAAATGTTCTGCAGCCCGGATATGATTTTTGGGTTTAAAATAACAAAGTCTGGTCCATTCAGTATCAGCAAGTAAGCTATGCGCTTGTATTTGCGGACATACCAATTCGCCTCGCCCCTCGCGGGCAGGCTCTTGCTCGCACTGCTGGGGGTTTGCATCGCTTTGCTCGTTTGCGGCGGGTGCTTTGCGCTGGCGCGGAATCGAGTGAAGGACAGGCCGCGCCAGGTCGGCGCAACGGACGTCAACCAGCCAATCGGGTCGGCGGAGCTTGACGAGTTGACCCGCGCCTTCGCCGACCGCTACGTCGGTCTGCTCTATTCCGCCTGCGATGCCCTGAAGAAGGATAACCCCAATCCGGTGCAGCGCCGTGAAGCGCAGGTGCTGATGGTGGACTGTGCCACGAACATTTACGACATTGCCAGCAACGCCGACGCATTCACCCGCATGCTCGACCTGGTGGTCGTTGCTACGCTGGTTAGTCAAGTGTGGATCGACGACGACAGGGGCGCGGAGGTATTCGCGGGCCGCGAAGAGTTGCTGATCCGGGCTTTGCACCACGGCCGAGTGGAGGCTTGGGCTCTGGCTGCCCAAGTGCTCAGGCCCGACCAGATCGATCTGCTGGACTACCTGCTCTGGGACTGGCGGCGGCACAACCCCGATATGGTCCGAGCGTCGTTTGTCCGCTTCTCCAACTTTGCCATCGGCCGCGGTAAGTCCGCCAACGCCGAGGTGCTCGCCGCCAGCGGGTTGTACGCCAATGTCGGGCGGCAGGGCCAGGCGGTCGCTGAGGCCCGCCTGCTCACGGAGCGGATGTTCTACATGCTCAAACGCGAACCCACCCTGTTGCGTTGGCAGGTGGATACGCTGAAGGAGGACATCTTCAACGCCCTCGACAACCGCATGAAGCAGGCAGACGCGACGGTCGCCAATGTGAGGGCCACCGTAACCGAGGTGAACGGGGTCGTCGCCTCCCTGGGTCAGACGGTCGCCAATGTGAGGGCCACCGTAAGCGAGGTGAACGGGGTCGTCAACTCCCTGGGCCAGACGAGCAACTCGCTCAACGAGATGCTCAAGACGGCGGACGGTCTGATAGCCCGGTATGACAGTGCGGACAGGAAGTCGTCTCGCCCGTTCGACATCCGCGAGTACACAGAGGCGGTGAAGGAACTGGCGGTGGCCGTGGGAAAGATGAACGATATGCTCAAGTCGTCGAACGAATTGCTCGGATCATCGGAATGGGACCGCCGGATTCAGCAGGTGAGCCAGTCGGCCGACGAGCGGATGAAGATGGCAGCCGAGCAGAGCCAACGGGTGGTGTATGACGCCTTCTGGAGGGTCTACGCGGCGATCGGCATCCTGTTCGCGACGTTCATCTTCTGTATAGTGGTGGTGTTCCTGGTCATTCGGCGGCTCAGGTTAGTCGCGGGAAACGCGAGTGATGCAGGCAGAAAGGAGAGGTCCAAATGACGCGACTGCTCTTGATGGTTACCATTGCTCTTGTCTGTGCCGTCGTGGTGGGCTGCTCCTCGCCGCCAGTGACCAATGGGCGCGGCGCAAGCGACCAGGTCGTCCATAAGGCCGACACCGCTCTCCCTGTTGCCGAGGGTGACGTGAATGGCACGCGCATCTTGTCCGATGCGCTGCCGCCCTACGAGCCCGTAGTTGGTCTCACGGGGAAGATAACCAGCATCGGGGCGTCCACGACCACCAATCTCGTGGCCCGCCTCGCGGCCGAGTTCAGGCAAATGTACCCGGACGTAACGCTGCAAGTCACCGCCAGCCTGACGAGCATCGGCCCCGCGGCGCTCTTGGAGGGCCGGGCGGACATCGTGCCGATGAGCCGGCCGCTCGCGCCCGAGGAGGTCGAGAGTTTCACCAAGAAGTACGGCTACCCGCCCACCGAGATCAAAGTGGCTGCCGATGCCTTGGCTATCTACGTCGATAAGAAGAATCCGGTGCCGGGGCTGACGCTTGGGCAACTGGATGGTATCTTCTCCCAAACGCAGCGCCGGGGCGGCAGTTTGATTGAGACGTGGGGTCAGGCCGGACTGACGGCAGAGTGGGCCGATCGTCGGATCACTCTGTACGGGTACGGCCCCGATGATGGCGCCCACCAGATCTTTCAACAGCAGGTGCTGGATGGAGGCGCATTTCGGCTGTCACTACGGGTTGAGGGGGGAGGGTCATCGATTGTGCAAGGCGTTGCCGCGGATCCGGGAGCGATCGGATTTGCCAGCGTCTTCTTCGCCTGTAAGCGGGTGCGGGTAGTTCAAGTAGCCGGGGCCGATGGACGCTTCTATGCCCCGACGGAGGAGAACGTCCGCAGCTATAGGTACCCGCTGAGCCGGTTCCTCTATGTCTGTGTGAACAAGCCTCCGCTCCAACCGCTCGGTGGCCCGGCGGCGGAGTTCTTGCGATTTCTGCTCTCGCGAGAGGGGCAGCAAATCGTTGCCGCAGGCGGCAACATCCCTCTCGATGCGGCGACGGTAGAGCAAGGCAGGCGCACGCTGGCGGAGTGATCGGTCGAGATGAACCTCTCACGCTCGGGACGGGCGGGCGTGGGAAGAGTACAAAGCCGTACTTCCTGCTGAGCAAAAATTTTGCTAAATTGGCCATAAAAAGTATTGATTAGTTTTCGAATATACAAATAATGTTTGCATAAGCTGACGAATCCGATTAAATTTATTTGACAGGCAATTTTTGATGCTTAAAATCTGATGTTTTCGTATATTAGATTACTCTATGGAAAAATTTAAGGGAGAATGAAGATGGAACAAAAGATTCTGCTAAAAGAAAGTGATATTCCGCGCCAGTGGTATAATCTGGCAGCTGACCTGCCTACGCCGCTGCTGCCGCCGGTTACGCCTGATGGCAAACCTATCACGCCGGATATGCTTGCACCTGTCTTTCCGATGAACCTGATTGAGCAGGAAGTCAGCGCCCAGCGCTGGATAGATATTCCGGAAGAGGTTCTTAATATACTATATCGCTGGCGGCCAACGCCTTTGAAAAGGGCAGTGCAATTGGAAAAGCATTTGAAAACCCCCGCACGGATTTATTACAAAGACGAAAGCTATAGTCCGCCGGGAAGCCACAAACCCAATACCGCTGTCCCGCAGGCCTGGTATAACAGGCAATTTGGCATCAAGCGATTGACAACTGAGACCGGCGCAGGCCAGTGGGGTAGCGCCCTGGCTTTTGCCTGCTGCCTTATGGGACTGGAATGCAAGGTCTTTATGGTAAGAATTAGTTATGAGCAGAAACCTTACCGCAAGATTATGATGGCCGTCTGGGGCGCCAATTGTGTCGCCAGTCCAAGCACCGAGACAAACGCCGGTAGAACAATACTGCAGAAAGACCCAAAAACGCCGGGTAGTCTGGGAATAGCTATCAGCGAAGCTATTGAGACAGCGGTAACAGACAGGACAGGCAAGACCCGGTATTCGCTGGGAAGTGTGTTAAACCATGTGCTGCTGCATCAGACCATAATCGGTCTTGAGGCAAAGAAACAATTGAAAGTGGCCGGTGAGAAACTGCCCGATGTCGTGATTGGTTGTGCCGGCGGTGGAAGCAACTTCGCTGGTCTGGCATTTCCGTTCACTGCCGATAAAATTAACGGCGCCAATATAAAGATTATGCCGATAGAACCTGCCGCCTGCCCGTCGATGACGCGCGGGCCGTTCCGTTATGACTTTGGGGATACTGCCTGCACGACACCACTTTTGGCGATGTATACGCTTGGTCACGCATTTATTCCGCCGCCTATCCATGCCGGCGGGCTGCGTTATCACGGAATGGCTCCTCTGGTCTGCCAGGGCATCGTCGAAGGTCTTCTTGAGCCGAAGGCTTACCATCAGAATAAATGTTACGAAGCTGCCCTGACCTGGGCTCGTGTTGAAGGCGCTATTACTGCTCCCGAGACAAGTCACGCAATCGCCGCTGTAATTGACGAAGCGATAGCAGCCAGAGAAGAAGGCAAGGAAAAAGTAATCCTGTTCAATTACAGCGGGCACGGCCTTATGGACCTCTCCGGCTATGATGCTTATCTGTCAGGAAAACTTTCCGATTATGCTCTGCCGGATGAGGACATAAGAAAATATACCGCTGAGCTGGAAAAGATGCCTAAGGCGCCGATGAGAAAGACAGGCAAATGGTAGGATTTGTTTATTGGGGGTTTATGATATAAGGATTGTCGAAAAGTGTTGTTAAGGATGATTGTTATAGGGAGAATTTCAAATGAAGAAAGTAGCATTACTGATTATTGTTATCCTATTGGCGGCAACTGGCTTGGCACAAGAGCAAAAAGGCGAGCTGCACGGAGTCGTCGATGTAACATACCTGAGCAAGAATGTATGGCGAGGACTCGATGTCTTTAACGACAAAAGCGGTATCCAGCCGAGCGTCACCTTTGACCTGTGGGGGACCGGTTTGGGATTTCAGGTGCACAGCTCCAGAGCTAATTCCGATGGCTTCGAAAATGCTGAGTGGTTGCGGTACTATCTGTTCTATGATAACGTTCTTTGGGCAGACC
>Ga0315279_10008212_pt1 | contig 12693 bp, 9 predicted proteins | sample YL17G06_20_MG_FD_203694 | JGI IMG/M metagenome (GOLD analysis project Ga0315279, IMG submission 203694) | Sediment microbial communities from Yellowstone Lake, YNP, Wyoming, USA - YL17G06_20 | ecosystem: Environmental > Aquatic > Freshwater > Lake > Sediment | place: USA: Wyoming | collected... | reverse complement strand
ATTTCCACTGCGACGCCGTCCTCGCCACCCTCCCAGACTCCGCCTACGTCATCGAGGCGGGGGCGAAGAGGACACTCCACACGAGGTCGAGCCAGGGCCACGTCGACATCCCGAGGCTCGTAGAGGGAGGCGTGGACTGCCAGGTCTTCAGCCACTTCGTCGAGCCGATATACAACCCCGTGGCGCCCGCCAGGATGCTCCAAGTCCTCGGCTACTCCCTCCAGGAGATAGAGAAATCGGACAAGGTCGCCCTCGCGACTAAGTACAGCGACATCGTTAAGAACGACGGCAAGCGGGTCTCCATCGTCGTCGGATTCGAGGGCGGAGAGGCCCTCGGACAGGACCTCCGAATTCTGAACGTGTTCCACAGGCTCGGTCTCAAGCGCCTCACACTAACATGGAACAACAGGAACGCCATCGCGGACGGCGTCCGCTGGCAGAGGGGCAGAGGCGGCCTCACTGAGTTCGGGGCTGAGGCGGTCGCGGAGTGCAACAGGCTCGGGATACTCGTCGATGTCTCCCACATCACGGATCAGGGCTTCTGGGACACCCTCGCCGCCAGCAAGGACCCCGTAATCGCCAGCCACTCCAACTGCCGCGCCCTCTGCGGCTCCATGAGGAACCTCACCAACGAGATGATGAAGGCCCTCGCCGAGAAGGGGGGCGTCATCGGCGTCAACTACGTCCCATTCTTCCTCACCGACATCGACTACGGCAAGCTCAGCGCAGGCGACGAGGCCGAGAGGAAGAAGGCGGAGGGCGTCACGGTCGACCGCGTCGTCGAGCACATCGATCACATGGTCAAGGTCATCGGGGACACCGACAACACGGGCCTCGGGTCCGACTTCGACGGCGTACCCGCGATAGCGAAGGGGCTTGAGGACGTGAGCAAGCTCCCCAACCTCACGAAGGCGCTGGTTGGGCGCGGCTACTCCGACAAGGAGATCGAGAAGATACTGGGCGGCAACTTCCTCCGCGTCATTAAGAGGGTCTGGAAGTAGCTGAGCCTAACCTTTCCTTAGGGGAGTCTCGGGGTGCCTATACCTGACCGCCCCTTTTTCAGGATCCTCCAGGTGACCAGCAGCCCTATCGCGGCCCCCAACGACCCGAAGAGGAGCCCCAGCCTCACCCCGTTGGCAGTGTTCTCGATGAGGAGCTGGAAGATGCTCCTCTCGTCCCCGCCGCACCAGATGATCAGTCCCAGCGACAACCCCCCGACCATGGCACCGAGGAGACCCTGAACGCAGCCGGAGAGGAGGGAATCGAAACCCTTTCCCCTGACCGAGGCGAGGCAGCCTACGAAGGCACTGAGGCCGCAGAGTAGGATAGACTGCGAGTAGTCCCGTGTGACGAAGAAACCCAATATGCCTCCTACGGAGAAGCCGAGGACCAGGTACGGGAGGTCGGTCCCGATCTTCCTTGCCACCGGCCCGAGCCTACCGTACAGGAGCGCCAGGGTCAGCCCCACTAGGGTGGAAGAGAAGATCACGCCCCATGCGGGCCTCGATCCCGGCGGGAACTCGCTGAACTCCGTATTCGAGAAAACATGGACGGCGTCGGGCTCGCAGAGGAAGACAATGTCCCCGTTCTGGCTCGTAGCCACTTTGAGTAGCCCCTTAGTCTCGAAGGACCAGAGGGGTCCCTCCCTCGGGAGATAGTAGAAGTAGGCTGCCCTCCTGGTGGCACCGACGAAGTATGAGCCGAAGGGGGATGCGGCGAAGGAGGCGAATCCTCCGCCAACGTTCAGCAGTTTCTCGCTGAAGGAGTCATCCTCACGCTTGAGGACGGCGATTGATCCGTCGCCGAGACGTGCGAAGACCCTCTCCCCGCTCGAAGAGATCCCGACTTCCTCGACCGGCCTCGAGTAGTCCTTACTGTAGGCCTTCTCGCCTTTCGTCAACGAGAGGAGGGAAACCGCCCCCCCACCCTCAGTGGGCTCGCCACCGACCACAACGTACCTGCCGTCGAGGGAGACCGCCAGCGAGGCGTCCCTTAGCTCGGTCTGGGCTGTCCAGAGGGGCTCCGGCCTCCTCGTGTTGAAGAAGTAGGCCTCGCCGAGGGAGTCGACTGCGGCGACCCATGAGCCGTCGAAGGAGATAGAGCCCCTAACGCTTTCCGCGCCGGTACTGAACTCCCAGACGGTCGAGCCGTCTGTCTGCATCAGTATCAGTCTCCCGCCGCTCGAAACTAGGACGTAGACCAGTGGAGGCATCCCCTCCATCGAGTAGATCCCCTCGAGCCTGGCTCCCGGGATCCTGTGCATCCAAAGAGGGGTCACGCGCCCATCGACCATGATGGGGACGTAGGAAAGGAGGGCGATGGAGCCCTCCTCGTCCCCTGAGGCGAGGTAATCTCCTGAGGCCGATATCTTAACCGAGGAGGCGGGCGCCCCCCCGTAGTAGACCCACCTGGTGATAAGCCTGCCCCTCTGTATCAGGGAGACTGAGCCATCCCTCCCCCCGACGGCGAGCATCCCGCCCGTGTAGGTGGCATCAAAGCAAGCCGCCTCAGTCTTGAGGGTGTACTCGCCGACAGGCCTCTTATCCCTGGTAGTGTAATCATACACATAAAATGAGGAAAGAATTTCGACGGCTAAAAATATGATGATAAAGAGATGGGCTCTATGAATCCTCATCCTTAACCCCTTTCAGTATCCTTAAGAGGGATATGGTGACCACATAAAAGATTATCTCCTAATTTTTGTTTAATCCACTACATAATAAGTTGTATAGAATAATGTGAATAGTATGATTAAGCATTTAGTTTCATTCAAAAGCACAAATATTTATATCCTTGAAAATTAATGATTAGTTTGCGCGCGCGCGAAAATTATTAGAATTAATTTTGTTCTTTTCTAATTTATTATAAATATGTTGCAAAAATATAAATACATCTTGGGTAAATGAAGTGTTTGAATCTTCCAAAAAGGTGAAGATGTGAATTGATGCGTTCTAGAAAGGCGATAAGCCAGACTATGGCGATAGTGATCGCTGTAATAGTGATAGGTGCGGCCGTTGCGGGCTACTACTTCTTGTACATGCAGCCTTCCCCCACGCCTAGCCCCACTCCTACGCCAACTCCTACTCCTACGCCAACTCCTACTCCTACGCCAACTCCTACTCCTACGCCAACTCCTACTCCTACGCCAACTCCTACTCCAACGCCAACTCCTACTCCAACCCCGTCTCCCCAATCAAGGGTATTGAGGAGCACGTGGCCTCTGCCGTTCTACATCGACCCCTCGGTCGGGACGGACGGGGCTTCCTCCACTGCGGAGTATAACCTCTACGACGCCCTGATCCGGATCGACTTCGATGGCAAAACGATCCCGTGGGTTGCATCCAAGTGGAACAGCTCCGTGGATGGCATGACATACGACTTCTGGATCAAGAAGGGGATAAAGTTCCACGATGGTCATGAGATGAACGCCGAGGACATCGCCTGGTCGATGACGAGGTTCATCACACTTGGCACAGGCAGGGCCTACGTCCTCACGCCATTCGTCCAGAACGCCATCGCGCGGAACGCCACAGTTGTGAGATTTACGCTTAAGAGCACCTTCGGGCCCTTCGTAAGCGCCCTGAACACCTTCTATATACTGAACAAGGACCTGATGATGCAGCATCTCAAGGCGGGTGGCCAGTACGGTACAATGGGCGACTACGGCAAGGAGTGGCTGACGGTCAACGACGCAGGCTCCGGCGCCTACAAGGTCAAGAAGTTCAACATGGCCGAGAAGCTTGTCATGGAGAAGCACAAGGACTACTTCGGAGGGTTCAACGCCATGTCGCCGGACATCGTAGAGATGATCGGAACAACAGAGGCTATGACGGTCAGAACGATGTTGGCCAACAAGGAGCTGGAGATATCTGACAACTGGCAGTCGATGGAGAACCTGAAGGAGATCAAGAAGATACCGGGCGTTTCGATCGCCGCTAGCATGGATGTCTCCGGTGGCTGGTACCTTATGCTGGATGTCAAGAAGGCGCCGCTCGACGACGTGCATGTTAGGAGGGCTCTAGCGTACTGCTTCGACTACGACCAGCTGACGACGACGCTCTTCCCGGACACCGTCCAGATGGTGGGCCCTGTCAACACCAGGCTACCGGGCTTCAACCCAGACGTGTTCCAGTTCCACCGAGATATAACGAAGGCTAAGGCGGAGCTAGCACTCTCCAAGTACGCCACGAACATCACAAAGTACAAGATCTCGCTCCACTGGTGTGCTGAGGTTCCTGACGAGGAGAAGGGCTCCATGCTATTCATGACCAACGCAGCCGAGATCGGGATAGACGTCGAGTCTGTGAAGACTCCGTGGACCTCTATGGTTCAGGAGGCCTCAAGCCTCGAAACGAAGCCTCATATCATGTACATCTCGGCAGCCGCTGCTTACCCTGAGGCGGGCTCCCTGCTCATCAACAGGTACCACTCCAAGCAGGCGTTAACCTGGTGGCAGAACGAGGCGCTACTGAACACGACCTTGGACACGGCCATGGAGGACGCTCTGAAGACCGTCGATTACAATACGAGGATGGCGAAGTACAAAGCGATACAGAAGGACATTGTCAACATATGCCCGTCGATCTTCATGTTCCAGGCAATCTCCTACAGAGCATTCCCGGATTACGTCACAGTGCCCTACGTGAAGTATGGCAAGTTCGAGAAGACCGGTAGCCTCGGGAACGTCTACAGCTACCAGGGTTCTGGTGGAATGGAGTTCCGCCTGTTCGAAGTCAACAGACTGGTGACTTACGCCGGGTAAATGATAAATAGCCTATCACCCTACTATCTATTTTTTATTTCAGGAGTATAAACTGGAGGAGGGGATTGAGATAGGAACACTCATGTATATTGGGAGAAGGTTAGTACTATCAGTATTCGTCTTACTTGGACTTTCGATATTCATATTCACTCTGTCAAGGGTAATACCAGGGGATCCAGCAAGGCTTTCCCTGGGTCCCATGGCCCCTCAGTGGGCCGTGGACCAACTTAGAGAGAGGCTACACCTGAACGAACCCCTGCCGGTCCAGTACGTCATATGGCTCACAAACGCGATCCATGGTGACTTCGGTGAGTCGATTGTGACTAAGCGGCCCGTGATTCTGGACGTCATAACGTTCTTCCCAGCATCCCTGGAGCTGGTTCTCTTATCGACGATAGTCTCCACCGTCCTCGCCATCGTCATTGGTGCCATCTCTGGGAGGAGGGCGAACAGCTGGTTCGACAACGCATTCAGGCTCTTCTCCTACATTGGGATAGCAGTGCCGACATTCGTCTGGGCTATTATGGCGCTCTTCCTGTTCGGGTACGTCTGGAAGATCCTGCCGACGATGGGCCAGCTCAGCACCAACATAGCGCCGCCGCCCACGATAACCGGGATGATGGGGCTAGACGCCCTGCTCACGGGCAACATCACCGCCTTCCTCGACCACTTCAGGTACATGTTGATGCCCGCCTTCGCCATGTCTATCGGAAGGATAGCTCAGGAGGCGCGGATCCTCAGGTCGGGGTTCATAGAGAACCTGAAGAAGGACTACATCACGGCGGAGGTCTCATATGGCATCCCGGAGAGGAGCATCACATTCAAGTACCTGATGAAGCCGAGCCTGATACCTATGATCTCTATATTAGGCATGGACATCGCCGCCTCAATGGGAGGCTCATTCATCATCGAGACCATCTTCAACTGGCCTGGCTTCGGCAGGTACGGGATGTGGGCTATGCTTAACAAGGACCTAAACGCCATCATAGCGGTCGTAGTGATAATAGGCGCCTTCTTCGCGATATCAAACATAGTTGTCGACCTGATCATCGCCTCGGTCGATCCGAGGATAAGAATGATGGAGAGGGGGGCTTAGACACGACGACCACAAAAGGCGGTTGGTTGACGGAGGAGCGCAAGAGGAATCTTAAAAGGAGCTGGCTGAAGTTCGGCTCGAACCCGCTATCCGTCCTCGGCCTCGTCTCAGTACTCTTAGTGGTATTCTTGGCCGTCTTCTCGCCCTGGGTGGCGCCGCACCCAGAGAGCTGGGCAAAGTGGGTTGACTTCAAAAACGCCTTATTGGCTCCGAGCTGGGATCATCCCTTCGGCACCGACGTCTTCGGCAGGGATATCCTGAGCAGGGTCTTCTTCGGCTTCAGGTATGATTTACTCATGGCAGTCTCTATCCTTGTGTTGGTGGTCCCCCTCGGCACGGTTATCGGTCTCATCGCCGGCTACTACAGGGGCTCCCTCTTAGACACAGTTATCATGAGGATCACGGACATCTTCCTCGCGATACCGTCCATAGTCCTCGCGCTAGCAATCTGCGCAATGCTCGAGCCGACGCTCTTTAACAGCATGATGGCGGTCTCGGTCCTCTGGTGGCCGTGGTACACTAGGCTGGCCTACGGAATAGCCAGTTCGCTGAAGAACGAGTACTTCGTCCAGGCTGCCGAGCTGACCGGGGCGAGCACCCCCCACATATTGTTCAGGGAGATACTGCCGAACTGTATCTCGCCGATATTCACGAAGATGACCCTCGACGTAGGCTGGGTCATTCTCATCGGCTCTACGTTGAGCTTCGTAGGCCTAGGCGCCCAGGAGCCCATCCCGGCCTTGGGAACTATGGTCGCGGCCGGCACCAAGTACATGCCTGACTACTGGTGGATGACCATCTTCCCGGCCATCGCAATCGCCTTCACTATCCTGGGCTTCAACCTGCTCGGCGACGGTCTCAGAGACCTGCTCGCAGTGGAGGAAATCTAGCGATGTCAGAAGAACTACTGAAGATCGAGGGCCTTTCGATCAACTACAAGGTCTACGAGGACTTCTTCAAGGTAGTGCATAACGCCTCATTCAGGGTCGGGCAGGGGGAGAAGATCGGCCTCATAGGCGAGTCAGGCTGCGGGAAGACGACGACGATGAGGGCGATCATGAGGGCCCTTGCCGATAACGCCCTGATCACTCAGGGACAGATACTCTTCCAGGGGAAGGACATCATCAAGATGAGCCCCGACGAGATCCAGAAGATCAGGAGGAAGAGCATCTCCATGATCTTCCAGGACCCGACGGCCGCTCTGAACCCCGTCTTCAAGATCGGCGAACAGCTCACGGACATCATCAGATACTCGAGCCAAGCGGCCGGTAAGCACCTGACGAAGGAGGAGATGAAGGAGCAAGCTGTCGAGGCCCTGAAGAATGTCGCCCTGCCCGACCCTGAGAGGATACTGCAGAACTACCCCATACAGCTCAGCGGAGGTATGAGGCAGAGAGTCTGCATCGCGGCCGCCCTAATCTCGTCGGGCGATCTACTCATCGCCGACGAGCCGGGGACTAGCCTCGATGTCACCATAGAGGACCAGATACTGAGGCTCCTAGCCGGTCTTGTCGAGAAGAGGAGGACATCGATCATCCTCATCAGCCACGCCCTCGGCGCAGTGAAAGGAATGGTCGATAGGGTCTACGTCATGTACGCCGGCAGCATGGTGGAGGTCGCGAAGACGGATGACCTATTCTCCGAGCCGCTCCACCCATACACCGTCGACCTCTTCAAGACCGTACCAAAGATCACGGGGGGAGGCGTCCCAGAGCCGATTCCAGGGCACATCCCTGACTACCTGAACCCACCCATGGGGTGCAGATATTACCCGAGGTGCAAGCACGCTATGCCGATCTGCGACAAGGAGGTCCCGACCTTCAGGCACCAGGGGAAGGATCATGAGGTTGCATGCTTCCTCTTCGAGGATGTGAACTGACATGGCTGAAGAGATACTGGTCGTAAAGAGCCTGAAGAAGCACTTCAAGACCTCCATGGGAACGGTCAAGGCCGTCGACGATGTCAGCTTCTCCATCAACGCCGGGGAGACGTTCGGCCTCGTCGGCGAGTCAGGCTCGGGGAAGAGCACGACAGCCTTCACCATCATGGGGATCTACCCGCCGACTGGCGGCGACATCACGTTCCAGGGGAAGCCGCTGATCGGGGGAGTGAAGAGCAGGCCGAGGTCGCTGAAGAAGGACATGCAGATGGTCTTCCAGGACCCAGGCTCAAGCCTCAACCCGAGGAGGAGCATCGGCGATATACTTGAGCTCCCCCTCTCGGTCCACCAGCTCTTCGAAGGGAAGCGGAAGGAGAGGATCGACGATATACTCAACATGGTCGGCCTCCCAACCGACTTCGTCGACAGGTTCCCGAGGCAGCTGGGAGGCGGCGAGAAGCAGCTCGTCGCCATATCGAGGGCTATCGCTACAGAGCCCGCCTTCATAGCCCTCGACGAGCCTTCCTCGGCTCTCGACGTCTCGATGCAGGCGAAGATCATCAACACGCTTCTGAACATCCAGAAGGAGTACCACATCAGCTACCTCTTCATCACCCACAACCTGAGCCTGATGAGGAACGTCGCCCAGAACGTGGGCATCATGTACCTCGGCAAGCTCCTCGAGGTGGCGCCATCGTCTGAGTTCTTCACCAATCCGCTACACCCGTACACCAAGATGCTGATATCCTCGATACCCGTCATCACGTCGGAGGAGGAGGCGCTCAAGCCGAAGAAGATCGTCTCCACGGGCGAGATCCCAAGCCCGGTCAACGTCCCGAAGGGCTGTGCCTTCAACACGAGATGTAACGAATGCATGGAGAACTGCAAGTCGATGGAGCCCCAGATGATAGAGGTGGAGGAGGGGCACTGGGTCAAGTGCCACCCCTTCACACCGAAGGCGTAAGCACAGCAACCTCTAACTATTTTTCTTTTAGAAATCAATATTGAGGATTCGGATTAACCTCGTCTCGGGCCGTCAGTGTATTTAAGTCCTTATAAAGAAAGGCCTATCTTAAACCGGATTTTATGGGTTAATCAAAATCCTCTATTATTTAAAAAAAGGGATGAGTCGTCAGTCAACCCATAGCTGCATGCCTAATTCCTTCGCGAGCTTCTTCAGTTTTGGCTCTACGAAGATTCCGTCCTTCTCGATGAGTTTGCCATCGATCCAGATAGAGGGGTTCACGAGTATGCAGTCCGTGTGGCATGGTAGCGTGGGGGTAGCCCTCCCGACGCCGAACTCGACGCAGCCGAACAGCCTCTCGTCCTCGACTATGTCCCCCGTCAGCCTCTTGACGCCTGGGTTGAACCCCGTAGAGACGTGGAGGACGCTGTAGACCCTGTCGTCCCTGAAGTGGGCGAACCAGTTCTTCGCCACCCTCGCCTCGTGGTGGTCAGAGACGACCTCTATCCTGCCGTCCTTGCAGGTCATCTCGATGGGCTTCCTCAGCAGGCCGAGCTCCGAGGGTGGCCAGAAGGCTCCGTCGACCACTATCTTGCCGTTTATGGTCGCAGGGTTCGCGTTCAGGCCGCCTTGGCCTCCGAGCATCCCGCCCCTCTTCTGCGGAGGCCTTGTCTTCACCATCTCCTCGAGTTCCTCGGGGGTGAAGAACTTGTATGTGAAATCCGTCCCCGCGGCGTTTGCGACCCTGCCTATTTTTTTGCCGGCCATGACGATATCCCTGTAGGCTGCCCCGAACTCAGCCATCTTTCCCTCCAGATCGGGGTCTATGGTCCTTATCATCATGTCCGCGTTCATCCCCGTCAGGCACTTCAGGTCTATTCCCTTCTCCCTGGCCTTGGCCCACATCGCGGAGTGGACTAGGTACGCGACGGCAAACTCTATCACCATGTCGGCGGCCATGACGGCGGCCTCGACGGGCTCGGGTGGCGGTAGGTCAATATCCCCCCTCGTCTCGTACCAGAGCACCGTGACCTTAGCCCCTATGTTGTGAGCCGCGGCAGATGTGGCCTGGACGACCCTTGGATCAGTCGCCGTGTCGGCGTAGATCACTACATTTTCACCAGGCACGATCCCCAGTATCTTCCTGCACAGGTAGTCGGTGGAGCGGGCTAGCTCCATCCATTTGTATGTTGGGTACTGTCTCTCAGTACTGAACTCGAACCATCCTTTCGAAGAAAAAGACATACTTCTATCTCCTCACTTTAAATTAATTTTTATCTTTATAAAACCTACAATCAGGAATCTGATCACTTATCAACATCATTTTTTGAAGCTTATTTATTGTGTTACTAAATAATAAATTAAAAAAAAATGGAGTGTTTACTGCTTCCCTAGCTGCCTCGCCAGCTTGGCGAGCTCGGGGTGGACGCTCTTCCCCTTGTCCAGGATCTGCTTGCCGTCGAGCCAGACCGAGGCGTTGAGGCATATGCCGTCTGTGTGGGAGGCGGCGGGTCTTGTCCTGATGTTCCCGATCCCCCACTCGACACAGCCCCAGACACGCTCGTCCTCAACTATGTCGCCTGTCAACTTCGCGCCGGGATTGAAGCCGTAGCAGACGTGGGCCATCTTCAGCATGTTCGGGTCGTTGAAGCTGCGGAGCCACGCCTCGTACTCGACCGCCTCCTTCCCGCCCTCGAACTTCACGATGTCGCCGTTCTTGACGTGCAAGACTATGGGGTCCTTGACCAAGCCTATCGGCGGCACGACTGAGCCGTCGAAGACTATCTTCCCGTTGATGGAGGCGTGCTCTATCGGCCAGCCGATCTGGCCTGCCATCATGTGGGAACCGGGGTCGTCGGCGTAGCCCAAGGCGTACCGGGGCGTCGCTCCGGGGGTATTCTTGAAGGTGACGTCCATCCCCGCGGGGGACGTTATCCTGACATCCTTCGCGGCTACGGTGAGCTTGGAGACCTTGTCGAGGAACTTGCCGAGGGTGGAGTAGTCGGTCCTGCCTATGCAGCGGACCATCATGTCCGCGTTCATACCGACGAGGCAGAGGTAGCGGAGCTTCGTGTTCTCCTTCATCGCTATGTCGAAGGCTGTGGAGTAGAGGAGCCACTGGTTGTTGTACTCGACCCAGGCGTCAGCGCCCTTTAGGGCGCCTACCAGAGCCTCCTGTGGCAACATGGGGTCCGCGGCTTTCCCTACGCCGAGGGGAGAAGCGAGCCAGATGACCATCGGCTTCGCGCCGCAGGCGAAGGCGGCCCTCGCCGTGGCGTCCACGACCCTCTCATCCGACTCCGTGTCGGCGGTTATCACGAAAGTCTCGCCGGGCTTGAGCTTGAAGAGCTCCTTGGTTAGAATCTCAGCGGCTTTACCTAATTCATATTCATACCATCCAGGCATAAAACCACCTCACCTTAAGGTATTGAAAAATTTATATTACTTTTTGCATTTATACATCAACCTTCATTTACAGATAAAAAAAGAATCAAGTCTGGTTCTATTATGCGCTAGATATTTTGTTATATTGATAAAAAACGGAGTCTCAGAGTTGGGATTAGGGAGGAGTTTGTTTACTGCTTCCCCAGCTTCTTGGCTAGTTCCGCGAGCTCAGGGTCTACGCTCTTGCCTTTGTCCAGGATCTGTTTTCCGTCGAGCCAGACGGAGACGTTGAGGCATATGCCGTCGCTGTGGGACGCAGCCGGCCTCCAAGCCATGTTGCCTATGCCCCACTCGACGCAGCCCCAGACGCGCTCGTCCTCGACGACGTCGCCGGTCAGCTTGGCTCCTGGGTTGAAGCCGTAGCAGATGTGGGCAATCTTCAGCATGTTCGGGTCGTCGAAGCTGCGGAGCCACGCCTCGTACTCGACCGCGTCCTTGCTACCCTCGAACTTGAGTATGTCGCCTTTCTTTATGTGGAGGACGACCGGCTCCTTGACGAGCCTCAGGGGCGGGTTGATGGACCCGTCGAAGACGATCTTGCCGTTCAGGGTGCTCAGGTCGATGGCCCAGTAGATCTGGCCGGCCATCATATGTGCTCCGGGGGTGTCGCAGTAGCCGAGGGCGTAGGCGCCCCTGTGCTCCGGGGTGTTCTTGAACATGACGTCCATCCCAGACGGGTTGGTTATCCTGACCTCGTTCGCGTTCTTCGTCAGGTCAGTGATCCTCGCCATGAACTTCTCGAGTGCGGGGTAGTCGGTCCTGCCGATGGTGCGGACCATCATGTCGGCGTTCATGCCGACGAGGCATGAGTACCTGAGTTTCTTGTTGTCCTTCATCACCCTGTCGTAGACATTGGAGTAGAAGATCCACTGGTTGTTGTACTCGACCCATGCGTCGGCGCCCATCAAGGCTCCGTAGAGGGACTCCGTCGGGAACATCGGGTCAGCGGCCTTCCCCACCCCCAGCGGAGAGGCGAGCCAGACGACCATCGGCTTCGCCCCGCAGGCGAAGGCGGCCCTAGCCGTGGCATCGACGACCCTCTCGTCGGACTCGGTGTCGGCCGTTATGACGATGGTCTCGCCGGGCTTGAGCTTGAAGAGCTCCCTCGTCAGAATCTCAGCGGCTTTACCTAATTCGTATTCATATAGCTTGGGCATCTTTGAAACCCATTCAACTTATATTTTTGATACTTTTTAATTTTTACTCCCGTGTAAAGTCAACTTTCTAATGTTACACTTTTCTATAGGTGAAACACAAAATTATTTACCGGGTGGCAACATGAAGCTGGACCCCAGCATAAGGGGACTCTTCGGGAAGCTCGTCAAGAAAGGGCTCACAGTGACCCACATCGCGGAGCTGTTCGACACCACCAGGCAGACCGTGCACCGATGGCTGAAACGGGCCAGACACGTCGGCAGAGAATACTACAAAGACAAAACAAGAGAACCGAAACAGGGCAAGATCACGGAGGAGGTTGAAGTCTCAATCCTGGCACTGAGAAACACCTTCAAATGGGGAACCGCGCGCATACAGCAGGGCCTCTTCAA
>Ga0315279_10008211_pt1 | contig 12694 bp, 17 predicted proteins | sample YL17G06_20_MG_FD_203694 | JGI IMG/M metagenome (GOLD analysis project Ga0315279, IMG submission 203694) | Sediment microbial communities from Yellowstone Lake, YNP, Wyoming, USA - YL17G06_20 | ecosystem: Environmental > Aquatic > Freshwater > Lake > Sediment | place: USA: Wyoming | collected... | reverse complement strand
CTCAAGGCGACGTTTCTGTTCGCCGAGGAAGCACATCTGTACTTGCGCGAGACCTACTGGGACGACATCGTGACACGCATGAGGCACTTCGGAATCTTCACAACATTCATCACAAACCAGCCGGACACTATTCGCGAAAACATCTATCGACAAGCCGACAACATATTCCTTTTCAATTTCACTAATGAACACGATTTAGACGTGGTTTCACGCGCAGCCAGAGTAGATGCAGAAACCGTCAGATCGATAGCCAGAGACTTACCACCACATCATTGTCTCGCATTAGGGAAAGTGGTGATGGACTTTCCGATGGTGGTCAAAGTGAAGGCGCTCGACATCAAAACCATGGGTGAAACAAGGCTCTTTTTCAATGGCACGAATTGAGCTTCTCCAACTTCATCCTGTTTTTCTGGAAGAAAATTCTGAATGTTGGCGTCAGTTCATGTTTTTCAACTTCCTCAAGCGCGACCCATTTCAGTCCCGCGGCATCGCCTGAAGCCTTAGGACTGCCACCTTTCAGTTTTACGAAGTAGTCGATTATCACGAAATGGTATCTGACCTTGCCGTTCTCGTCTATGTCTACTTGTCAACAACATCAATATGATCTGGTTTTTCAACGTCAAGGCCGGTTTCTTCTTTGACTTCCCTTATGACGGTCTGCTCAACGCTCTCACCCAACTCGACCAGACCACCGGGGATGCTCCACTTTCCTTTTCCCGGCTCATTGCGTCTCTTCCCAAGCAATATCATGCCATCTCGGACAATAACCCCTCCGACACCAACAAACGGATGTTCAGGATATAGCCTCCTCAATGCGTGACCCACGCATACTGAACGAGGTTACTCGTATCTTAAGGCTTCTACTGGTTTGAGTCTTGAAGCTCGCCAAGCCGGGTAGAGCGCAAAGATCACGCTGACCCCCACGCCGAAGGCCAACGCTCCCAGAAACACTGTGGGGGTCAAAACGGGAGTAATCGTCATTCCACCAGTTCCCGCCGCTTGATTCCCCATGAATGTGCCTCCTCCACGGAAGACTATTGCAACAACGTTCGCTAAAACCCAACCCGAACCTATGCCGATTGCTGCACCCATCAAGCCGATTATCACCGACTCGCACAGGAAAACCAGAAGCACTGTCCGACCTTTCATACCCAATGCTTTCAGTATACCTATTTCTCTTGTGCGCTCCATCAGAGAAACTATCATTATGTTCATTATGCCTATGCCTGCCACCAATAGTGAGATGGCTGCAATCCCGCCCAAGAAAAGCTCGATGACTGAGAAGACGCTTGAGAGAATGTTGAGCACAGCTGTTGCAGACATTACTGAGACCTCCTTGTTGAAAGCATCGGTTATGGCCTTCGAAACGCTGTCAATAGTCGCTTTGTCACTGTTTTTCAATTTCACGATTATCGTACTGCATTCATCTGTTCCAAAGAAACTCTGAGCCTGAGAAAGCGGCACATAAACGTTAGAATCCGAAGGCCCTCCGAAGCCGAAACCTCCAACCTCTTTGAGAACAGCACTGACATTGCCCGCATACGTCTTAGTTACGCGTGCTTGCCAAACGACTTCAACATTGTCATCTGCATTACAAAGTGTGGTCGCGTTTTTCCAAGGGTCACTTACTCGTTTCCCAACTACAACCGTTGTGTTTGCGGGATTCGAAGGTATGTCTCCGCTTTCAGCCACAAAGGTGCTGCTGTAGATGCTGGCGTACTTGGCGAAATCCACACCCACTATGGTGGTGTTACGGGATCCTGCGGCAAATCTGACAGTGCCTCCCCTTTGAATTATCGCTATCGACATCTGGACATTTTCCATCGCATTGATCGTCTGCGTATCATTGACAAACAATTTAAAGCCAGAACTAGCCCCTCCCAATCCGCCTTCTCCGCCAGCACCGAAGCCCCTACCAGCGGAAACAATCAGCGTGTCAGTTGCCAACCCTGTTTGAAGCTGCCGAGTTATTGTATCTTGCAGACCCTGAGTAATCGAAAGCAAAGCAACGATGGCTGCAATCCCGATAACTACCCCTAAGGTTGTCAGACCTGCACGAAGCTTTCTTAATCTTATTGCACTGAAGGAATAGGAGAAAACATCTCTTGTTCTCATATCAATTCACAACCTCTTTGAGTACTGTACCATCAAACATCTGGACCGTTCTCTTGGTTTCTTCTGCCAAATGCTGATCATGAGTAACCATTATTATGGTGGCACCTTTCTCCTTGTTTAGCTTCTTAACCAGCTCCATTATTTCGTTTGCAGTCTTGGAATCTATGTTTCCTGTCGGTTCGTCCATTAACAGAAATCGAGGGTTGTTCGCTAGAGCTCTGGCGATAGCTACACGTTGCTGTTCGCCGCCGCTCAGTTCGGTTGGTTTATGATTCATTCGTTCCTTTAAGCCGACTGTCTCAAGAAGATCCTCCGCTTGTTTTCTCCTTTCAGGTCTGCTCATGTCGGCTATAGACATTGACAATTCAACATTCTCTCTTGCTGTGAACCGTGGGATGAGGTTAAAGAATTGGAACACGAAACCTATTCGGCGTCTAAGATCTGCTAACTGATTGTCATTGAGCGTCGAAACGTCAACACTTTCAATCAGCATCTTTCCTTCAGTCGGCTTGTCTAGAGCTCCAATCAGGTTCAGCAGAGTTGATTTGCCGCTTCCAGATGGGCCAAGAATAGACAGGAAATCGCCACTTTCAACCTTCAGGTTCACACCACGCAGGGCGTTGACCGGAACCTTACCGAGCATGTAGGTTTTCTTCAAGTTGAATGCTTCAACAATCGTGGCCACAAATGTCATCTCCACATTCTTTCTTGTTTACTTGCTGAGGAATCTCCATGAGAGGACTATTCCTATTGATGCAGCTATTACTGCGAATACTCCGACGTATGCAAAGTCCACGACAAGTACTGCCCAGTCAGTGTCGAATATCAAGAGTTGTCTTACGGCGTCGGTGGTGTAGGTTAACGGGTTGACCTTCGCTATTGTCTGGAGCCAGTCAGGCATAAGCTTCGTCGGGAAGAAGGCGTTGCTGGCAAACATCAACGGCAGGTTTATCAAGTTGACAACAGCCATCGGGGTTTCTATTCTTGTTGATCTTATGGTGATTGCAATGAAGATCGAAGACAGGCCTACGCATATTAGGAACAATATTGCGAAGACGCCCAATATGTTAAGTGGTGTGAAGTTCGGCCCAAATTGGAGACCAAATGCCACTGCAATGACTATTATGATGCCTGCTTGGAACATAGATCGCAACGTTGCTGAAAGCACTTTAGAGAATACTATCACTGCTCTGGACACAGGCGTGCTAAGGGCCTTGTTCAAGAAGCCTAACCGTCTGTCCCAAACCACTGACATGCCGCTGAACATCGTCGTGAAGAGGGCTGTGAAGGCAATCATACCCACGGACATAAAGGAAAAGTAGTCGGCCGTGCTAAACGCGCCTGTCATGATATTTGATTGCAGCCCCGCAAAGTAGGCTCCCAACTGTTGAAGCTGCTCAGGAGTGAACTGTGTTGCTAGTTGAGGTGGCAACGCGAATGAGCTACCAGAGAATATGGCACCTATGTTCATAGCTTTTCCGAGCAGACCCATCCATAGAATCGGTTGAATTATAGAAAGCAAGAATATTACAGGGGCTTTGTACCATTTCTTGAGATCTCGATTGGTCAAGGCCCAAAGGCCGTGTAGCTTGCTTTTGGAATTGCCGTTCGTTTCGCTCATTGTCGAGCCCTCCTCATCGTCATCCTTTGAGCAGCAAAAGCCTCTCTGGATTCTTCTGCATCGCGCATTGACTTGCCTGTGTATTCTAGATAGACCTCATTCAATGTTGGTTCCGTCAAAGAGAGTTTTGTCACAGTATGACCCTTCTTTCGCAAGGCCTCGATTATTAAGGGCGCAGTGATTTCCCCATATTCAGCCTTAATCCGATATGAGCCGTTTTCCTTCTTGACATCCTTCACATGTTCGATCTTCTGAACAACCTCGCTTACATCATCGTCTTCTCTTATGCTCAGAGTTATCAGGTCCCCACCCAAACTGTGCTTCAGATCCTCAGGTGGACCGACCACGACTATCTTTCCATGATCGATTATTGCCACGCGGTCGCACAACGCATCAGCCTCTTCAAGATAATGCGTCGTCATAAAAAGCGTCATCCCGTATTCTTTCTTAAGCTTTCTGATGTAGTTCCAAGTTGCGGTTCGAGTCTGAACATCCAAACCCAGCGTTGGCTCGTCAAGGAACAATATTCTGGGCCTGTTGATAAGTCCGCATGCAAGTTCCAGTCTTCGTCTCATTCCGCCAGAATAGGTTGCAACTTTCTTGTCTTTGAATGTTGTCATCTCAACGAGTTCCAACAGCTCGACCGCACGTTCTCTAGACACCTTTCGCGGAATGCCGTAAAGGTCTGCGCACAGAATTATGTTTTCTACGCCTGTCAAGTCTTCGTCCGCTGTATATTCCTGCGGAACAACGCCAATCACGTTTCTGACTTCACTTGCGTGTTTCGTTATGTCGTATCCGAAAACAGAGGCTGTGCCTGCTGTTGGTTTCAGGATTGTTATCAGCATGTTGATAGTTGTCGTTTTTCCTGCCCCGTTTGGTCCCAGGAAGCCGAAGATCTCGCCGTTCGTGACACTGAAGTCAACATGATCAACCGCTGTGAGATGCTTGTTGAAAACTTTCGTCAGTCCTTCAGCCTTGATGATCTCTTCACTCACGTTTATCTCCCCGGATTTCTCAACGGGGCCTTCAATCTCTTTACTCATGTTTCGAACCCCTCAGTTTCTCATTTATCTCCTCAAGCTTTTCAGCCGTATTATTTAACAGTTTCAGCGCTTCATCGAAGGCTTCTTCGGACGCATGCTCCTCTATACTTTGTCCCAATCCGAAGAAAGCAGTCACGAGTCTGCGCATTGTCTTTTTCGCCTCAGTCAACTTTTCTTCAGGCAAATCCGCTAACAGTGTGCCTATAAATGGTGGACCGAAGAACCCAGCTTTCCTAGATCTCACATGGTTCTTTGTGTATTCTTCCATCTTTTTCCTCTGTTCCGCCATTATTTTCCTTTGTTCCTCAAGGAGAGCCTTGCCGCTTTCGGTTAGTTCGTAACGTTTCATTCCGCTTTGTTCAGCCGGCATCTCCTTAATGTGACCATTATCCTGTAGCCAAGCCAAGAGCGGGTAGATTGAGCCTGGACTCGGCTTCCATCTGCCCTTTGTCCTATTTTCTATCTCATTTATTATCTCAGAACCTGACATGGGCTTTTCACCGAGGGATTCGAGAACTTGATACCGTATGAACCCCTTCGGAACCATTGCAGTATGTCGCATCCAATGTCTCTTATGCGGGAACGTTTGTATCACCATCGATATCGTATTTGATATCGACAGCGATATCAACAGTGATATTTAAGCCTTCTCATTGCAGAAACACGTTTCAGCTAATCAATCAACGTGCCAACATGTTCGCCCCTAACAACCTTAGACACATTGTCAGGTTTGAACCCGTTCACAACTACAACTTTGACGCGACCGTTCCTGAGAATCTTGACTGCTTCAGGATCAATGATCTGATGAATGCCAGCCCTATGCTTATCCTCTGCAAACACATAAGACAAGTCCTCAAGATTCAGATGACCAAATTTGACAGCATCCGCAAACTTCCTCGGATCCTTATCATAAACGCCATCCTGATCCGTGGCCTTGATCAACAAGTCAGCCTTCACCTTTTCAGCAACTAGTGCCGCAACCGTATCTGTCGTCATTCCCGGTTTTAGACCACCCATGATCGCAATTCTGCCCTCTTCTAAACATCTTGCTACTTCCTCAACTGTAAATGGGATAGCCTTACAGCTTGCTTCTTCGAGTTTCATCATGAAGAGCTGAGCGAAAAGCCGAGAAACAGATATAGCGATCTGGTCCTGATCTTTCTCCTCCAGACCCAATTCCTCCGCGGCTCTTATGAACTCCCTTGCATACGTTCCTCCGCCCACGACAACCGCTATTTCGTGGCCTTCAGTCTTCAGCTGCTTCATTAATGCTGCATATTCTTTTATCAAGTGGGGTTTGATTGGCGAAGCGACGACTGAGCCTCCCAGTTTTAGCACGATCCGCATGGTTTCACCGCTCACCACATATTATGCGGGCCATTGCAGTTAAAACGCTTTAGAGGGATCTCTTCAGATCCCATTGCTGACTCTGCGTTGTGTCCACGGAGAATCACGTTTTTCCGAAAGACTCATCTACAATACTTCGCCGAATAGTCAGATCAAGAGTCGAAGATTCTTGCTCGAAATCAAAAGCGTGAACCAAGACAGTTACAGGGATCTTCCTGTTCCGTGCAGGTATTGCCTCTATTGGCAGACAACAGGTGACTATGGCGAAGAGATGCTGAACCCTGAGAAGGAAAAGGAAAAACGGGAATGGTTCAACAAGGTAACCAAGGAGTTTGGAAGCTGCATGAAAACCGCATACTCCGACGGCGTTCCCGTTGGCTTCATGCAGTATGCGCCTGCAAAATTCTTCCCACGAGTGAAAGAATACACGTCCGAACAGCCACACGAGGATGCCATCTTTATTGCATGCCTTTACATCACAGACAAAGGAGCACGTGGAAAAGGGTTCGGGACAGACATGCTTAAGGATTTTGCAGCTGGACCCGATAAAAGAGGTGCGAAAGCTGTCGAAACATTCGCAAGAAGGAGCTCAGCAGAAAACCCCTCAGGCCCTTTGAAGCTTTACCTGAAGCATGGTTTCAAGACGAAAGATGAAAAGAGCGATTTTCCACTGATTCGTCTAGAGCTATGAAAGCAAGTTGGCGGATAAGCTCAACTAATATTCGACCAAGAGGATGGGCACATAAGAGCTAGCTACTTCACGAACTTCATGGGGTTCCGTTTGAATCTTTTCTTGCACTTCAAACAACAGAAATAGTAGGTTTCTCCGTCATGAGTGATCTTGAACTTGGTCGTATTCTCGTCCAGAACCACACCGCAAACTGGATCTGTAGGCATTATCTTACTCCTAACCTTACACGATGATGAACCTATAGAATTGTTCCTCCTATTATGAATAGCGGTAAACAGGCAAAGAAACAGAAGACAAGAAAAAAGAAAAGGTTGTGAACTAAGGATATATGTTAGCTTCTTAGCCTAATATCTCCTAGTGTTTCTGCGTTTGGAATAACATTCTCGGCAGTAAACGGGCCTTGTACCGTCCGGCTTGAATGGGACTTCACATTCTTTCCCGCATTCAGCACAAACTGCCTTATTCATCTCTCTACTAGCCATTTCCTACTCAACTCCTATACGATTTAGCGCAAAAAACCGTGTTTTTGCACATCCCCTCAGTATGCACGAGACTTATTAAACTTATTCATACGCAAACCATTCTTCGATGGCGTTTCTTGAGTTACAAGTTGAGTTGGTGTTTTTGTGGACAAGACTTAAGTATGACATATGTCATGCTCCCTAATGTAGGCAACAAGTCTGTCTAACCCGGAACCGCTTTGACTGCCCGAAACCACCGAGGAGACGAGGATCACGTTAATGAGAAGGCCTTCCTCGAGCCTCACCCTGCTTTCGTCTTCGTTGGTGGCGGGAAACGAAAAATGAGTGAAGGTGAGAGAAAGTGCAGAAGATCAAACCTTACGTCATCGATTTGACCAAGGTCGAAGGCAGAGGGAACGTGAAGTGCCCGAAGTGTGGGATGGAAATTTCTCCTGATGACACTTCGGAGGATGCTTACAGGATCCTGGAACCTGTTGTCGAAGAAGATAGGTTAGAGAGGATAGTCTTGCAGTGCAACAAGTGCGGAAGCAAGATTAGCCTTGTCGGGTTCAACGCGATGAGCTAGTAGACAAGCGGAGAAACCACGAGTCTGTTTTTCAACTTCGCGCAGGGCATTCTTTGGCTCCTGAGTGATGGGTGGACGTTTAAATAAGGGTCTGGAATCTCTAAAAGGTGAAATGAAGAAAACAAAAGCATTGGGGCTTCTGTCTGGCGGTTTGGATAGCACTCTGGCTGTTAAGTTGCTTCTGGATCAAGGTATCGATGTTGAAGCCATAAATTTTGTGTCCCCGTTTTGCCTTTGTGGGAAGGGAGGATGCGGGGCTTCTGGGGTAGCGAAAGAGTTCGGCATACCTTTGAAGGTTGTGAGCGTTGGCGAGGAATACCTGAAGGTTGTTAGAGCACCGAAGCATGGTTACGGAAGGAATATGAATCCTTGCATTGACTGCAGGATTTTCATGCTGAAGAGAGCCAAGAAATATGCGCGGGAAATAGGAGCATCATTCATCTTCACGGGTGAGGTCCTGAACGAAAGACCGATGTCCCAGCATTTGAGGGCTCTCGAGACTATAGAGAAGGAGGCTGGGCTTAAGGGCAAGATACTTAGACCATTGTCGTCAAAGCTGTTGCCTGAAACGATGGCAGAGAGAAGAAGGCTTGTAGACAGGCAGAAGTTGTCTGATATTCGCGGGAGATCAAGAAAGAAGCAGTTTGAGCTGGCCAAGAAGTACAATATAGTGGATTATCCATGTCCAGCTGGTGGCTGCCTGCTTACCTATAAAGAGTTTGCTGACAAGCTGAGAGACCTGCTTAAGCATAGGAAGCGAGTCTCTCTGAAAGACATAGCCTTGCTGAAGTCGGGCAGACACTTCAGATTTATGAAGAACAAGATAATTGTGGGAAGAAACGAGGCTGAGAACAGAACTTTGCTTCAGCTGAAGGCGCCAAATGACTATCGTTTCGAAGTTCCAGACTGCGGAAGCCCAACAACGATCCTTCAAGGATCAAAGACACTGAAAGCCATCAAGAAAGCTGCAGGCCTGACAGCATATTACTCAGACAATGAGGCTGAAATGATTCTCGTGAAATATGGGCCGAGTGACTTTGTCAAATCCATAACAGTTTCTGCTCCAACCCGAAGCGAAGTAGAAAAACTCAGAGTTACGCGATAACCAAAATTCATATCTGTGTTCATGCTTCTTATCCTTGCCATGTCGTCGGCTGATATTGCGGTTCGGGTTTTTCGTTCGTTGGAGAATGATGACCTCAGGGTCTTGCAGGTCATTGAAACGGGCATGAGCAAGCATGAGTTTGTGTCAGAAGAGCAAATAGCAAGATTCTCGAAGTTTGATCTTGCCCGAGATGTGGATTTCAGGTTGAATCGTCTTGACAAGATGGGTCTGATCTACCGAATGCGCGGCGCGTACATTGGACATACATTGAACTATGCTGGCTATGATAGTCTAGCTATCAATGCACTTGTCAAAGCTGGTGTCCTGGAAGCCTTCGGCAAATCGCTTGGAGTGGGCAAAGAAGCGGATGTTTTCGGTGCGTTAAACCCGAAGGGCGAACGCATTGCCGTGAAGTTTCACAGACTTGGCAGAATTAGTTTCCGCCAGACCAAACGAAAAAGAGCTTATACAGCGGATTCTGTTAGTTGGCTCTTTCAGTCCCGTCTGGCAGCCGAAAAAGAATATGAGGCGCTTAAACTCATCTATCCGTTTGGCATAGCTGTACCAGAACCTGTGGGTCAAAACCGCCATGTTGTGGTCATGGGAATGATCGATGGAGGAAGGTTGGCAGATTGGAAGAAGTTCCCGAGACCGGAAAGGGTTCTGAAAAGGATTCTGACAAATGTCAGAAAATCATACTTGAAAGCTCATGTCATTCACGGTGACTTGAGCGAATACAACATTATCCTGAAACCTGATATGCACATTCTCATCATTGACTGGCCTCAATACATTTTAGCAAAGCACCCAAACGCGACAGAGCTCTTGACTCGTGATGTGCAGAATGTTTTGCAATACTTCAGACGAAAGCGTATGCTGAAGGTTGATCTGAAAGAAGCACTGGAATACGTGACCGGGGTTCGCAGAACGATTGCTGTCTAACCTGGTCCTAGGGCTATGTAGAGTATGTTGTTTCCGCGTAGCAGGACATTGCCGTAATTAGTCAGAAGTTGTTCTTCCTTGCATTCGGTTGCGCCTTCCAGAAGTATGTTCATGTGTCCGTCGCACTTGATCATCTTGCCTTTGTATTCGCAGCCGTTCTTCAGCATGACGGAGATGCTGGCGTTCAGTTGCTTGATCAAAACGTTTAAGGGTTTCTTACTTGGTTCCATGCAAGCACCTTGATACATTAGTCCAATTACTGTTATCCACGCACTCTTAGATATAAAAGGTTTATGAAACCCATTGCCAAAACAGGGACAATCCTACCTTCTTCCGTCAAAAAAGACCGCATGAATCATAGTTTCTTGAGTATTGACAAGGCTGCGATGACTAGAAACGCCAAACCAGCCCACCAAGTGCTTTCAGTAAGCCAATAGACTGTGACGGCTACGAGAACGGCAGGAACAAGGACGAGAACCAGCCTGATGAGAAAGATGATAACTAAACCCAGAACTATCAGCCCAATGAAACCCATCAAGTCGTAACCGCCGAAGCTCACGGAAACACCAATAACAGCTTTTTGTAAGAAGATGTTATTAACAGTTTTCGCACAAAGAATACTGGAAGAAGAGGAAGCAAGAATGAAGTATGAAATAAAGTACAAACCGTCCTACTCAATGCTCGTAGTAACGCTGGATCAGAACGACAAGATAATCGCAGAAGCAGGCGCCATGACTTACATGAGCCCGAACATTGAGGTCCATACCCGAAAAAGAGAGAGAAGCCTCCTTGGGAGCCTGGGCTTGGCCATAATCGGCGGTCAATCTTTCTGGGTCAATGAGTACACTGCAACCCAAGGCGCAGGAGAAGCGGCGTTTGTCGCTGCGCCTGTGGGCGACATTGAGATGCTTGAAGTCAGGCCGAACGAAGGCTACGTGATACAGAAGTCAGCTTACATAGCATCAACCGAAAACGTGGATTTGGACATCAAATGGGAAGGGTTCACAAAAGGATTGTTCGGTCAAGGTCTGTTCATGATAAAGGCGACTGGCAGCGGAAGCCTGTTCATAAACACTTTTGGAGCAATAGACAGACACACTCTGCAGTCTGGACAAACCATGATGGTTGACAACTTCCACCTAGTAGGCTTCAGCAGCACATGTTCATACAAAGTCACCAAATTCGGTGGACTCAAAGAGACCATTCTCGGCGGAGAAGGCCTAGTAACACAAATCAGTGGACCCGGCGACATCTATATACAGACTAAAAACATCAGCGAATTCGTGGAATGGTTGTGGACACTGCTAGAGCCGAGAGTAAGATCAAGAGCGCGCTAGAAACCCCTTTTTGTCCTCTGACGACAAACTCATGTAATCCGACAAAAACCAACTTGCCTTTCGAGGGCAGGAATCGTGGAGATCTTTAACAGGTGTTACAGGTCCTCTTTGACACAGTATTTAAGCGACCGCTTGCATTCTAGGAAATGATCAGAAATGAAGATAGTTGTGGTAGACCATGTCTTCTTGGAAGAAGAGCACGTTAAGAGACTGCAGTCGCTTGGAGATGTAGAGATCTTTCGAGAGCCTCCCGAAACGTCTGATGAATTGAAGGGAAGAATCGAGGCAGCCGACATTGTGATTGCTGGCTGGAGCCACTTGACTGAGGAGATCATTAGTTCGGCCAAGAACCTGAAAATGATCTCGATCTGGGCCACCACATGTCACTACGCTGATCTTGAAGCAGCCAGGAAGAAGGGGATTGTAGTTGCACACGCTCCGGGTTATGCCACCGAGGCGGTTGCGGAGCATGCTTTTGCCCTGCTGTTGGCGACCGTTAGGAAGTTGCCTCTTGCCGACAGGCACGTTAGAAATGGCGGTTTCGATTGGAGACCGTTCGGAGGCCGCGAATTGGCTGGAAAGACTCTGGGCGTTATCGGGACGGGCGCGATTGGCTACCGGATCGCTGAGTTGGCCAGAGCTTTCAGGATGCAGGTTCTCGGTTACGACAAATACCCCAATGAGAAGAGGGCAGAAGAGATCGGGATGAAGTATGTTGATCTTGCTACGCTGCTGAAATGGAGCGACGTGGTTTCTGTGAATGTCACTTTGACTTCCGAAACTGAGGGCCTGATAGGAAACAGAGAAATCGGGTCCATGAAGAATGGTGCTGCCATAGTCAACACGTCTCAAGGTAAGGTTATTGATGAAAAAGCTTTGGTGGATGCGTTGAGATCGGGCAAAATTGCGTTTGCTGGTTTGGACGTGTTTGGTCAGGAACCTCCTGACAAGGATAATCCTTTGTTCAAACTTGATAATGTGGTGCTCTCTCCGCATATCGGGTTCAATACGGTCGAGGCAGCAAGGCGGTGCACGGATATTTGCGTTGACAACATTGTGAGATTTTTGGAGGGCCATCCGCAGAACGTGTGTATAACATGAGTTTAGGCCCCTACACCAGGATGTTGGTGAATCGAGATGTATTTGACAAAAGAAGAGGAACGGGTGCTCAAGGGTGAGTTTGGAGAAGGAACGCAGAAGGCTCTTGAGCTGCTCGTGGCGATTGGAGATGCGTATGACGCTGAAAAGATGATTCCCATAAGCCGTGCGCACGCTGCTTCCAGCGGCCAGGAGGGAGACCTGTACTTCGTTGAGCTTCTAGCTAATGGAGGCGCCCGTTGTAAGGTACCTACAAGCACGAATCCGGTGTATGATATTCCGTATTTTCATGAGTTGTTTGAGAAGATTCCTGAGGAAGAGGCTGATGTTGCTCGGAGAGTGATG
>Ga0315279_10008209_pt1 | contig 12697 bp, 10 predicted proteins | sample YL17G06_20_MG_FD_203694 | JGI IMG/M metagenome (GOLD analysis project Ga0315279, IMG submission 203694) | Sediment microbial communities from Yellowstone Lake, YNP, Wyoming, USA - YL17G06_20 | ecosystem: Environmental > Aquatic > Freshwater > Lake > Sediment | place: USA: Wyoming | collected... | reverse complement strand
GGCAAGGGGATGGTCCTCCCACAGTGTCCCCTCAACGGGATAGACCGCTACCAATCCTCCCCCGTGGCGCGTATTATAACGCACCACCATCTGCTCTTGAACGACGAAAGCATCAAGGTAATCCCGTCCTTGGAGCTCGATCTGCTCCATAACGGCCAGCTCCCCCTCGCCGTAATGCTTCACCGTCTTTTCCAGCCGGCTAACATAGTCGAGGGTCTCCTGTGCAGTAGCCATCTGTTCTGTCAGGCCGCGGGTCACGTCGGCTCCCGCGTAGAACAAGGCCAGAGTGGCCAACATGCCGCTCGCCGTGTTCGCCGAGGGATGGCTCCACTTAAAGTCCGGCCTTTCCACGGCGGCTTTGAGCAAATCCTGCCAGCCCAGCTCCCTATCGGGATAGCCAAGAGCTTTGGCCACCTCGTCCCACATGGCGATGACCACCGGGCTGACCATATAACGGGTCGTCTCCCCGACCAGCGCGACATCCGTGCCTTGCTTCTTAGCCCATTGCCGATCAATCTCGGCGAGCCAGATGGAGGAATCCGGGCTCACGGCTTGATACAGGTTGTCGCCCGCTTTCTCGACCATCTCATCTGGGTTGACGCTGCTCACGACCAGCTTGACCCATTTGCCGTTGCGCAGACGGGGTTTACTCTCGTTGAATAACTGCGCGACCTGCTCGAAAAGCTCTTTTTTCTCCGGCGAGTAAGCCACCTGCAAGGTGAGTTCGCTGCTCGCCGGCCTGGAGGAAAAGTAGCCGATCAGCACGATGCTGACCACACACAGCACTACTGCCAATAGCAACAAGACCGCCAGGACAGTGATGACGTTCCTTGAGCCTGAACCCCTGATTTTCGCGCTCATGATCTGACCTCCCTTCTAGCGCTCGTAGATATTGAGGTCAAACCAGCGCAAGAGCGCCAGCAAGACTTCCCGGTCAGGCGAGTGCATGCTGGTGGATCGTGGCACAACAGTGGTGACGCCCTGTTCCTGCCACTTGACAAAGAGACTATCTCCCTCTGTGACTGGCACCTCGGGGTTGGCCGGGCGCAGGCCCCGGGCAATCGCCAGGCGCTGCACCTCGGGCTTGAGCAGGTAGCGCTCGAACTCCAGCGCGGCGTTCTTCTCCAGCGCCGAGGTCTCTTCCCCCATCCAGATAGTGTAAGGAAAGTCGAACCAGGTGATGTACTTCGGATAGCGCACAACCATCGGCTCCACCCAACGGGTGCGAATCCCGGCCATGTTCACCAGGAGGTCGCTTTCCAGAAGCTGACCACCATCGCCCATCGAGTAGCCAAACAGGGCCAGGTTCTCAACCGAATAGGAGCCCAGGCTAGAAAAGTCTGTGACCGCCCCCATAAGCTCCTTGAGCCAGGCCTGGAAGGCGGGATCGGTCACATCGGACACGCTGATGCGTGTCTTCTGGTGGTATTCCCCAGCCGCGGCCACCATGCTCATCAACCCCCCCACGTTCTTCCGTGGGTTGGGAACGACCAGCTTAAAGTACCCCCACTCGGCTTTTCCTCCCAACTCGGGCCAGCCTCCTTTGGCAGCCGCCGCGTCGTGGATGGCCTGCCAGGTGATCTCCTCACCATACTTCTTGCGCAATACCTCATCGCGGCTTTGCCAGATGCCCCAACAGAAGAGTGAGGTGGCGATTGGGCGCGTCCGATACTCGCCGCCGGTGAGAAAGATGTCCCGACCGCGCTTCTCCTTGTAGGTCGCGTTGACCAGCTCGACCAGATAGCGGCTATCAGGGATCCACACGGTAGGCAGGGGAGTCATCTCTTCGCGTTCCCAGCGGCTCATGGCTACCAGGCCATCCATAGGTACAACCGAGACCTCAACAGGATGGCCCTCCAAGGTGTGCTTCTCCGCATTGAACTGCTTTGCCGCCTCAGTTATGAAAGGCTCGACGGGCAAGGCGCAGACGATACGCACCGAGAGGAGCTCCGGCTTCGCCGCCAGCGGCAGCCGCCCGGACCGTTGCGTAAAGTATGAGACAGCTACCACCACCAGGGCGATGATAATCAGCGCGAAAAAGACCAGACGTGTCTTGGTCATAAGCCTTCCTCACTCATCCCTTCAAGGGTTGCGCCCAACCTCAGGATACCCTATCCAGAGACGTTAGCTATTCACCCGCACAACACAAATGACAGGGCCTCAACCTCAGTACATCCAGGAGGCCATACACTCCCCAATGGCCTCCTGGCACCTCTGCCCTAAAGCCGAGCGCAGATCACCCTAGATCCCCAGGCGACGCTTGCGCTCCGCAAGCTGCGCGTCGAGAGCGTTCTCTTCGAGGGCCTCGGACATCTGCCCCTCTAGGCGCGAGGCATCTACCTCCCCCTGTGCCGTAGCCTTGTCCAGGCGGCGCTGGATTTCAGAGCGCATCTCCCCGATCCCGGTTCCGGCTGCCGTGCTGCCCGCGACGCCCTCGACTACCTTATGGGTCAGCTCCTTCGACTTGGCCAGGTCCAGCATGGCCTGCAACTCTGTCCTCTCCTGCTTCACCTCGGCCAGCCTGGCCTCGAGCTTGGTTTTGGCCTCCAGGAGCTTCTCGAACTCGGCCTCCTGAGCCGCAGCCTGCTTCTCATAAGTATCGACCAGACGAACTACTGTGTTGTGGCGGCTCTGGACCGAGCGGGCGAGGTCCGTTTTGCCCTGGCGCAGGAACAGGTCAATGTTCTGATCCAGCTCTGCGACTTTGGCCTGATGCTCCTCATACTTGCGGCGTATCCCCTTGGCCTCACCCCCAACTGTGGCCGCAGCGTCCTCGAGAGCCTCCAGGTTATCCTCGATTTTGCGAATGTACTCGTCAATGACGGCGACACTATTGGCCTTCAGTGCCTTGCTTACCAGATAGTTCAGGTTTGCCGAAATGAGCGTGCCCACCCTCTCCAAAAGCGATGCCATTGGTTCTCTCCTTTCAGTTTATCAAAGACATCCCGTTTTGTACGCAGAACCTGCTCACGACGTTGCTTCTAGCCACACCAAACCAAAGACACGATCACTCAGATCATCGCGATCCGTTTCCCCACCTCCGCTTAGCTTTTGGATAACGTCTCCGAACTCGCCGCGCTCGGACGAATGGCCTGGACGACCAGTTGCAATGACACCTGCCCTTGCCACTCGTTGAGCGTTGGCCGATAGATCAGATCAACCACATCGCCAGGCTTGAGCTCGCCAGCCAGATACCCCTGGCGAAAGGCGATCGCCGGAATGGACTGCACCCCATCGCTCACCTCCAGGCGCAAGTGCCTGCCCTCCTGCCCAACGGGCCGCACATCCTTAAGCTGCAGGCCTACGGTGGCCAGAGCAGGCTCTGGGTTACCTTCCCCGAACGGCTCCAACATGGCCAGGGCAGCGAGCGTCTCCGGCGTGATCTCATTCAACGAAACCAGCGCGTCCACAAGGCGACGGCGACTGAGCATCTCCTCATTCAAGTGTTCTATGCCATACTGCTCTAGGCGCTCGCAAAAAGCGGGCAGGTTCTCATTGGGCAAAGTAAAGCCCGCCGCGCGAGCGTGCCCCCCATGCTGCAAGAGGAGCTCACTACAGGCATCTAACGCCTGGGTGATATGAAAGCCCTCGATACTGCGCGCCGAGCCGCGTGTGGTCGTTTCGCCGTGTCGCATAACCAGAGATGGCTTGTGAAACTCCTCCGTCAGCCGGCTGGCTACCAGGCCCACAATCCCCTCGCGAAACGTCGGTGCGCCGACGATAAGTAACAAGCGCCCATCCGTGCTGCCGAGAAGCTCTTTCGCCTCTGCGACCTGGGTCTCCAGTAATTGCTGGCGCTCCTGGTTCAGGGTGCTCAATCTGCCGGAAAGCTCCCGCGCCTCATCTTGGGAATCGCTCATGAGCAGGTCGTAAGCGAGCCTGGCGTTCTCGAGTCTCCCAGCCGCGTTTAGGCGCGGCCCCAGGCGAAAGGCGATGGCCTCGCTATCTATCCCTTCAGGGCGCATCCCAGCGGCCTCCATCAACGCCCGCAGGCCAACTCGCGGCGCTTCTCTCATCAGCTTCAGCCCTCGGCGCACCAACTGGCGATTCTCTCCGCCCAAGGGCACAATGTCGGACACGGTGCCCAAAGCCACCAGGTCTAGAAACTGTTCTGGCTCCAACCCTGCCTGAGTGCCCTGCCCCATGCGAGCTGCAACCCGAAAGAGAGCCTCAGCCAAACGGTAGGCCACGCCCACTCCGGCCAGGTCCTTGAATGGGTAAGGACAATCCGCGCGCTTGGGGTCAATGATGGCGAGTGCCGCGGGCAACTCCTGAGCCGGAGCGTGGTGATCGGTGATGATCATGTCTAATCCAAGCTCTTGCGCTCTCGCCACCTCCTTCGCGCTGCGCACCCCACAATCCACAGTCACGACGAGCCGGGCATCCTTAAACTCCCCTAAAGCAGTAACATTAAGCCCATAGCCCTCTTCGAACCTATCCGGGATAAAGCCCTCGACGTTGCCCCCCAGGAGCCTGAGCGCCGACACGAGCAAAGCTGTGGCGCTCACCCCGTCAGTGTCGAAATCACCATAGACCACGATCCGTTCGCCCCCCGCCAGGGCGCGACGAAGGCGCGTCACAGCCTGGGTCATGCCGGCCATCTGGAACGGATCGCCCAAGCTGCCCTCTTCCATCAGGAAAGCGCGCACTCGTTCCGGCGTGTCAATCTTGCGCGCATGGAGCACTTTAGCCAGCACTGGCTCCAGGTTGAGCTCAGCGACCTGGGCCGGGAATGACTCTGAAGCTTTCCGTCTGAGACACCACTGTTCCGGGGCAAACACCTATCCTTCTCCAAAGCAGTATGCAGCCATTATAGAGAAGGACAGGCCGAATTTCAACTATGCGCTTGTGCTTGCAGTGCTTACAGCCAGTGGTTCTGCTTCATAAGGGCGGTCAGGTAAGGAATCTCAAAGGTCTTGCCCTGGAAGGCCATCACCCCATAGTAGATCATGGGCACAAGGGGCAACAGGTAAAGGACGGCAGCAAAGCAGATGACCGCCGTCACAAGGCTCAACAGCACCTCAAAGGCGGCCAGCACCACGGCCAAACCCAGGCTCTGCATGGCGTGGTAACGCAGGAACGGCTTTTTCTTGGTGTCCTCATTCAGCAACAAGATGATCGAGATGATGGCCGGTATGAGATATACTAGGCCGGCCAGCATCTTGTCATTGTCGCTCACGGGAGCGGCAGTCCCAGATCCCGTGCCTGGCGTCTCATCAACGCTGAAAGGTTGCTGCGTGTTTTGCGGTGTGTCGCTCATCTAGGTCCTCCTGATAACTATGCTGATTGTCGCGCTCCATCATACTCTACTACGCACACGAAAGGCAAGGGTTGCGAGCAGCTCGCAGATATGTTAGAATCTCTGACCATCGGGGTTGCGAAAGGGCAATACAAAGGTATGGCCAGAGTCGTGTTCTTTGGCACGCCGCGTTTCGGGGTGCCAGTGCTTGAGGCCTTAGCGCAGCACCACCAGGTAGTCGCCGTGGTGACGCAGCCGGACCGCGTTGCCGGGCGGGGACGTACTCAACTCTCTGCCCCCGCCGTGAAGCAGGCCGCGCAAATGCACGGTCTGAGGGTGCTGCAACCTACCAACTTGCGCCGTGACGCCGGGGTTCTGGAGTGGCTGCGTCAGGCCGAGGCCGATCTGTTCGTTATCGCTGCCTTCGGCCAGATGTTGCGTCCCAACTTGCTGGCCATTCCGCGTCATGGTTGTATTGGGGTCCACGCCTCTCTTCTGCCCAGGCTGCGCGGGGCGGCACCCATTGCCACCGCGATCCTCAGGGGAGATGAGGAGACGGGGGTTTCCTTGATGCTGACCGACGCCGGCATGGATACCGGCCCAGTGATCGCCCAAAGGCAACTACTCACCATTTCTGATGATACCACGGAGACGCTCAGCGAGAAGCTATCGCATCTGGGGGCCGAGCTGCTCATCGAGATCATCCCTGCGTGGCTGGCCGGAGATATCGTTCCCATCCCTCAGGATGACTCCCTGGCAACCTATGCCCCGCCCATCAACAAGGGCGACGGGATCATCAATTGGCAAATCTCGGCCGAGGAGCTTGATCGCCAAATCCGCGCCTTCACACCCTGGCCAGGGGCCTTTACCTCCTACCTTGGTAGAAGCCTCCGGATTCTGCGGGCATATCCCCTGCCCGATCATGAGCCGACTGTAGCGCCAGGCACAGTTATCGAGACTTCTCAGGGGATCGGCGTGGTGACGGGCAAGGGTCTATTGCTCCTTGAGATGGTGCAACTCGAGGGCAAAAGGGCCATCGGGGCCAGTGAGTTTGCCCGCGGGCAGCGTCAGTTTGTGGGGAGCATTCTAGGATAGATACGGGATAATCAGAGCAAGAGGAGGCGGATTGCCCCGCAAGCACGTGTGGTTGCTGAACTTGAATGTTGAGCCGTATGGCCCAGTGCAGGAGCTGCAAAACACGCTGGTGGACTGGCGCCAGCGCGACCTCATCAGTGATGTGCTCTTGCTGCTCGAACACTCCCCCGTGATCACTTTGGGACGACGCGCCAACGAGGCCCACATCCTGGCCTCTTCCGAGGTGCTTGCCTGTGAAGGGATCGAGGTACACCGCACCGAGCGCGGCGGCGACGTGACTTATCACGGCCCGGGCCAGCTTGTCGGCTATCCCATTATCCATCTGCCCAGTTACGCTCTGGGCGCAAGCGATTACATGCACCTCTTGGAGGAAGTTATCGCCCGCACCCTGGCCGACTATGGGCTTGCCACTTGCCGGCGGTATGGCGTCATCGGCGTTTGGGTCGGGGATAACAAGATTGCTGCGCTGGGCGCGCGCATCAAGCGCGGCGTCACCTTCCATGGTTTCGCACTCAACGTCGCCCCGAATATGTCCCATTGGACCCTGATCATCCCCTGCGGGATCACCGATGGAGGCGCGACCAGCATGGCCTTGGAGTTGCCAGAGGCGCCGCCCATCTCCGAAGTGCGCGCATGTGCTGCCCGGCATTTCGCCGAGCTTTTCGACGTGGACTTGATCCCGACCTCGCTGGTTGAGCTACGCGATGCGGCCACGGCTCTGGCGCGAGCCAACTCCGGCCAACAGGTTATACAAACCATCTCACACCAAAGGAGCTTGATACCATGAACCCCAGACTGGCGCGCCTGCGCGAGGTAATCGCTGCCGAAGGGCTAGAGGCCATCCTGGTCAACCAGCCCGAGAATCGGCGTTATCTGAGCGGTTTCACCGGCTCTGCCGGCGTGCTGCTCATTAGCCAGGAGCAGGCCTTGCTGGCAACCGACTTCCGCTACTACGAACAGGTTAAGACGCAAGCGCCAGACTTTCAGCTAGTCGAGGTGAGCGACGCGCCACACACCGTGCTGGCCGGTCTGATCACAGAGCTCGGGCTCAAGCGCCTCGGTTTCGAGAGCCATGTGCTGACCGTCGAGGCCTACGAGCAATGGAAAGCGGCCATGCCATCCGTCGAATGGGTGCCGACCAGCGGCTTGGTAGAACGACTGCGCCAGGTGAAAGATGCAGGGGAGCTTGCGGCCATCGAGCAAGCAGTACGCATCGCCGATGAAGCCATGTCTCACATCATGGAGTGGATTCGTCCGGGAGTCACCGAGCGCGAGGCGGCTTGGGAGCTTGAAGTGTATATGCGCACCCATGGCGCCGAGAAGCCTTCCTTCCCCATCATCGTCGCCTCCGGCGAGAATGCGGCAATGCCTCACGCCGTATCCTCAAGCCGCGCCATTCAGTTAGGCGATCCGCTCGTCATTGACATCGGGGCCGTCTATGAGGGTTATTGCTCCGACCTGACGCGCTCGTTCTGCATGGGCCAACCGGACGACAAGTACCAGGCAGTATGGGACTTGGTGCTCAAGGCCCAACTGGCTGCCGAAGAAGCCATCAAGCCGGGGATGCCCGGAAACGAGGCGGACGCTGTGGCCCGCCGAATCATCTACGAGGGAGGCTACGAGGGCAAGTTCGGCCACGGCTTGGGCCATGGCGTGGGCCTGGCCATCCATGAGAATCCCCGCGCCGCTCAGACCTATAGGGAGATGCTGGCGCAAGGGACCATCATCACCGTGGAGCCGGGCATCTATTTGCCCGGCTGGGGGGGCGTGCGCATCGAGGACATGGTGGCCCTGACAGACGGCGGATGTCGGGTGCTGACTCAGTGCCCCAAGGTGCCCTTCATCAAGGCCCACTAAATCGGCAGCTTGTTCGCTGTCATAGAAAGAGCGCTCAGCCAATTTCTCCCAGCATGTCGCTGATCCTTGAAGTGTTAGTTCCTTCATGCTAGAATGTTCGTGCTTCTGTTTGGCTGTGAATGGCCCAGGCAGCTTGGGTGCGCCGTTTCGTTTGAAAGGGCGAGGTGGCAAAATGCTTCAGGGCTTGCTAGAGATGCTTCGCAGACTGGTCTGGCCCTTGATCGCGGTAGGTATCCTCGTTGGTATTCTCATCGGGCTTATCCTGGGCTGGCAAGTCTGGCCGGTCAGATGGTACGACACAGACCCCTCAGACCTGCGCGAGCAACACAAGATGAGCTACGTGATCATGGCGGCGGACTCGCTAGCCGTCACCGGGAACCAAGAGCTGGCCAAGCGCCGCCTCGCTGACCTGGTAGACAAGCGAAACACCTGGGAGCAGGTGGCTAACCTGGTTGAGCGTGTGGCTTTGGAGCGAGAACAAGCTGGCGACAGCGCTGCTGCGCTGCGCGTTCGTCGCCTGGCCCAGGTAGTCCAGTTGCCCTCGCCCAAAGTGACCCCAGCGACGCCCGCGGCTAAACCCTCTACCAGATCCACTCGTCTGCTGATCTTCTTGCTGGCCCTTGGCGCTTTTCTCGTTGCCTTGGCTATCCTGTTGTGGTTCCTGGCCCAAAAGTCAAAGGCGCGCTTAGCCATGCAAGTCGTTACGGCGAGCGCAGAAGAGACGAGGCCAGCGTCTCCTGGAGAGTCCCGTTGGTCTTTCATGAGGAGCAAGCCAGTGCCGGCCGAAGAGCCACAGCGGCTGACTGCTGAACTCGCCGAAGAACCTTTAGGGGAAGAGCTGGAGTATGAGGAGGAGGAATACGAGGAAGAACCGGAACCGCAACAACCTCCATTCAAGTCCAGAGTCGTACCGGTAGCGCCAACCGAGCGCCCTGTGCCCCCTCAGCCGCATCTGGAGGAACCCGAGGCCGAGCAACCCTTGGTCGAAGAGGTGCCCACAAGAGCACCAGGCGAGCCTCCTCCTGCCATGCGCAAGCCTGGCGCCACGCCTTCCACCTTCGCTCCCTTGGGCACTTTCGACGTGGGGTACAACCTTGGGGATGATGACTTTGACTGTTCGTTCAGCATCGAGTCCCCAAGCGGGGATTTCCTCGGCGAGTGCGGTGTGGGGATTTGCGATGTATTGCGCGTTGATGCCGCACAGCAGGTGGATGCCTTCGAGATCTGGCTCTTTGATAAGGGGGATATCCGCACCGTCTCCAAGATCCTGGTCAGCGAACGCGCCTACCAAGATGAAGCCCTAAAAGCCAGGCTGAGTGGCAAGGGCGAATTGGTCCAAGCTCAGTCTGGGCTGACGATCATCCTCCAGACGCTCTCCTTGCGAGTTACGGCAACACTGAAGGCTTTCGAGTATACCCAGGATGAGCAAGCCCCAGATAGCGTCTTTGCGCATCTACAGATCGAGCTGCTCGCGGAGCTGAATGAATCCCCAAGCTAAGGCGGCTCAGGTGCGCTCGTTGGGGTCAAACATCTTGCTGGACTCTTGCAGGGCAAAGCGGTCTGTCATCCCGGCGATGTAATCACAGACAAGGCGCTCCAGGTTATCTTCTGTGATGTGTTCTTGGACGCTGTAAGGGAGCTGTATGGGGGTGCGCACATAGGCCTCGAAAAGAAGAGTGAGCATGCGTTTGGCCTTTTCGGCCATGCGCATCACCCGCCAATGCCGATAAAGTCCCTTCAACAGAAATCCCTTCAGCTCGCGGTTTCGTTCGCGCATCACCGGCGAGAAAGAGACGATGTCGGCTGGCTGCCGGCGTATGTCCTCTGCGGAGTTAGGCCTGCTCTCCTCGATCCTACCTTGAGTGCTCTCCAGGACGTCAGTCACCTCCAGGTTGACCAGATAGCGGATGATCTGAGCTCTATGTGCGTCTGAAACATCCTCCGGCCGTATCTTCAGAGCTGCCAGGGCCTCTTCCCAGAGCGTCAGTCCCTGAAGCTGTCGCGGATAGATCAGTCCTGACCGCAGCCCGTCGTCGAGGTCGTGAGCATTGTAAGCTACCTCATCGGCAACGTTGATGACCTGCCCCTCTAGCGTGGCACGACACTCAGGCTCATAGGCTGTGGCTTCTGGCGTGTCATACTCTGTGGCATGTTTGACAATCCCCTCGCGCACTTCCCAGGTGAGGTTAAGCCCAGGGAAGTTGGGGTAGCGCTCCTCCAAGTTCTCCACGATGCGCAGGCCCTGCGTATTGTGGTTAAAGCCCCCCTTGTCGGCCATCAGTTCATGGAGCACGGTCTCACCCGAATGGCCAAAAGGGGTGTGCCCAAGGTCATGGGCCATGGCAATGGCCTCTACCAAATCCTGGTTGAGCATGAGTGCGCGTGCCATAGTGCGCGCGATTTGGGCTACTTCCAGGGTGTGCGTCAGGCGAGTGCGGTAATGATCGCCCTCGTAATTTACAAAGACTTGGGTCTTGTACTCCAACCGCCGAAAAGCTGTGGTATACAGAACGCGGTCTCGGTCTCGCTGGAACGCCGTGCGATAAGTGTGCTCCTCTTCAGGGTAAGTGCGCCCTCGAGAGCTGCTCGAACGCTGCGCGTATGGAGCAAGCTGCTGGTCTTCTAGGGTTTCCAATTGCTCTCTATTAGCTAACACCTGCCACCCCTTTCACCTTCCATCCCGCGTGCGCATACCTGGGACTGACGCCTGCTATCTGCCCTCAGGCGTCGGCAGCGCGCCGGGCTCTTGTCCTTCCGCACTCTGCGCCGGGCCTTGCATCTCGTCGAGTAGATCGCGCAGGGAGGTAAAGAAAGTGTCGAAACGCCTCACGCGCTCCTGGATGCGCTGCACTGTGCCCTGCATCTCGGCTACGCGCTGGTCCAGCCGGCTCAACTCCTTACCCACGTCGCTCCGCAAGGCATCGAATGCCGCTGCAAGCTTCTTGGTATCGTCGCGTATTGCCGCCAAATCCTTTTCCAGGCCGGCCACCCGATCACTCAAGGCTTCCAGCCGCCTCACCTGGCGCTCTAGCTCGCCGACGCGCTGGGATAGCTGCTCAATCCGCTGCCAGGCCATCTCCTGGTCTGAGCGCATCGTGCCCAGATTGCGGCTCAGGGCGACTACCTCCCTATGAGGAGCAAAATCAAGCGTGCCCGACACAATGAGCATGATAATCAGAGTCAGCACCATGCCCAGCAATCCGCCCAACAGGACCAGTAAAAGCTTCTGCCAGAGAGAGTCTCCCCTCCCCGCCGGTCGCGTCGGCGCCTCATAGGCAGCCCTAGCCATTGTCGTCGGGGGATGTGAACCCAATTCATCGCCAGGCGAGCCCATGGGTGCCCTGCCCTCAATTGGCTGCGAACTTTTGGGGGCAGACGTAGAGGAGCCTTCAGCCATCTGGCTTGACGTTATGTCACTCTTTGGCCCGACTTGGGCTTCCCCTTGCCCCTGAACCGGCGGCACACTTGGGGATCCTGGGGCACTGGAATCGTCCACTCCCGCCGATCCCTCCTCCTGTGCACGCTCCTCGGCCACGTCTTCCCCCTCCGCTCCACTCGGGCCCAGATCCTCAGCCAAAGGTAGCACCTCGTCGGATTGGGGCGCGTGCTCCGTGAGCGCCGCCACTATCTCAGCGCCTGATTCTGCCCCCTCGCCGGATGCGCCACTCGGCGTAGCGGCCGCCACTGTTGGGAGACGCCCCTCCCCTACCGTGATCTGATCACCGATTCGCTCCAGCAGTCGGGGGCCGATGCCCTGCACTTTGGCCAGCTCAGACACACTGGCAAAAGGGCCATGCTTCTCACGATAAGAGACGATGCGGCCAGCAAGGACTGGCCCAATGCCTACGACACTATCGCGTAGGGACTCGAAGGACGCCGTATTGACGTCAACTACATGACCAACGGGGACCTTGGCGCTCATCGTGGCGCCTCCTTTCAGAGCCTCACCTTAACTGAGAACCAAGAATCAGTAGCTCGGGGAAGCCTATTGCAGCTCGTGCCAACGGGCAATGGCCTTGAGATACTCTTCCACAGAAACCTCTTGCTCTCCGGCTGGACCCAAAGGATCCTCAGAGGGCAAGCCCAACAGGGCGCGGAAGACGTCAGCTACGCCACATGCAAGCACGCGCAGGTCATACCCACCCTCCAGAGCCAAAACTAACCGACCTCCACACAACTCACGGGCCAACCCTACCAGGGAATCCATCAGACGGCGATAGCCTGTGAGAGAAAGGAGCATCGCCGTGCGGAAAAGTCTCTCGGCCCAATGCCCGTCGTAGCCGGCCGAGACCATGATCAGCTCGGGCCGGAAGTGACGCACGGCAGGCTCGACGAGCCACTGGAATGCCTGCATATAGCCGGCATCGCCAGTGTGCGGCGGCAAAGGGATGTTAAGACAATTCCCATCGCTGCCTTTCTCGCGCCAATGGCCCGTGCCCGGGTAGAACCCATCACCATATTGGTGCGTGGAGGCGAAAAGCACCCGCGAATCATCCCAGAATGCCT
>Ga0315279_10008206_pt1 | contig 12699 bp, 11 predicted proteins | sample YL17G06_20_MG_FD_203694 | JGI IMG/M metagenome (GOLD analysis project Ga0315279, IMG submission 203694) | Sediment microbial communities from Yellowstone Lake, YNP, Wyoming, USA - YL17G06_20 | ecosystem: Environmental > Aquatic > Freshwater > Lake > Sediment | place: USA: Wyoming | collected... | reverse complement strand
CTGGGTTTTTCCGTCGAAAAGTCGACCATGAAGGTCAGCCTTCCCGAAGTGGAGGCCTCGCTTGAATGGGAGGATGAGATCACCCACCAGACAGGGACGTTCAATGGGAACGCCACGGGCGAATTCCTCCTCAAGCCCCTCTCATTCCACTTGAGCGTTCGGTGGGACATCTTCCCCAGCGCGGGACTCCATCCCTACATAACCTTGGGAGTCGGGGCAGCCTCGGGCAAAGCCATCGATAAGGCCACTTACAGCTACTCTTACACCGGAACGCTGAACGTTCCCGGCGACCCCCCCAAGGAGTACTCGGGCTCGGATTTCAAGACGCTGAAGGAGATCAAGGACGAACAGGAAGCCAAGGGCGAGGATTTCCCGATTCCTGTAAATTTCGTTCCGTTCGTCCAGCTCAATCTGGGTTTAAAGGGGCGGCTCACCGACAACATACACCTCCTTGTGGATACCGGTGTCTGGGACGGGCTCCTCCTCCGGGCCGGCGTCGCCTTCCGTTTCTAAACCCTGCCTGGACGAGACCGTCGTTATCCAGCTTTACTTTTTTTCGGGAATTCCTTATATAAGAAACTTGATTATCTCCAAAGGAGAGAACATGCGAAAACTCAAGCCTGCCGTCCTCGTGTTTGCCGCGACCCTCATGGTCCGGTCCTTCCTGCCCGCCGGCCAGAACGTTCCGGACAAGAGGACCGACGAGCAGAAGGTCCTCGAGGCGTACCATTCCATCTCAAGCCACGCTCTCCTCGGCGCCGTCGAGGAGCTGGCTTCGGACAAATACGCCGGCCGCCTGACCGGGACCCCCGGATACAACGCCTCCGCGGAATGGCTGATCTCGCTGTTCAAGAAATGGGGGATCAAGCCTGCCGGCGATAAAGGGACCTATCTCCAGGCTTTTCCTAATCCCTACACCCTCGTCTTCAAGGGAAATGACGCCTACCTGCGCATCCCCGTGAAGGGCCTGGGGGCCAAGAAAGCCGAAGAGATCAAGAAGTTCTATAAGTACGAAGACGAATACATCCCCGGAGCGACTTCGGGCTCGGGCGAAGTTACGGCCGAGGTCATCTACGTGGGATACGGGATCACGGCGCCCGAGCTGGGGTACGACGAATACCAGGGGCTGGACGTCAAGAGGAAGATCGTCCTTATGGAGAGGGAGGTCCCCGTCTCGCCGGAGGAGAAGCCCGACCTCTTCAAGAAATGGCGGCCCTATTCCTTCCATCAATGCAAGCTCGAGAACGCCGTCGCCCATGGGGCCAAGGGCATGGTCTATAATTACGGCCCGATCACGAATCCCAACAATTCCTACCGCGAAGGGTTCATCTACTCCCACGTGGGCGACGCGGTGGTCGAGGACATCTTCGCCGGAACGGGCAGGACCCATAAGGACACGATGGAAAAGATCCAAAAGACGTTGAAGCCCCAGTCGTTCGACACGGGCAAGATCTTCACTTTGAAGAACGTCACGGAACACCACCCCGAGGGGATCGGATACAATATCATCGGCCTTATCGAAGGCTCCGACCCTGCGCTCAAGGACGAGGTCATCATCGTCGGCGCCCACCTCGACGGCGTCGGCAGCTGTCCGGAGATCATGCCCGGGGCGAATGACAATGGTTCGGCTGTGGCCGTCATGATGGGAGTGGCTGAGGCCCTGGCGAAGTCTGAAGTCAAGCCGAAGCGTTCGGTGATGTTCATCGCTTTCGGGGCCGAGGAACAGGGCGTCGCCGGGTCCGAGTATTATGTGGAACATCCCGTCATGCCGCTTGAAAAGACGTCCGTGTTCATCAACATGGAAGGCCCCGGCCGCGGCGACAAGATCAGCGTCCTGGCCGGGAAGGATTTCCCCGGTTTTTATGCCTTCCTGGAGAGGGCCAACGGGACGTATGTCCATAGGGAGATGACCGCCGGCTCTTTCGCCAATATCGCCCGGCCCCGGCAGGACACGGCCCGGTTCCTCTGGAAGGGCGTTCCCGGCGTCACGGTGGAGGCTTACGGGATCCCGGACCCCTACGAGACCTATCACAATACCAGGGACGACGCGACGCTCATCACCCCCGAGATCATGGAGGACATCGCCCAGCTGTTGTTCATGGCGATCGTCGATATGAGCGACGAGGCGAAGCTCCCATTCAGAAATTAGATGTGCAATTCGACGATGTCCTCGTCCCGGAGGACGTAGTCGCGGGTGACCTTCAGTCCCTCGATATCGCCGCTCCGGCTCCAGACGCGGGCGTACTTGAGGTTCTCGGCAAAGTCCTTGTGGACCGCCCGGGCCATGTCCATGACGGTGCTGCCCTGTTTCAGCGCGAATGGGGAATCCGTCTCCGCCTTCTTTCCGGGGACTTTGCTGTGGACGCGGACGATCCGGAGGAGGCCGAAGATGCGGCGCTTCAGTTCTTGGATGTGGAAGCCCGTCCCGGCTGAAACGGCGAGCCGATCGAAAGGTCCTTCCAGAAGGATGTTGAGGTCTTCAAAGGCCTTCCCCGTTCCGTCAAGGTCGCTCTTGTTGGCCGCGAGGAGGGCTCTTTTCAGGAAAGGGGCTTTCTCGGGAGGGATCTCCGCCCCCGAGGCCGCGAACTCGACCTTTTTTCCCTTGAATCCCGAGATGATTCCTTCGAGGAGTCCGGCCGCGTCCGGCTCACCGAGGTCGGCGACAAGGACGACGGCATCGGATGTCTTGATCATCTCGGGAAACCAGGGCTCCATGGATTCGGGCGTCACGGGCGGCGTGTCGATGAGCTGGACCTTGATGTTCTCGAAAGGCATCATGAAGGGTGAGGGGAAGCGGGTCGTGAAGGGATAATCCGCGACCTCGACCTCGGCCCCCGTCAAGACCTTGATCAGCATCGATTTTCCGGCGTTTGGGGGACCGATGACGACGACCTGCGCCGCCCCCGACCGATCAATGCGAAGAGAAGACCCGCGCCTGGCCGTCGAAGGACGCCGCTGCATCTCGTCGCGGAGCTTGGCGATCTTAGTCTTGTAGAGGGCGACGAGCTTTTCCGTTCCCTTGTGTTTGGGGATGACGGAGATGAGCTTCTCGCAGATCTCGATCTTCTCCGGCGCGGTTTTCGCGTCCCGGAGGGTCGCCTCGATCTTGTGATATTCAGGCGGCAGGTTGGCCGGCATCTTCGCCTCGCTAATCCGGGATTATACCGTAAACAGGGAATGGCGACCAGCGGTATAGACGGCCATCGAAGGCCGCTTGCCCCGGGCTTTTCGGTCAAGGCCGGACGGATGGGAAGAACCGAGAGACGGCGGTGGTCACTGGTCGCAGTAAGAGCAAAGGATGCTACAAAGGGAAGGACTTCGATAGTCAGACCAGATAGACGGACACCTGGCTCAAGATAGATGGTCGTTGGCAGTGCGTGGCCTCGCACAGTTCGAAGATAGCACAAAAGTAGTCCCAGGCTCCCATCAGGCATCCCAGGAACTGAACGATTTTGTCACGCCGGCGATCGTCAATTATATTAACTGGATACGATTTCATGGTAAAATATCAATATGAGCTTAGGGCAGAATGAAGCCGTTCTTGAGAATATCCTAGCCAAACTGATCAAATCGGCGATCCTCCCGCACGACTGTTATTTGGCCGGGGGCACGGCCCTTTACTTCCATTTTCATCATCGGCTTTCTGTGGACCTTGATTTTTTCTCTCCCAAACCATTCCGTCCTGAAACGTTTATTTATAAATTCAGGCAGGAGTATGGAGAAGTCGATCTGGAGCTCATGCAAAAGGATACTCTGATTCTATTCCTCTCCCCGGAAAGGCTGAAATTTTCTTTATTCTATTTGCCGTATAAGCCCTTGTCTCCTTTGGTCCCCTACGAAATAGAACCCGGAATTATCTGCTCATTAGCCTCCCTTGATGATATCGAGGCGATGAAAACCCTTGCCCTTGTCCAGAGAGGCTCGGCCAAAGATTTCGTTGACCTCTTCTATTTACTTCAAAAAACCGGGCATTCATTCGCAGATTTGTCCCTCCTCGTACAGCGCAAGTACGACCTCGACGACAAATATAATTATCATCTCAAGACCGCCATGGTTTATTTTGACGATGCCGAACAGGAGCTCGGGGCCATTATGGTCGTTGATGAATCAAGGGGCATTCGGAGTATGACCGGGAAAGAATGGAAGGAAATAAAGGATTATTTTGTGAGGCTATGCCTGTGAGGAAAGAGCTTTTTTGGGATCGACTCGAGAAGAACATCACACCCGAGATTGAGATAGAAAGAGCCATCAATTTCGGCGGGCTCGATTATATCGAAGAAGTCCAGGACAGACATGGGAGGGACAGATTTCGGGATGTTCTTTTGAAAAACCGGAATCTCAGCAAAAAGGCGGTTAATTACTGGTGTCTCGTGCTCGGCATCGACAGAGAAAAAACCGCGACCTTCAAAAATCCACCCCTGATCTGGTCCCCCTATCGGTGAACGGCGGCCATTTCAAAGCAACAGGTGTGCTAAATCAAGCCGCCGTTATGCATCAAAATGTTCCCACTCGTATTTCACCCGTTGCATGAGCTTTTTGAAGCGCTCCTCGCCCCGGATGTTAACGAGGAAGGGCATAGCTCTCTGCCATCCAAACTGTTTTTAGAGATAAATACGCTTTTCTCGAAGTCTTCGGTGTGAGATAATATAAACATAAAGCGAAAGCCCAAGGCTGTAAAAATATTCAAAAGCTTTAGCGATCAGGAAGCTTGGGACATCCAGTACTATATCAGCCTGAGTCCGGAAGAACGCCAGCGCATCGCCCGTGAGCTCCGCGAGAGATATTACGGAGCGAATTCCCGGCGCATCCGGGACGTTCAGGATGCGAGATGACCCTGCCCCACTTTCCGCAGGATCTTAGGTATCTCCGGGAAGCGGCAAAAAAGACCAAGTCATCCTGACCTCGCTCGAACGGGCGACGGAAGGCTTGGATTTGCTAATTGATGAGACCTTCCCCCCCAGGAGACCCCGGAGTTCCGACGCCGCGGGACGCAAGGAATTCCCTCAATCTCCGGAGAAATTTCGCTGAAAGTTTTTTGTTCTCGATCCTACGGGTAAGGTCAATGATCGGAATCCTCTTGTCCACGTCCTTGACCCGTTTTAGCTTGGTCCATAGCTCAACCCACTGTTTATAATCCCCCTGGATTTCCTGATCCTCCCAAATGAATTGGAGGAAGCGGACCGCTTCTCCCTTTCCAATCCACAGATTTCCATACCATTTAAAATACTCATAGGCATAATCAAGCTGCATCAGGTTATTCGAATGCCAAATCGGCAGAACCTCAGGTTCCTCTCCCAGGATGAGCGGGATGAGATAGGGATTCTCGAAGATCGTCGACCGAAATTTTGCGGCCGATATCTCATATCGTGCGGCCATGAATATCGCGAGTGCCCAGCTAAGAAGGAAGTGGGGATCAGGAATATCTCTTGAATAATGGTTCTTATACCAATCAAACGCTCCCAGGGCACCCTGAAGATCATTTTTTAAAAGATGCGTCGGCGCGACAAGATAGCGGACTCCCTGGTTGTCGTTGGGATTTCGCCAAAGGAGGTCCTTGAACTCGCCGATCGCTTCGTCAAATCTTCCTGCCTCGAGATAGAGCAGGCCCAATCCATGACGGGCTCTCATGTACGGTCTGGTCTCAAGCTCTCCCCACCAGGCAAAGGATTTCTTGTCCTCCGTCCCCAGTCTTGCTTTCGCTTTTTCATAGGCCTTCCGATAGTCATCTTCGGCCGCGCTGAAGTTTCCCCTGGAGATCGCGACCTCGGCCAGGCCGTTATACGCGTCGGCCAAATCAGGATCGAGCTTGATGGCCCTCTCAAAATATTTTTTCGCCTCGCGCGGGTCCTGCGCCATGACCTCCCAGCCATCGTAGACGAGGTCCTGAGCTCGAATTTCATCCAGGGGCTTCGGTGTCTTCTGCCTATCCTTCTCGAGTCTGCGTTTTTTTTCTTTCTTTCCGATGCCACACGGGCAGGGCACATTCCGACCGGCCTTAGTCATCTTATCCCTCCGCACGAGTCATCTTACGATACCGCACGTCCTTTTGGCAATAAGGGGATTGCAAATCATGGCTCAAAAAGATGTCAAGGATGACATGAAGCCGTGGATACATGTCCGCAAAGCCATCCAAGGCGTCAAAAGCGATGAAAATCAGCCGAACCTCACCGCCGGGCTCGGCGGCCAGCAAGACCTCTTGAGAAACAATCCGCGAAGGGGAAGGCTTCGAAGCTGGCGAACAGGTCCGTGGCCCAACGCAATCCTTCGAGGCATTCGATGGTCGTCGTCTTGCCGGCGGTTCGGGCCGACCATACCGAAGATCTCGCCGCGGCTCACCTCGAACGACACTCCCTCGACGGCGCAGATATCCCCATAGCGTTTGCGAAGCTTATCGACAACAATCGCGTTCACGAAATGAACGAGGTTCAATAGGCGAATTCTATAAAGACTTCACCAGGACGGTCATGGCCGTCATGATGAGAGAGGACAGAACAAAGCTCTTCCAATTCTTTTTTTTATTAAAGTCAATTCTAAAGGGAACGATGGCGTCGTTTCGCATTTCGATATTTTCCTCATAAGGTGAAAACCAACCCTTGACGACTTTGAGGTTATATTTTTGAGCTAGCAACTGAATTTTGAGCGGAGTATAACCCACCTCTCTTTTATTTATCCAAACCCTGGCTCCATTTGGGTTGGATTCAATGAAAGCTGTCCCGACGAACTGAGCCTTTGCCGCCTCAAAAAACTTGATGAATTCCGGAGCGAATTCTTCTTCGTTGAGTTTTAGGTCGGGGGCGCTCTTGATGGCCTCCTCAACCTGTTCCAGGCTTTTGTCGGGTTGATTCATGGCGAAATAAGTATAACCCGAATAGAGATGGGTTCTGACAATCTCATTCTTGTCCACTGACAATTTCAAAACGTCCATGAAAACATTGATGGCCTCTTCATATTTGCCGGATCTATAAAGGTCAATCCCCTCCTCCAGAAGTTGCTTTGTATCCCTCTGTTTTTCCTGGGCTTGACAAAAAGAGGGTAAACTCGCCGCAAGAATGGAAACAAGACTTAACAAAACCAACGCTTTTTTCATTTCTTTCCTCCTTTGTAGGCTTCCCCTACTTTTTACTGTCGCTCGCCCCTAAACAAACCCCAAAAGAAAAACGGTTGAACTTCCGCGAAGGATACCCCATCTTTTCGAGACCGGGCATATTTATCGATCGATAGTCAAATTTTACGCCAAAGCCGGGAGTCAGCATAATAACTAAGCCTGCTCCATAGGAATGACACGACCTTAATTTTGTGAAGAAGCCGGTCTTTCCGTCAGCATTGGGAACATCGAAATAGACCCCTTTTAGGTTTTCTAGTCCTGCGCCATATCCTACGAGAATATAAGGTTCTAGAAAGCTGAGCCTGTCGAGATGAGGAATTAGATATATGGGAAGTTTCAAAGCGAAATCAAGCGATGCGCTTAAGAAATCGCTTCGATCTTGTTCGGGCATAGCCGACGACAGAGTTTCAAGTTTCTTTGTGAATTTAAAGACATCCAACTGAAAATGGAGATAAGGAAACACTTCACCCCCCAATGTCGCGCCCAGATATCGTGTCTGAATGGATGTGAATCCGGTATAGAGGGTAAGTACCTCGGCATTCATCGCCGCGCAGATGATCAGAAAAAGCCCCAAAACGAGAATACAGCGACTTGTTAGGATAGGTCTGATCTTATTCATAATTAACCTCCTTCGTTCCGTCGTTCCGTAAAACCGACCCCATGGTGATCACGACTTTATAAAGTCGCTTGGTCTCGATTTTCAAAATGCTGATCTCAATCTTGTGATCGGCATGTGCGGTTTTAGTTCTGATTTTCAAGACGTGTCTTTTTCTCGTCTCTTCAGGAAAACCTGAGAGAGAAGTCACTCCTGCATGAGAGCTACCGTTGACTTCAAAGTCAGTGGACGGGTTTGAAATGATGGATATCCAGTCATTTTCTACTCTTTTCGACAGTTCCTCGGGGAGATTGCTGTCTTTCAAGTCTTGGAGTACCGACATTTCCGTCAGGACGTTTATCGTCTTATTCTCACGTGCCTTTATGAAATCGTCGAGTTCAACTTCTGCATATTCTGTCGTCTTATCGCTCAGGGTAAACGTCATCTTATGCTCCCCCTCGTCAACCCAGAACCTCTTCCTGGGGGGGACTTTCCCATCGCCGATTGTCCGGCCGTCAATCTTGAGTATGATGGGCGGCAAGGACTTGGGAAGGGCGGTAAAGGCATAAAGGCCTTTTTTTTCGAGCATCCACTGCTCAAACTTCAAATTGACCGGCAGAGTATCACCATCTCTAACCGAAACTTTTTTTTCATAGATTCCATATCCATCAAAAACAAAAGTAACCGTCCTCTCACCCTCCTGCACCGAGAGTGTTTTTCCAGGCGGGACGCCCCCTTTAAGAGGTTTGCCGTCAATCTCAATGAGAGCCGAAGGATCTGCGGTGATCACTAAGGTGCCGGTGCCAACTTGTTCGAGCTGAATTGTCTGGACAGTCGGCGACTCAGTCAATTTGAGAAATTTTTCAACAGGCTTATAATTGTCTTTGACAATTTTTAAAATGACGTTGGGATCGTCAAGACTCACGTTCAGAGGACTCCTCCCTTCTTCCTTATTGTTGACAAAAACAAGGGCATCTCCTGGCACAGTATTGACGTAAAGGGTGTACGGCCTTGGCGAAGCTCGCTTCAACTGGGTGAGAGGGTAATTTCTTCGAGCGGTTTCTGCGGGACCTAATGCGATCGTGTCCCGCGACTCTTCATAGCCATCTTTCTTTATCAAAACCCTGTATTCTTTCGCCGGGAGCTCTTTCTCTAACGGGGTTCTTCCAACAGGAGAGTCGCCCCCATCTAAAAAAATTTCTGCGTCCTGAGGAGTCGATTCTATGACTAACGTCCCTTTCTTCGCAGCAAGAGTGTAGATTCCATAGCCGATTTTCCCCGATTTGACATCGATGTCAAAGGGCTTGTCCTCATAGCCTTCCAACCTTATCTTGCCGGTGTACCGTCCCGGGGGCACGATCTTTTCAAACCGTGTGAGGCCACCAGCTCTTTCCTCGTTTCCCAGATAGACCTCGGCTCTCGAAGGCGTTGAATCAATCTTCAAAGTTCCGGATTGAGGAAGCAGAGGCGACAAGCGATAAGGCTTCCTCACGAGCACGCCCGGGGCGGCATTTATCGTGTCCGTAACCTCCTGGAAGTTTTTGGCCTTGATTTTTAGGTTGTATATTCCGGGGTTGAGGATCAGCCGTATATCTGTCATCCCCTTGTATTGGTCATCAAAATAGAGAGCGGCTCGGTCAGGGTCAGTATCAATGAACAACGCACTTCTGGGGTTTTTGTCAAACTCCACAAGATACCCCGGCTTGATGTCCTCCTTCCGCCCGGCTATTTCGACTCTCGACTCCTGGGCCATGACTTCCTTGACCATGAATTGAGCGATAATCTCTTTCGTTTCTTCACTTCCGGTCTGCTTCTTATAGTAAATCTGCCCGGTCTGCCCGGGCTCTATTTTATCATTCGCTCCCACACTGATATTGGCGATTTGGTCGCTTTCAGGGATGCCCTTTATCATGGGTGATTCCGGGGTCAAGGGCAAGACAGGTGGCGGGGCGCTTGTCATCTCGGGACCGATTTTCTCGGACAAAGTCCAGTTTTTAACCATCAATCTTGCTGAGGGAACGAATAAGAGAAACACGGAAATCAGGATAACGACGCCGAACGGGATGGCCAAGTTACGGAGAAGCTTCCAATGATGAAAAGCGAAAAGGGAAATTCTGGAGGTTTTCTTTTTGGCGAGCACTTCTTGTTTTACAGACTTGAGATCCTTAGCCAGGTCTGCCGCTGTTTGGTATCGTTTGGCGGGATTCTTTTCCAGACACTTGTCGACGATAGTTCCGAGCTTAAGAGGAACGTCAGGATGGTGATGCCAGACAGGCTTAGGGGTTTCATGAACAATGCAATATAAAACCCCTGCCGCCGAATCCTTCCTAAAGGGCAGCTGGCCGGTCAGCATCTGGTAGAGCACAACTCCCAATGACCAGATATCGGAACGAGAATCGACACTCTCGCCTTTAGCCTGCTCGGGTGACATATAGGCCACTGTTCCAACGATTCTTGTTGTCTTGGTGACTCCCGGTCCCTCAGTGAGTTTCGCGAGACCAAAATCCATTATTTTTGCCTGTTCTTTTCTCGTCAGCATAATATTCGCGCTCTTAATATCCCGATGCACGATCCCCTTTTCGTGGGCCTCGTTGAGGCCATCGGCAACTTGAATCCCGACATCAATAGCCTTCTCTAGGTCAACGGGTCCGGATTCGATTTCCTCGTCCAGGCTCCGACCCTCTATGTAGGCCATAGTAATGAAGTCTTGTCCCTCAACCTGGGATATCTCGAAGACGGTGCAGATATTGGGATGATCGAGAGAGGCCGCGAGTTGTGCCTCGAGGACAAAGCGTTTTCTTGCTTCCCGATCCGCCGTAAACTCTGGGCGGATTAGCTTTAGCGCCACAATGCGTTTGAGTTTGGTGTCTTCAGCTGAATAGACAATCCCCATGCCGCCTTTGCCGACTTTTTGAATAATTCTGTATCTCTCCGCAAATAGACTCTTGATTGACAGTTCCTTGATTTCAACGTTAAAGGTCTGTGTGGATGAACTCAAGCCTTCTTTGGCCGAAGCCAAAATGGATCCACATTTTTTACAGAAGCTGCTGTCCGGAGAATTATCGAGGAAACATTGAGGACATTCCATTTCAACCTACCCCATATGATGTAAAAAATGATATCAACAAAGGCAATTGAAGTCAATTCTGTTTTTCCCGCGTGTCTGTCCAAATCAGCCGAAGCTCAGGGCGAGCTGAGTTTCTCCCGGTGGCGACTGGCTCTTCGGATGAAACGGAGCATCCAGTCAGTCCCAAAGATTTCTTCTTGAAAAAAGGTTCGTCGGAAGGATCGAACTTAGCGTATAGAGAGATCGGGCGAAAGATAGGAATTTGCTTTTTCCGGAACGTGACGAATTCCCGCTCGGGACAATGAATCTACCCTCCTCACCATGCCGGTAATATATCGCCGGCCGGGCGGATGGGAAAAATCGAGAGATGGCGTTTTATTGACTCCCAGTTATCCGGTTGGAGCAAGAGGAAAAGAGCTCCGGAAACGGCCGTGTTTTGGAATTCGCCGCCGCGGCTTCCATCTGTTTTATAAACAATAGAAATAAAATGGATTACGTGCTTTCCAACCGATAAAAAATATTGAAAAAATCCTTTACTTTGGGCCCGTTTTTCGATATAATAATATCTTAGAAAAATGCCGTTCAAGACATTCGGAAAACCTTCCCGAACGGCCCCCTTTTTTTCTCAGAGATAGCGAGCATGAAAGAAGAAAAATACACCGCGGACAGCATCAAGGTCCTCAAGGGACTCGAGGCCGTGCGCAAGCGCCCGGCCATGTATATCGGCAGCACCGGGATCGAAGGACTTCATCACCTTGTCTACGAGGTCGTCGACAACAGCATCGACGAGGCCCTGGCCGGGTTCTGCAACCAGATCGACGTCTTCATCCATGTCGACAACTCCGTGACCGTCATCGACAACGGCCGCGGCATCCCGGTCGGGATGCACAAAAAAGAGAAGAAGTCCGCCGCCGAGGTCGTCATGACCATGCTCCACGCCGGCGGCAAGTTCGACGACAAAAGCTACAAGGTCTCGGGCGGCCTCCACGGCGTCGGGGTCTCCGTCGTCAATGCCCTGGCCAGGCGGCTGGACCTCGAGATCAAGCGTGACGGCGGGATCTACACCCAAAGCTACGAGCGGGGCAGCGCCGTCACGAAGCTCAAACTCATCGGGAAGACCAAAAAAACCGGGACCAAGGTCACGTTCTGGCCGGACGAGGAGATTCTCGAAACGACCGAGTTCAGCTTCGACGTCCTGACCCAACGAATGCGGGAGCTGTCCTTTCTGAACAAAGGCCTCAAGATCACGATCCTCGACGAGCGGACGAACAAGTCCCACGAGTTCCAGTATAAAGGCGGGATCCTGGAGTTCGTCACCTACCTCAACCAGAACAAGACCGTCCTCAATCCGCGGCCCGTCTTTTTCGAGAACCGGAAGGATGACATCGTGGTCGAGGTCGCCTTCCAATACAACGCGGGCTACGCCGAGACGATCTTCACGTTCGTCAACAACATCAATACGACCGAGGGCGGGACCCACCTCATCGGCTTCAAGGCCGCCCTGACCCGCTGCATCAACAATTACGCCGTCGCTCACAACCTGTTCAAGGACCTGAGCGCCGCGAGCATCTCCGGCGACGATACGCGCGAGGGGCTGTGCGCCGTCCTCAGCATCAAGATGCGCGACCCCCAGTTCGAGGGCCAGACCAAGACCAAGCTCGGCAACTCCGAGGTCAAGGGCATCGTCGAGTCGCTCATCAACGAGCAGTTGGGGGCCTACCTCGAGGAGAACCCGACCAACGCCAAGCGGATCATCCAGAAGGCCGTGGACGCGGCCCGCGCCCGCGACGCCGCCCGCAAGGCCCGCGAACTCGCCCGGCGGAAGAGCGTCCTCGAGTCGTGCGCGCTCCCCGGGAAGCTGGCCGATTGCCAGGAACGGGACCCTGCCGAATCCGAGATCTACATCGTCGAGGGGGATTCCGCCGGCGGCTC
>Ga0315279_10008205_pt1 | contig 12700 bp, 11 predicted proteins | sample YL17G06_20_MG_FD_203694 | JGI IMG/M metagenome (GOLD analysis project Ga0315279, IMG submission 203694) | Sediment microbial communities from Yellowstone Lake, YNP, Wyoming, USA - YL17G06_20 | ecosystem: Environmental > Aquatic > Freshwater > Lake > Sediment | place: USA: Wyoming | collected... | reverse complement strand
GATGTTGCTCCCGCCACAAATTACGCCGCAACTGGCTACTCTTTGACCGCCATTCCCGGGCACGTATATGCCATCAAGACTGGCGACAATCACTATGGGAAGATTCAGGTGATAAACATGGACGTGGATGCGGGGTGGCTCTCATTTAAGGCTTGCTATCAGACCAAGGCTGGGGAAAGACAGTATAAGATCAGACCATAAGGGTGGAAGAAAAGACCGAGGTGGTGGTGATGGACCTTGTCCCGGTTCAGGCCGATGTCGTCGAATTTGTAAAAGCTGGAGTCTCTGGTTTTATTCTCAAAGATGCTGCCCTTGACGATTTTCTGCACACCATAAGATCGGTGGCGCAAGGAGCAAAGGTTCTTCCATATTTTACAGTGAAGAAATCTTCCTCTGGAGGTGTCTGGAACTTCCGGAGGAGATACAGTTGATTTCAAGAGTCAGTCGGGACGCGTGGGTCCTGATGGAAGCGACTGGAAAGTAGATGACCACACACAAACGTTGGTGTTAGAAAGGAGACGATCATGCTATGGACTATCGCTGTGATCTTGGTGATTCTGTGGCTGCTTGGTTTCGTTACCAGCTATACGATGGGCGGATTCATTCATGTTCTGCTGGTGATCGCCATTGTGGTCGTGCTGGTCCGGGTCATTACCGGCAGACGGCCGATATGACGCGAACTGCGTCAGGAAAGGAGTGCCTATGAATACCTTGACCCTAATAGGCATAATTTTAATTGTGCTGGGGGCGGTAGGGCTTATTTATGGAGGTATAACCTATACCTCAAAGAAGGATGTCGTCGACATCGGAGCGCTCAAGATTCAGGTCGACCAGAAAGAACGAATCCCACTGTCTCCGATTTTTGGTGCAGTGGCAGTGGCAGTTGGGGTCGTACTGGTGATTGTTGGGCGGCGATGGACGCCTCGTGGGAGAACGGTATGAGCGCGACCGGTTACATAGCGGCTTTATATCTGGAGAAAAAGATGAAAAAGAAAATTTTTAGTATTTTGTTTGCACTGGTGCTGGCCCTGAGCCTGGTGCCGGCAATGGCAGCTCAAGCGCCAGTAGACCTTGGGTCGGCCGGCAATTTCGCAATTCTGGCAGAAACAGGAATCTCAACCACTGGAACCACCTCAATTGTTGGAGATATTGGAGTGAGCCCAATCGACGCCACTGCCATAACTGGATTTGGGTTAATACTGGATGCCTCGGGTCAATTTTCAACATCATCCCTAGTTACTGGAAGAGTATATGCAGCCGACTATGCAGATCCTACTCCAGCTTACATGACCACGGCTGTACTCGACATGGAAGCCGCGTACACCGACGCCGCTGGACGGACAGACCCCGATGAAACTGAACTGGGCGCCGGAGATATTGGCGGGCTGACACTCGTTCCTGGTCTTTATAAATGGAGTTCTGGTGTGACAATACCAACGGATGTCACCCTCTCGGGCGGCGCAAATGATGTCTGGATCTTCCAGATAGCGGGAACTCTCGATATCAGCTCCGCTAAGAAAGTTGTCCTGAGCGGCGACGCACAGGCCAAGAACATCTTCTGGCAGGTCGCAGGCGCAGTGACACTTGGAACGACGTCTGAATTCAAGGGGAATATATTGGCCAAAACAATGATTGCGATGAACACCGGCGCAACGCTGAACGGCAGAGCGCTGGCACAGACCGCAGTTACATTAATCGCCAATACCGTGGTAGGGATAACAGCCACTGATGTGGAGGATGAGGATCAAGCCTCGACCAGAGCCACTTATTTTAGATTACACCAGAATTATCCCAACCCTTTCAACCCAGAAACTGAAATAAGCTATACTCTGCTGAAGGATTGCTGGGTCCGGCTCACCATCTATAATATCCTGGGCCAGAGGATAAAGACTTTGGTTGATGAATATCAAACAGCGGGCGATAAATCAACACATTGGGATGGAAAAGATGATCACGACTACCAAGTGGCAAGTGGAGTTTATTTCTACCGATTACAGGCTGGAGAGTATATTGAGATTAAGAAAATGGAATTGATCAAATGAGCTCCTCTACAAGTTGGGGCGGGGGTTAAACTCCCGCCCCAACACCAGGAGATCTGGAGGAAAAGATGAATAACAGACACAGTTCGTTTGGGTATCGTAGTCGCTGGTCGGGTTGGGCAGGCGACCGCGGCACAGGCTGTCTTTCATGCCGTGCGCTGTCCTGCCTCTGGTTGCTGGCACTAAGTATTGGTGTCATCATTGCAGGCTGCGCCAGTAATCTTGCCACGGGCGAAAAGCACCTCAATCTTATTAGCCAATCGCAGGAAATCGCGATGGGGCAGCAGGCGGATTCGCAGGTCGTTGCCAGCCTCGGGCTCTATCCGGATGCAGCCTTGCAGCGCTATGTGCAGGAGCTGGGCGCCAAGCTTGCCCAAACCTCTGAGCGGCCCGATCTGCCTTGGACATTTCGAGTAATCGATGACCCGGTGGTTAACGCTTTCGCATTGCCGGGCGGTTTTATTTATGTCACCCGCGGGTTGATGACCTATGTTGAGAACGAGGCACAGCTGTCCGGAGTGATAGGGCACGAGATCGGCCACGTGACCGCGCAACATGCAGTGCACAGCATGTCCACCCAGCAGGTGACACAGCTGGGCGTGGCGGCCGGGATTATGATCAAGCCGGAGCTTCAGCGGTACGAGCAGTTTGTCAACGCCGGGCTGGGGTTGCTGTATTTGAAATTCAGTCGCGACGATGAAAGTCAGGCGGATCACCTGGGGATTCGTTACATGGTGCGGGCGGGGAATGATCCACGGCAGATGGTGCCGGTGTTCGATATGCTGAACCGCGTCAGCCAGGCGAGCGGCGGCGGACGCCTGCCGGAATGGCTGGAGACGCACCCGAATCCGGAGAACCGAAGTGAGCGCATCCAGAAGGAACTTGATACGCTCAATATCGACCCGAGCCGCCTTTCGGTGAATCAGAACAACTATCTTAGTCTTATCGATGGCATGGTGTTCGGTCAGAACCCGCGTGAAGGATTCTTCCGCGACAACTATTTCTACCACCCCGACCTTGCCTTCGCTTACGAATTCCCATCCGGCTGGCAGACGGTGAATCTGAAGGAGGCGGTCACAGCGGTCAGTCGCGATCAGGACGCGGTGATGCAAATCACCGTGACGAACGCGAATTCCAGCGGCGAAGCGGCCAGGCAGTTCTTCGAGCAGGAAGGTGTGCAATCGGAGCGTCCGGAGACAGGCAATCTCAACGGCCTACCGGCTGTTTCAGCGCAATTTAGTGCACAGACTGAGCAAGAAGTATTACACGGCAAGGCGGCGTTTGTCGAACACGAGGGACGGACTTACCGGCTTCTCGCCTATACCGGCGAGCGTCAGTGGCCGGGCTATCGGGATGCCATCGTCGGCTCGATAGGCAGTTTCCGGCGCCTGACCGACCCGACGATACTTCAAGTGCAGCCGATGCTGGTCAAGATCATTACCGTCAGTCAGCGGGTATCTTTGGAGGAGTTGGCCAAGCAGCAGAGATCTCCGGTGCAGATTGAGACGCTGGCGATCATCAATCAGGCTGAGGCGAATGCCAGCTTCAAGGCGGGTGATCGAGTTAAGATGGTGATCGGAGAAAAATTCGGCGCGGAGTGACGGCGATAACCCAAACCAGATAGCCGTGCTTGCAGAGTTCGCGGACATCGTGAGCTTCCCGGGGCTCGCCGTTGCCATTCAAACGTTGACCGCAGCCTATTAGGGTAGACGTACGAAATGAATCAAGAAATCAGTTTGTAGGTCAGGTGCCCTGCGCATCTTACAAATAAAAGTGTAAGGAGCCCGGGGTTACTGACCTTATATAGCTTACGCACCAAGCGACGCCTTTTTCGCAGGCGTCTTATACGGCACTCGAAGCCATGTTTGGAGTATTATATGGATCAATATAAACAATGTTAGCCATAGGAGAGGAAAAAAAGGATGTGCGAGATATCAAGAAAAGAAGTCATCATGCCAGGTGGGATTGAGTTGACACAAGAAGCAGAACAATATCTTTCCCTTCAATCGAATGCCAAAATGCTCAGCGTTGCATGTGGCACTGGAGAGTTAGAACTCTACATAGCCACGAAGTATGGTTGTAAAATTATCGGCATAGATATTGGGGAATGGGCAATTACAAGAGCTAAAAAGAAGTCCACCGAGCGAGGGTTGGAGCACCTCGCTGAATTCGAGATAGGGGATGGCAATGCCCTTAAATTTGAGGCATCGACTTTCGATGTGGTTTTCTGCAGCGGCGCTATCTGCGAAATCTTTAATAATGGCTTAAAAGAGTTTCATCGGGTGCTCAAGCCCAAAGGACGAGCGGTCATTATTGAAGTCATTTGGAGAAGGGAAGACGTACCAAAAGAGATAGAGCATTGTTGGACGGGGGGCACAGCTCACGTTCTCACAATGCACGGAAACCAAAAAGCATTTACCGAATGTGGCTTTCGCACTCTATTTGCACGTGACCATCACGAACCATCTTGGTGGGAAGCCTACTACGAGGATAGAGGTAATGGAGCACACTGGCAGGAAGAAAAGAAAAACTATCAAAAGCACCAAGACTATCTTGGCTTAGGACTTTTTGTCCTTGAAAAGGTATAACACGGATAAATCAAGTCTCGTAGGTCAGGTGCCCAGCCCACCTGACAAATAAAAGTGTCAGGAGCACGGGGCTCCTGACCTGCAGGCTTTTTTTAATACAGTTCATAGTTGATGGTTCATAGTTCGTAGTCAAGTCGGATGTCATCCCGCCAACGGCGGGATCGGCCCCGCATTTTAGAATCGGTTCATGGTTCGTGGTTCATAGTTCACAGTCCCCACCCCACCACCCCAAAAGCGGTGGACTGAAAGCGGTTTAGAGTCAAGCCAGAGGTCGTCCCGTCCTTCGACAAGCTCAGGACAGTGAGCAAAGCCGAACTGCCAAAGGCGCGATTGACCCCACATTGATTGATTCCGAAACCCTTTGGCAAGGAGGTCAAAGGGCTTTTTATGTGTGGGTACAGAGTTCAGCAAATTACTTGTAATGTGATTGAAAGGACAAATTAAATTTCTTGTATTTTTTCATAATTATGTGTAATATGTTTTAAAGACATAAAGGTGGAACCAAGACACAAGAGGGTTTAATTATGGGACACGTGATTGGAAAAGATGTTTACCGGAAGCTCGGTAAAAAGATTGATAAACTAACCGTGAGAGCCCCCTGGGATGAGACGTTTCACGCCATTTTGAAAGAGCTTTACTCCGCAGAGGAAGCTGATGTAGTGGTTAAGATGCCTTACGGTCTATCCAATCTTGATCGAATTGAAAAAATTACCAAATATGAGCGTTCTAAATTACAAAAAATCCTTGAGAGTTTGTGCTCAAAGGGTCTTGTCATGGACCTCTGGATTAATGGCGAATATCAATACATGCTTTCTCCTTTGGTTATCGGGATTTTTGAGTTTACAATGATGAGAACCGGGAAGGACCTGAATACAAAAGAATGGGCGAAGCTTTTTCACAACTATCTGGAAAGCGATGGTACTTTCTATGCGGCGAACTTTAAACATAATGAAAAAATCTCCCCGTTGAGGACACTGCCGCATGAAGATGCCATAGAAACTTCGGAATACGTTGAAGTTTTGGATTACGAAAAAGCCACGGCCATCGTTGAAGGAGCCCAAAAATTCTCAATTGGTCTTTGTTCCTGCCGCCATGAAAAACTGCATGTCGGAGAAAAGAAGTGCGACGTCCCGTTGGAGACCTGTTCTACTTTTGATAGTGCGGCTGATTACATGATCAGGCACAACTTTGCCAAAGAGGCATCCAAGACTGAAATGCTGGAAAACCTCGCCCGTTCGAAAGAGATGGGACTGGTGCTTTGTGCCGATAACGTGAAAAATGATACCACCTTTATCTGTCACTGCTGTAAGTGTTGCTGTAATGTATTGTTAGGTATAAGCAAATTTGGTTATCCTAATGTAGTCGTCACGTCCAGTTTTATCGCTACAAGTGATGAAAAGAAGTGTGCAGAATGTGGAACATGTGCCCAAGCCTGCCCCATCGATGCAATAAAGATGCTTCCCGAAGGAAATCCAAAAATAGATACGTCTATATGTATGGGCTGCGGCGTATGCGCATTAAAATGCGAGACCGGAGCGCTTAAACTGGTAAAGCGTAAACAGAAGGTCGTCCATCCGGAGACTGCTTTTGAAAGAGTAATCCTGCAATGTCTTGAAAGAGGAACTCTTCAAAACCAGATGTTTAGTAACCCTCAAAGTATAACCCATACATTTATGCGGGGGTTTTTAGGCGCATTCCTAAAACTTCCTCCAGTGAAAAAAGCTCTTATGAGTGATACCCTCCGATCTTCATTTCTCGAGATTATGAAGAAGGGAGTTTAAAAACAGAAAATGGAGTTGGTTTACTGAAATGTAAACTCTTCTTCATTCGGTTGGTTCAGTGTGTAACGTGAACCTCAAGAGGTGAAAAGAGGTGAGTTTCAAAACCACGGTTCTTGCATTAAAAAAAACACTTGACAAGCGCAAAAGGGCTATTATATTACTCACCCGTAAAATTCATTTGGCCTGGTTAGAGCTTTTTGGGCGGTTGTGTCGTGGAAAGTAAACGGCCGGATTTTTTAGCGATCCGGTATGAGTTGAAGAGGTGAACTAAAGGAGAAAACGCAGGCAGGATGTGTGCCCACTGGGTGCGTGTCCTTATTTTTTTTACCTTGATTTGATCTAAGAGAAAAGAATGTCAAAATGGTCCCACGTATCTGTTAATCGAACTTAACACTAATCGTGCTGGGGCTGGCACTTTTAAGGAGGTGGTGTTGTCAAAGGTCAAAAGTTGAAAGTAAATGGCTGGGTTTATTATAGCCATACAATATAAGGGGGAAAGTTGCGCTAAAGGCGAAAAAAGTCAAACGGGATGTGTGCAAGTGGGCCGGACTTGTATGTATCCTTCTTTATTAACTAACTTCAACCGGCAGAAAGGGAAGTCAAAATGTTCAAACGTGTTGCAGTAGTTTTTGTTGTGTTTGCTTTACTTGCCCTTGTTAGTTGTGCCAAGGCGCCTGAGCAGGAAATACAAAAGGCAAACTCTTCTATGGAGGCGGCCAGAACCGCCGAAGCTGAAGAATATGCACCTGACGCCTTTCAGGTAGCCATGGATACTTTGAATGCCGCCAATGCGGCCAAGACGGAGGCCGACGGCAAATTTGCACTCTTCAGAAGCTATGGTAAGGCAAAAGAGTTATTTGTCCGGGCCGAGGGTTTAGCGAACGAGGCGGCAACTGCCGCGCAGACTGAAAAGGAACGGGTCAGGGCTGAAGTTACAGAACTTATTACTCAAGCACAAACGGTCTTAGATTCCGCTAATGCGGCCCTAAAGAAAGCTCCGAAAGGTAAGGGATCCAAAGCCGACATTGAACTGATAAAGAACGATCTTACCGCCGCCCAAGCCGGCTTTGACGAAGGTCAGGCCGATTTCAACACGGGAAAATATAAAGCGGCTAAGGCAAAAATCGAAGCCGCCATGCAGAAAGCTCAGGCTGTAATAAGTGAAATTGAGCAGGCTAAGGCTAAGAAAATGGGTAAATAGTTACTGAAGATCGTAGGATATCCTTTGTTGCGGGGGCCGTCTCAGGTGATGGCTCCCGCTATAGATTTTATTTGCATTCCGGGGTGAGGTTTCTCTGCGCATAAGGTTCAGGTTCTTTTTAGTTACAGCACTTATTGTGATTCTTTTTTCGGTGTTGGCTTTATTGTTCCTCCCGTGTCAGCACCCCCCATTACTCTCTTTAGAAAATGCCAAGTCGGCATTAAATCTGGCAGCGAAGGCGGATGCTTTACGCTATGCGGAAAAACCTTACCGCTCCGCCGAACAAGTGCTGAAAAACGGCTGGATAGAGATGTCGTACCAGAACGCTCGTCTGGCCCCTTTTCGTGACTACAAGGTTGCCGATTCCCTCCTTAATCTCGCGATCCAGATGGCACACCAGGCGACCCGAGAGGCGGAGGAGTGCGTCCGTTACCTTGATTCCTTAGCGCAAAGCGAGCGCAGTAATTTGCAGACCGAACTGTTGTCTTGCCGTGACGCTCTCAACGGTTCCTTGGTGAATTTCAAAGCAGAGCGTTACTGGTCTTTGGCCGACATGTCCCTCAGAATGAGTGAACTCCTCATTGACAAAGGTGAATATGAGGAAGCACTCCAGACGGTGGCAAAAGGGAGAGAATCATTACATCAGTTGATTGGCATCCTCGCCGAATACGCTAATGATGAAGCTCAAAAGATAAATGTCTGGCGCCGCTGGGTGCAGGAAACTTTAGCGGAGTCACGCACAAACGGGACCTACGCCGTAATCGTAGATAAGTCTGCACACAAAACATACCTGGTCCGGGCGGGAAACTTGGTGCACACTTATGACTGTGAGCTGGGTTACAACTCCGTCCATCAGAAACTGTTTGCGGGTGATGGCGCCACACCGGAAGGACGATATCAGGTTAGTGCGGTCAAATCGCGTGGGAGTAAGTACTACAAGGCACTGCTCCTCAACTATCCCAACCAGCTGGACAAAAAGCGGTTTGGAGAAAACAAAAACAAAGGCATTATCTCTTCACATGCCCGCATCGGTGGGCTTATCGAGATCCATGGGGAAGGGGGCAAAAATAAAGACTGGACCGAGGGCTGTATAGCTCTCACGAACAGTGAAATGGATCACATTATGCGATACGTCACGGTGGACACAAAAGTGACCATCGTTCGTCGTTCGGACAAATGGCCATGAAACGAAGGTTTTGGTATATCATAGTTCCTTCAGTGTTCCTTGTGGGATTTGTGGTGGTCCGGGTGATGATTACCGGAGGAAAATCCTCTTTGAACCAAATGGGGATGTTCAGCGACTCGTTGTTAGTCCAACTGCCGGAAGACAAGGAGCTTGCCCAGAAGGAATTAGAGAGAGCTCGGAAGGCGTTTGCTAAAATCAAGCCCTCTAAGCCTTATATCGTCATAGATACCCATGCCAATATGATCTTTCTACGCACCGAGGACTCCATTCTTATCAAAGCGACTTGCTCCACCGGCTCCGGTGGAGAACTAATGGATAGTGTCACGGGTCGCAGGTGGCTCTTCAATACTCCTCGGGGGATCTTCAAAGTTACAAGCAAACTGGCCGATCCCTGGTGGCGCAAACCCGACTGGGCTTTCATCGAGGAAAACGAAAGCATTCCAGCTGATCCGAGCCAAAGGCTCGACCCGGAAATGCTGGGTGAGTATGCGTTGGGGTTCGGAAATGATTATTACATTCACGGCACCATCTACGAGCGTCTTCTGGGTGTAAGTGTCACTCACGGTTGTGTGCGCGTTGGTTCGGAGGAGTTAAAGAAACTTTATGATAGGGTTACAATCGGAACACCCGTCTACATTTTTTAATTCACCACAGGTGTTTTTTAAAACCCGCTGGCTTTTCTTACTACTCTATAGCCTTCTTTTCTGTGCCACACTTTCGACTTGCGGAAAAAAGGAGTCGGAACAAACTACAGCGCCGGACCAAAGCGATAAAAAATGGGACCGCCAACGGGCTGATTTAGAATACGGGCTGATTCAGGTGGAGCTTAAGCTCGCTTTATCTGAAGAACTATATATGGTGCTCGATTTAGAGCGTAAAGAACTCCGATTGAAGCTTAAAGGGGCTACAGTCTGGAACTATCCCTTGAACATTGCCGAGGCAGACTCGCAAGAGGTAGGGGAGTTTATTCAGCGTTTTCAAGGTGATGAGGGACGATTGGTACGGTTCCTCTCCAAAAAACACCTGTTTGCTTCCCAAGAAAAGACTCCCGACTCGATACTGGCAATTGTGAGCGAAGTAGTAAAGGCTGATGTCGAGCTTCTCCAGCGGGACGTGCCGTCACGGTTTCAATTGCTATGGGGCTACGGCTTAATCCTGGAGGTACGCACCGATATCAAAGGCATTCCTAAATCCAAACTCAAGAGCACTATTGTAGTAGTCCGTGAGGCATTGCGTCGCCCATTTGGCGAGGCGCGCATTATCCTGAAGATGGATCCGGATGATGCCCTCACCCTCTATCGAGCCGCCCAACCCGGCTTGCCCACCCTCTTATATCCCCCCATGTAGAAACGCCCGCGCAAGTTAAGAAAGTCATTGTAAGGGTTAGCCGTACAAGACGGGTCTCAGTGATTTTCTACCGTTATTCATCGCCGTTTTCCAGATTCATCAAGAATGGAGATCCGCAAACAAGTCTTTTCTCAGAACGAAGAAAGTAGTTTAGATTTCTGACCTCCTTTCAGTTGTTATCTTAGAATCTGAACAACAAGCTCACGAATATTTTCAACCCGAAAGAGGAAGGACTTGGGCTACTGAAAAAGCTGTGAAACTTATCTCGTAACTTCCCATAACACCCTTTGCCCCCACAAAGCGTTCCTTAATATTGTTATAGCCCCAAAAAAAATGAAGAAAACTTGATTTTTTCCTTGACAAGAAGGGGTAATTGTATTATATTTTTATTGTATCAAATTTGCGCAGGATGAAGAAAACTTGATTTTTTCCTTGACAAGAGGGGATAACTATATTATATTTATATGTGTATATATAGATTGTGTAACAATTGTGTAACATGAGTATTGTATTAAATTTGAGCAGGGCAGATTATAGAAAGGTTAAGTTAACCTCGATCTTTTATAAGTTACCTGCCTGGACGTAGGGGAGCAAAATGACGATTCCCATCGTTTTCTCCACTATTTACAGAGGTCGGACTAATATAAGTTTTTGAATTTTAGTGGTAGAAAAAAAGTTTGCTTTTTCCAAGGGAGGGAAAAGCTTCTTTGGGCTATTTTTATATATAGTTCCTTTTTTTGGGGAATGATTTTTGGCCATTAATTTATGCAAGCTTGCTGTTTTTCTCTCATTCTTAAGGATAAGGAGGTGCTCTTAGATATCCGCCTGCCAACAGCGAAATAGGCTGGTGGATTTATCTACTCAAATCGAAAATCGAGGGGGAATTTACACTTCTATATAAAAAGGAGGTAGGTTATGCATTAATGAATAGGGGGGTTCAAAAAACATAGGACTTAGTTAGCATTTTCTACTAAGTTCTATCTTCTTTAGTGAAAACCTAAAAAAAAGATAGGAAAGGAGTAAAAAAATGATTCAAAGTAGAACTTATTCGATTATTAAACCAGCAATGTTTATATTGGCGGTGCTCTTTGCGCTTGGACTGACGGGCGCTGCATTTGGGCAGCCTGCTCCAAGCTTGTTCGAGCTGGAGCGGAATGCCAACGCCATTACTGACCATGTGGGGCCAGGGGCGCCGGACGACTGGGACCGGCTAAACACGTTAAGAGCTGGGTTTATTCCGCCTAACCCCGGACCTTCACACGCCGATTTGCACGTATACGTGATAGATGCGGTGATAGGTAACAAGGATTCATCTATATTCCAGACTGGGGGATCCAAGGATGTAAATGACATCAATACCATCACTGGTATCGACACCACTCACAATTGGATGTGGACCGTTGGTAGTATACTAGACAAAGATGATCTCCTTCACGGCTACGCGGCACTTTACAAAGTCGGAGATAGCACTTACCTTTTCTTCGGCTCCGATCGGTTCGCCAACAATGGTGATGCCCAGATTGGTTTTTGGTTTTTCAAAAACAAAATTACTTTAAACCCGGGCGGGTATTTTAACGGTGTCCATGCTATTGGAGATGTGCTTCTCCTTAGTGATTTCACTGGAGGAGGTGGCACAGCGACTATCAGACTTTTCAGGTGGGTAGGACCGCCAGATGCTGATAACCTTGAAGAAATCGCCCCACTTCCGGCAACTGATGCTTTCGCCGCTGTGTGCAGCACGGCTCAAGTTTCACCTTGGGAGTTCATTCCCAAGAATGCCCCTGTGGACACATTCCAGCATGGAATGTTCTATGAAGGTGGTGTGAATCTGACCAAACTTTTGGGGTCAGATATCTGTTTCTCTACTATGATCGCTGAAACTCGTTCCGCGCAATCACTCGACGCTCAGCTCAAAGACTTTATATTGCATAGTTTCCCCACCGTTCCGGAAGTGTCGGTCAACCCTGACACGGTCTGCATTGGTAGCGCCGGTGAGCTATGTCCAACCATAACTGGCGGTATCGGGCCATTCACTTACAGTTGGACTGGACCGAGTGGGTTTATTAGTAGCGACTCGTGCATTCACCCTACTATTGCGGGGAACTACATATTAAGCGTGACTGGCGCGAATAATTGCACAGGTATAGACACAACCACTTTTACAGTTGCCCCAAAGCCAGTTCTCAGTGCTACGGGGGATGAGCTTACCTGCGACAGCACGAATGCTTCCACAGATTTAACTTCCACTCCTTCTGTAGGGATCACGATAGTTTGGAGCGGAACTGGATTGGTGAGCGGCGGTAATACGCTGCATGCTCGTTGGAGCCAGCCTGGGATCAAGAAGGCGGTGGTGACCATAGATGCGACCGGCTGTAAGGATAGTACCACAGCCGAGATCACGCAGAACATCACCAAGCCGATCTTGAGTGCCACGGGGGATGAGCTTACCTGCGACAGCACGAATGCTTCCACAGATTTAACTTCCACTCCTTCTGTAGGGATCACGATAGTTTGGAGCGGAACTGGATTGGTGAGCGGCGGTAATACGCTGCATGCTC
>Ga0315279_10008204_pt1 | contig 12703 bp, 15 predicted proteins | sample YL17G06_20_MG_FD_203694 | JGI IMG/M metagenome (GOLD analysis project Ga0315279, IMG submission 203694) | Sediment microbial communities from Yellowstone Lake, YNP, Wyoming, USA - YL17G06_20 | ecosystem: Environmental > Aquatic > Freshwater > Lake > Sediment | place: USA: Wyoming | collected... | reverse complement strand
CTGCGTGGGCAGCCGATGTCGGCTGCCGAGAGGCGAGCGCGGGCGCACGAGCTGCTGGAGCTGGTGGGCATGGGCGACCGGGGCCGGCACGTGCCCAGCCAGCTCTCGGGCGGGCAACGCCAGCGCGTGGCCGTCGCGCGTGCCCTGGCCAACCGCCCCGAGCTGATCCTGGCCGACGAACCGACCGGCAATCTGGACAGCGTCAGCGGTGAGGAGATCATCCAACTGCTGCGTGACCTGAATGCCAGGCATGGGACGACCCTCCTGCTCGTGACGCACGACCGGCACGTGGCGCGCGCTATGCAGCGCGTGCTGAGCATGCAGGACGGGCGCATCATCGGCGACTATCGCATCGCCGACCCGCTGACGGAGGATCTGCGCGAGCTGGCGCGCTCGTACCTGGGCGAACGGCTGGTCAACGGCGACGTCGCCAGCCTGCGCGGGCTACCGCTCGTCGAGGGCAATCAGCTCAGTCCGGCCGGCCAACGGTTGGCCGAGGTGCTGCGCGGTCTGAGCGCGGTCAGCAGTGGGGCATGAGGGGGGGGGCGTTCACCGCGTGGGATTGTGGAACTCGCAGGGGACGCCGGTCTGGCACAGGCCACAACCTGCGACACCCACGTTGTAGCGCTTCTTGAGCTTGGACAGCTCTCGGTCAGTGTATTCTCTGCACTTTTGCTTGTCGTGGCCGTGCTCTGTGATGGCGCCGACCGGGCAGCGGGTGGCACAGACCATGCACTTGCCCGTGGCAAAGTGCAGGCAGTTCGAGCGCAGGCCTGGGGTCCTGTGGCTGGGTGGAAGCGGAACGGTGGTGACGACACTTCCGCAGCGATGGGCTATGCCGCGCTCGGTGATGAGTCCGTCGTTGAGGCTAAAGCTGCCCAGTCCGGCGGCATAGGCCACGTGGCGCTCGGACCAGTTGGAGTAGGGTGCTTTCGGGTCGGTGGACGCCTTTTCGACCGCAAAGTAGGACTCTAGCACCGGGGCCACGGTTGGGCAGCCCGGATCGGTCAGCATGTGCACGACGTGGCGGCGCAGCGCTTCGTTGAACATCTCGCCGTACCAGCGAGTGTAGGCCCAGCGGCGGGACGGTTGGCGCGTGCAGCGCCGGTTGCTGCGGCGCGTCGCTGCGGAGATGGGGAGAATCCAGCTCACCACCGACAGGCGTTGCGGCAGATCGGCAGCGTCCTTGCCGAGGCCGGCGGCGAGGGCCTCGCGTGGCGTCAGGTGGGTAGGGGCGATCACCGTCTTGAGCTCGGCAAAGAGCGGGTCGTCACCGTCGGCGATGCCCACCAGCGGCTCATCAAAGATAGTCGCATCGTCGAGGCCGGCGATGCGGTTGAACTGGTTGGCGACCACGAATGGCCTAATGACCTGCGCGTAGATCCACTGTGCGGCTTCCTGCTCGCGCGAAAGCTCCATGTCGGTCTACCTCCTCGGATGGCGTTGCGTCTTGACGTAAAGTGCAGTGAGTGACGAGTGACCAGGGTTGCGCAGTACGTTTCAGTGGTCGGTGGTGGCTGTCCCGAGAGCCTCGCGCGTGGCCTGGATGTGCGCGCATTATAGCACGTTAGGTCACAGGCAGCAAGCCCGATCGCGACCCAGAATACCAGGGGACTCGTGGCATTGGGCTTGCTCGACGAACCTCCCGGGGGTAGTGCCGCACCACCCAGGGGCGGTTGGCGAGGGATCCTTCGGAGGTTGCCTCACAGACTCAGAGGGCGGCTTGTCAGGGTGGCACTCGGGAGGTATAATGCCCGACTATGAGACGGACAGCGGGTCGGGCTGTGGTGGGTCTGGTGCTCATCCTGGGCGTGGCGGCGGTGGGCTTTGTGGCGTGGACGTTGACGCTGCGCTACAATGGAGTGATCTACAGTCAGGCGCAGGCGGTGCCCGAGGCGCCCGTGGCGCTGGTGTTCGGGGCGGGCTACTGGCCCGACGGGACGCCTAGTGACATCATGATGGACCGCGTGGCGGCGGCCGTGGAGCTGTACCGTGCGGGCAAGGTGCGCAAGCTGCTCTTTAGCGGCGACAACCGCTTCCTCAACTACAACGAGCCGGGCAAGATGAAGGAGTATGCGCTGAGTCTGGGCTGCCCGGCGGACGCTATCGTGCTGGACTATGCCGGAAGGCGCACGTACGACTCGTGCTACCGCGCGCGCGACATTTTTGGCCAACGCGAGCTGATCCTGGTGACGGAGCGCTATCACCTTCCGCGCGCCCTGTACGTGTGCGAGGGACTGGGGCTGCCGGCCGTCGGCTACGCTGCGGACCGGCGCGAGTACGTGCACATCCGCGAGTACTGGTTGCGCGAGGTGCCCGCGCTGTGGCTGGCCTGGGTGGACCGTTGGGTACGGCGTCCGGTGCCGGTGTTGGGAGAGCCGATAGGGATTGAGGGGGCGTAGGCGGTTGCCGGTTTCCGGTTGGCAGTCGGCAGGCGGCGCTGGGAAGTCGCATGGGCGGAACACAGTACGAAGCGGTGTCGCGGCGCGGGCTCGTGGCGTGGGACGTGGGGGAGATGGTTGATGCAGGCGGTGGTGCTGGATGGGTCGGGCGCGGGGGATGGTGAGATGGGTGCGCCGCGGGAGCTCCTGGTGCGCGAGCTGCAGGCGCGGGGCTGGCAGGTGGACACGCGAGCGCTGCGCGAGGCGGCGATCGCCCCGTGCCGCGGCTGCTTTGGCTGCTGGATCACGACGCCCGGCACGTGCGTGATCGATGACGACAATCGCGCGTTGACGCGTGCGGTGTACGATGCGGACCTGGTAGCTCTCTTCACACCGATCACGTTCGGTGGCTACTCCTCCACGCTGAAAAGGGCGCTGGACCACTGGATTCCGCTAATCTCTCCCTTCTTCCGGCGCTTTCACGGCGAGACTCATCATCCCATGCGCTACGCGCGCCGCCTGAGCGTGCTGGGCGTGGGCGTGCTCGCGCAGCCCGATGCCGAGAGCGAGGACATCTTCCGCAACCTGTTGCAGCGCAACGCGCGAAACCTGGACGATGCGAGGCACGCTGCCGTGGTCTGGGTGGCAGGCCAGGGCACACAGCCTATGCGCGCCGCGCTGACACGCGGTCTGGGAGAGCTGGAGGTGACGCCATGAGTGCGCCTCGCAAGGTGTTGCTGCTAGTGGGCAGTCCGCGCAGGTCACGCAGCACTTCTCTGTCGCTCGGCTCATACCTGCTGGCACGCCTGCAGGCCCTGGGCTGGCAGACGCAGATGCTGCGCATCGTGGCCGAGCTGCGCGAGGACGGCACGCGCGAGGCGCTGTTGGCGGCCGTGGATCAGGCTGACCTGATCGTGCTGGCCACTCCGTTGTACCTGGACAGCCTGCCCTCGGAGACCATCCGGGCATTGGAGTGCATCGCCCGGCGCAGGGGCGACGGTCAGGCCCCCAAAGCGCGGACCTTCATGGCCATTGTCAACAGCGGGTTTCCGGAGAGCCACCAGAACGACCTGGCCCTGGCCATGTGTCGCCGCTTTGCCGCGCAGGTTGGCATGCGCTGGGCGGGCGGCCTGGCGTTGGGTGGCGGCCCGGCCATTGACGGGCAGCCACTGGACAGGCACAGCCGGGCGCTGCGACCCGTTGCGGCCGCGCTCGACGTAATGGCGACGGCCCTGGATCAGGGCCAGCCTGTGCCCGCCCAGGCGCAGCACCTGGCTTCGCGGCAATGCATGCCGCACTGGCTGTACCGACTGGACGGCAACCTGCTGTGGTACCGGCTTGCGCTGAAGCGCCGGTCCGTGACCAAGCTACGCGCGCGCCCCTACGAGTCGTAGGGCGGGCATGAAGCACTGGAGAACACCGAGATTCTTGATTGGCACGCAATTCACCCCTGGGAGGTAACGATGACTCAAGCAGCCCGTTTCTGCGCACAATGTGGCGCGGCGCTCAATGCCGGTGCGCGCTTCTGCGCCCAATGCGGCAATGCCATACAGGTGGCTCAGCCACCGTCTGCGGCGCAGCCCCCTGCGGCCCAGGCCCCAGTCGCGGCTGCGCCCTCCGCGGCCCCAGTCGCGGGTGCGCCCCAAGGCGAGTCGGTGGTCGGTGTGATTGCGGGCTTACAGCGGCGCAAGGGCCTGCTGGGCTACGAGACGTTCAACGTCGTCGTCACGCCCGGTCGGCTCGTGTTTGCGCTGATGACCCAGCAGATGATGAATGACGCCGTGCGCCAGGCCCAACAGGAGGCCAAGAGCCAGGGCAAGGGCTTGCTGGGCCAGATGGCAGCCCAAATGGGCTGGCTGGGCATCATGTCCGAGCGCTACCACGCGACGCTGGTGGAAGCAGCCCTGGCTGAGCAACCCGAGAACTTTTTCCTCCCCAACAGCCAGATCAGGCAGGTCAAGCTGGAGCGCCGCGAGAACCGTCAAAAGCACACGCACAGCGACCACGTGCTCATCGTGGCGGCCTCTGGCAAGTACGAGTTCGAAATCAAGGGCGCGAACCCGGGAGACGTCAAGCAACTGCTGGGGCGGGTGCTGGGGGCGGCGGTCAGATGAAGGCATGCGGCAGGCGCAGGGCTGGAGTATGAGCGGCCCACCCAATAGCGAAAGAAGCGGCGTGCGCGCCGGCTGGCTGATCCTGGCGGCAGGCGTCGCCCTGCTGCTCGGGCCGAGCCTGGCGGGGATGGACATGATGGGCGGGGGGTATGCGCTGGGATTCATCGGGATCGTGGTCGCCGCAACCGGCCTGGTCACGCTCTGGATGTACGCGGCGCGCGCGGCGGCCTTGGATCGAATCCTGAGCGGCGCGGGCCTGCTGGCGCACTGGACGTACGATCCCGAGGAAGCGCAGCGCCACGCGCAGGAAGAGTTCGAGGACAACCGCCGCACCAACCGCAGACTGTTCCTCGTGGTGGCCGCGATGTTCCTCGTGGTCGGGGCCATCGTCTTCCTGGGTCCACTGCTGGAGGGAGAAGACCTGAGCCTGCTCTTGGCTTTCTACTGCGGGCTCGTCCCGCTGCTGGGGCTGGTGGCCTGGGCCACGCCGCGCCTGGCCTACCGGCGCGCACTTCAGGCAGGGGCCGACGCCTACATCGGCCAGGACGGGGTGTACGTGCGCGGCGCGCTGCACACGTGGAAGCAGCCCTTTTCGCACTTGAAGCGCGTGAGGCTAAAGCTGGACCGCGAGCAGCCCGCCCTGCAATTCGACATCCGCTACCTGACCCGCCTGGGCCTGCTGCACTATGAGACGCGCACGGTGGAGGTGCCGGTGCCGCGCGGGCAGGAGAGCAAGGCTGAGGAGGTCGCACGCTTCTTTGCGGCCCGGTGACGCAGGGGGGCACGGGGAGGCATCCATTGGTGGTTAGGGCAATGGTAAGACCGGGCTCAACCAGGGCCAGGTTCCTGCCGCCTTCTTGCTGCTGATGGCGGACGTGGTGCCTCCACAAGCGCTTCTCTGCGCTTGCGCGGTATGTTGGTGTGGAGTACAATCGTGGCAGTCGCGGGCGCCGGTTTCCGCAAGAGCGCCCATCTCGGACATTATGCGGAAGTCTTCTGTATCATGCAACTTCAGGGTGTGTTACGCTGAATTGGACTCCACATAATTATGGATAGGCGCGGAAACTACTCAACTCGTAGGCTAAAGATGTGGCTTTCACCTGAGTTTCTAGATTGGTATGCCCATGTTCAAGAACGCCTCAATAACGATGACGCGGGTTGGGAGCGTGCATACAAGATATGGGCACACGCCGAACAGGTTTTAGAGCAGTACAATGACGAGTTCCATCTTGTAGACGCGGTAACAACTCTCAAAAGAGTTATGAGCCATCGCCTACAGCTTCTGAAGAACACTTACGACTTTGGCACGATTCCAGTGACAGGGAAGCCTCAACGCACTATTGAGCAGTTAGCATTTTGGGGGATTCTGCGGCCAACAATGCTCGTGCGACTAATGGACATTCGAAATGCAGTTGAGCACGAGGATGCAACTCCACCTACCCGTGAAAGGTGTCTTGAACTTCTCGACTTCGTTTGGTACTTTCTTCGCTCGACGGACAGATTGGCAATGTATCCACCCAGCGAGGTTGAATTTGAAAGCGAAGCATATACAGAGGGCCACGGTAATACATACTGGCTCCTCCCAAAAAAAGGCCCCCGCAATAGCTGGAGGATAGACTTTGCGGGTTGGATAGGTGCTGCCATGCTCTCGGAGAGCCAACAAGATAACTGGTTCGAAGTCCACATAAGCCGTCGAGAAACCCGAGACGAAGTCAGAGGTCCGAATGGTTTTGCTTTGAAAGTGCACGAGAATAGAAAGGAAAATGACCTAAGTGTTGAGGGAACTGCGATAGGCCCCGAAAGCAAGTTGCGAACAGTCTTTGACCTGTACTTTAGGTTAGCACTCATTGGCTACTGATACTCGCGCCCAACATGCGCAGCCAGCCGGCGCGCTATGCGCGCCGCGTTCAGCGGTTACTTGTTATCAATCGTTACAGTTGGTCAACGCCGTCCGATCTGGCTGCGCGCGGGTGATGCGCAGGCCGTTAGACACACGATGCGATTAGGATGAACAAGGAAGCGCTTTTCGACCAATACCTGAAGAACCCGGCAGACGTGGCCCTCAGAGGCGATGCCCGCGAGGAGAGTTTCTACGCTGCCCTGGAGCATTTGCTGCAACAGGTGGCCGAGGCCACCGGACGAAACGACGTTCATATCACCACCCTCCCTAAGCCCACCGAGGCCGGCAACCCCGACTTTCGCGTCTGGAATGGCACCGACCGCATCATCGGCTACAAGGACCGCCGCGAGCGCAGCCTGAGCCTGGAAGAGGTGCGCACCTACTGCCGCATCGTCACCGGCCTGGCGCGCACCATCGAGACCCAGGCGGACATTGACGACCTATACCTCGCAGTGGAGGCCAAGCCGGCAACTGTCGAGTGGGCTGGAGCGTGCGCCTAGCAGGCGCGTGCGGCTGACGCGCCGCCGCTAGACGCACAAGGAGATGTGAGCGATGGATCTGGAAAGAGTCTTCGAAGAGGTCTCCAGACAGATGCGGAGCGACCTCGCAAAGGCTCAAGGGGCGTTAAACCATCCAGGCCTGAAAGGACAAGCGAACGAGGAAACCATCCGGCAGTTTCTTAGGCAGTACCTGCCGAAGACCCTTGACATTGCCAGCGGTATACTCGTGGATTCAAATGGGGCACAGTCCAGGCAACTGGATCTCATCATCTGTGATTCTGCCAAAACGCCCACATTCTATCAATCGGCAGAGACTCGCGTCATTCCTGTGGAGTGTGCCTATGCGGTTGTGGAAATTAAGGCGTACCTCGACAAGGCGGAACTTGAAGGAGCCTTTCAGAACATGAAGAGCGTCAAGGCGCTGCCAAAGACCAAGACTGCATTCTTCAGACCAGAAGGACCCATTGTTTACAACAATACTCTCTATGGAAGGAACTGCGAATACTGGCCAATTCACTACTTCATCTTTGCCTACGATTCGCCCAGCCTGGAATCTGTGCTGTCAAATCTCATCCAGCTTCAGAACAACGAGGAGGTTCACAACAGAATCGACTTGGTCTGTGTTCTTGATAAGGGCGTGATCGTGAACCGAGGACAGGATGGCTCTTTTTCTGCGCTACCAACGCCAGGCTCGACTGCAGTGGCAAGCGCTACCACCAAGCCCTTGCTGTTCTTTTACGCGCTTATCAGCGTGACTTTGAACCAGGCCCGTATGGACAACTTCAATCTGACGCCTTATCTGGCAAGGATGAGGTTTTAGGAGGCGTTTAACAAGCCGCTCCAGGCTGACCGCGCTGAACGCGGCGGCTGAGCTTGGTAGTCAGGCCACAATTGGACGTCAGGTCAACTGATAGATTCGCACCAGACCACAAGAACCGAAAACAGCCAGCACATTGGGAGGCATAATGAGTGGCTCTGAATTCACACTGACTGTTACTCAGACAACAATATCAGCTCTTGGTTTCATTGCCTTGGTCGTTTCCTTGCTTTACCTGGCTCGACAGACAAAAGCCATGAGCCAACAAACCCAATCGTTGGAAGAAAGCATTAGATTGCAGGTACACTATGGCATGTCGTCTGACCTGCTAGGAATAGATCGTTTGTTTGTTGATCATCCCGAACTGAGGCCGTATTTCTATGAAGATAAAGAACTTGCTACCGACTCGCCTATTTATGGACTGGTAGTAAGTGCTGCCGAAATGAGCTTGACTTCTATGACACTGTACTTGCTCAGATGCATCACTTTCCAACAGTCTTCATAAGCAATTGGCGAGAAAGTATTCGCGAGGTATTGGGGAGAAGTCCAGTACTACGGTCAATGCTTAATACCCACCAGAAATGGTATTCGCCAGAGTTGGTGGAACTGGGTAAACAAGCAAGCATGTCATCGGTTGGCAAAGAGAATGTAGCCTAGCCATGCATGCACCCGACCGCCCACACGCGCCGTGTTCAAGAAGTCCAGTCGCGTTTTTCTCGCCGTTCAGGGCAAGCACCGTTCGTCGCACCCTGGGCAGCGGGTGATGCTTACGTTAGGCCGCCTGGGGCAACTGGGGCAACTATGAGCGCAACGCCGTACGCAAAGATAAGGCGGACGAGCTACGAGAACTTCGTGGCACAGTGTCCGTGGTGTGAACAAGAGAGCATTTTCAATCGGGCGACTGACCTAAAGGACTTGAGCCCAATCGCGTTTCGCACTGTCTCGTGCCTGAACCCTGCATGTGCAAAGCCGTTCAATATCAACGGCGACTCTCTTAACTCGGCCCATGAAATGCTCGTTTTCGATTGCTATGAGCTACTACAGCTGAAGCACTACATGAATTGCATCTTGACTCTAGCCCAAGCATATGAGGTGTTCTTCAGCCTCTTTCTCCGCGTCGAGCTCCTGTACAAGCCGTTTGCACACGATATGGGGAAGGACATCAACCACCTCAGCCGGCTCACAGAGCAGTTCAGCGAGAACGTCAAGGAGCGCACCTTTGCGCCTATGCGAGCGCTGTTTCTGCGACAGTTCATCGATGGCCCGCGCCCAGCAAACCTCGCCGAGGCGGAAGCGGCAATTGCCGGGCTGGAGGATCATCCGAGCAATCCAAAGGACGCTGAACTCGAGGCGCTTGGCGACAGACAGCTGGTAGTTCTCCTGAAGGCCGTCAAGCGCACGGCCATCAACATCCTTCGGAATCGGGTAGTGCACAAGCAGGCGTATCGCCCAACACGGGAAGAAGCCGAGGCGGCCCTCCAGGAGGCTCGTTCGTTGCTCTTCCCGCTCACCAACTGTCTCGGTCTGTATGACGACATCAACTGGTATATGAGGCGATGATGAATACAGAAGGCTTCCTAACAAGCGGTTGGAGCCGCCGCCACAAACTGCGCGACGCGGCTCAACCGCGAGCCGTTGGGCGGCATCCTTCCAACAGCTGCAACAGGTGTTTGAGACATTTCGATGGAGATGCTGAGGAGTTCGCGCCACTCGAAGATCACAGGTGACTTTGGCGAAGCGCTTGTACTGTACTGGCTTTCCAAGCATGGCTTCGAGTGTGCTCGTGTTGACCATACTGGCATTGACCTCATTGCCAGGAACCCGCGTACGGGTGAGGTGATGGGGATATCGGTCAAGAGTCGCTCCCGCTCGGCACGCCTCAACTGCGTGAACTGCTCGCCGCCGAAGGCGCGGGGCTCTCGCCCCAGGACGTGCTGGTGACGCCCGGCACCGCGACAGCGCTCCTAATTGTGGCCACGGTGGATGCACGGCGGTTCACCTGGCAGGGAAGGCCACGGCGAGTGGCGTGGCGCACGCTGTTTTCGTGTTTCCTGTTTCTCCGTCGCCGTGCTACAATGCGCGCAGCACACACAGGAGGCGCCCTATGCCCGCTCCCGACGCCCGGCAGCTCGTCTGTGCAACCGCGATCGCGCTCGCCGTTCTGGCGCTGGCACTCGCTCCCGCCCCGTCCTCCAGCGTGGCCGACTTTCCCCGCTCCGTCGCGGTCTCCGAGATGTTCTTCCCTGTCAAGGACACCTGGGTGGACAGCCTCCATCCCACGGACACGCATGGTTCCGCCAACAACCTGCGGGTGGGGTCCACCAGCGATTGCCCCGGCTACGGGTTCCGCGCCAAGGCGTACCTCTTGATGCAGTTCGACCTATCCTCGATCCCCAGAGGATCAGAGGTACTCAAGGCCGAGCTGCACCTATATCAATTGGCCGGTTACGGCGACCCCGCCTATACTCCCACCTTTCAGTGGTGGACTGCCGACCGTGACTGGCCCGAGGACGCCATCGCCTCCCAGGTGCCGCTGATCTGCGGCGGCGTGCGCTACTTGTGGATCGACTCGGCCATCGGCTGGAAGAGCTTTGACATCACCTACATAGTGGGCGAGTATTGGGTCGGCGGAGCATGCCCCAACTTTGGTTTCCAGCTACGCTCGGCCGAGGCGCCCGCGCATCCCGATGTCTGCAATGGGCGCGTGTTCGGCAGCCGCGAGTTCTACTACATGCCCTACCTGCTGATCCAGTACGGTCCGCCTAGCCCTTCGCCCACCGTGAGGGTGACTGCTTCGACCACTGCCACGGCCACGCGCACCCGCACGCGCACTCCCACGCCCACCACCGGACCGTCGCGCACGCCTACCCCCACGCGCACATCCACTCCTACACGCACCGTCTTGCCGCCCGGCCCGCATCGCCTATACCTGCCGATCGTGCTCAAGCATTCGCAGGGCGCGCTGACCATCACACTGGGGCAGAGTAACCTGGAGCGCGGGCTGTTCCTCGACTCAGGCGGGGACAGGGACACCGAGGCTGTGACCGCCGGCAACCCGGCAACGGAGGCGCGGCGCACGGGCAACGGCAGGGCCCTACCTTCGTCCGATGGCAATTCCATCGCGGACTATTACCTGCAATTGCGCGTGGACGACGGCGAGATCTACGCGGGCCTGCCCACCACGCGTGTGCGCATCGAGGTGGTGTACCTGGACACGGGCGTGGACGCCTTTGAGCTGCAGTACGACGCGCTCAGCGGCGGACCCTTCGGAGACGGGCGCTTCCAGAGCGCGGGTTTGTTCAGAAAGGCATCCACAGGTTTGTGGAAGACGGCGGCCTTCACCCTGTGCGACGCCTACTTTGCCAACCGCGACCAGGAGGCCGACCTGCGCCTCAACGACTGCAGCGATGGCCCCGAGACCATCCAGCGTGTGACCGTGACCCTGCTCTCGCCCGCGGCGTGCCCGTGAGTAGGGTCAAGGCATTTCCATGGATGCCCGCCTGAAATGCATCGGATACGGCCGAACGAGGCGCCCGGTTACCATATTCCTGTGTGGAAATGCCTTGCCCCACATGCCGGGCGGGAATCATAGGTATCCTATCACACCAAACTCAAGGAGGGAGAACCATGATCGGTCCAAACGAGAAACGCAAGTGGGTGGTGTTGGGGATGTTGGCGGTCTTGCTGCTGGCTCTGTCGGGCTTGGGCGGAGACGGCCGGCACGTGCTTGCTCCACCCGTGTCTGCCGCGCAGGCGCCAGCAGGTTCGGAGCAACCGGTCGGGCCGGCTGCCGCAAGCACGGGGGCGCTGGTGCACTCGCTGGTGTTCCCCGCCTTTGCGCTGGCGAGCGACCCTGCCAGCACCATCGTGACGCGAACCTATGATGGGCTGCGCTGGAAGTTCCAGAATGCAGCGGTCAACCTGGTCATGCCGCGGCCCCCGGATTGGGATGGCACGAGCGCCATCCAGATCCGCATGCTCTTCAAGCCGATGACGAGCACGTCTGGCACGGTCCAGTTCTTCGTCCGTCCGCGCGTGTACGACCCCGGAGACAGCTTTCGCGATGTGCCGGGTATCGCCAGCGAGCTGGTTCCGGTCTCCATCGCCAACCAGTGTGGCCAGATGAGCATCAGCATACCCGCTGCCCGATTCGGCACCAAGTCCTGGTGGTACCTGGTGTTCCAGCGCGACATCACCACTGCAACCTATCCGGATGACGTGGTGATCCTGAGCGTGGCGATTCAGTACAACGCACTCTCGCCGCTGAGCAGCGTCGCGGTGCCGGTCGTCAGGAGACAGGAGTAACTGACTCCCTCTCCACTGTCGAAGCACCCTCCCGAAGGGTGCGCCGGGCCAGCGACCACTGTTTCCGAGGGGCTTCAGGGAAGAGGGCCGGGGTGAGGGGAAGTACTGGGCCTCGGCGCCCTCGTGGCTCCTCGTTTCTCACCACCGTCTCGACACCTAGTCTAGCCGACTAGGCTAGGAACAACGTCGAGACGCACAGGGCGCGGGCCACCAAGACACCAAGAACAAGCGGCAACGTTCAGCGCTGCGCGAGCGACGATCCTCGCCTCGTTGTGCTTGGTGTCTTCAGCTAGGCGCGGGTGGAGGCATTCAGGACGGTCACGCCCACGAGCTGGTCGCCGCGGTAGCGCAGCAGCATGCCGTTCTCGGTCATCTCCGAATCGGTGGCTTCCTGGGGGCGCTGGAAACTGATGTATAGCACGTCGGCTTCGCGGTCATAGTCCACCCAGAAGCGCTGCGCGGGGAACCCGATCAGCACGGGTATCGCGCGAGTCAACGAATCGGCCAGTTTTCGGTCTAGCGTCTTCTCCAAAGCGCTCTCTTTCTGGAAACCGTTGCGGTGAAGTATGCTGTGATCACAAAGCCATCGTCTCGCGACACTTGGCGATAGATTACGACCAAATACCGATTGTGCCCGGAAGAACGAACTGCCATCAACGAGCCCCCGTGCCCAGACACGACAAGAT
>Ga0315279_10008203_pt1 | contig 12704 bp, 10 predicted proteins | sample YL17G06_20_MG_FD_203694 | JGI IMG/M metagenome (GOLD analysis project Ga0315279, IMG submission 203694) | Sediment microbial communities from Yellowstone Lake, YNP, Wyoming, USA - YL17G06_20 | ecosystem: Environmental > Aquatic > Freshwater > Lake > Sediment | place: USA: Wyoming | collected... | reverse complement strand
CCGGAAAAGGGAATGCAGGAAAAGACACCCACTTTGAACTGGCCGATGTAACTTCCCTCTACCAGGATCAGGAGCTTCAGCCATTTTCCCGGCTCATCCAGGAAGGACTGGCCGACCTGGTCATGACCTCCCACCTCAACCACCGGGGATGGGATGAAAATTATCCGGTCACCCTTTCTCCCAAGGTCCTTCAGGGCATGCTGAGGGGGAAATTAGGCTACCAGGGGGTGATCCTCTCTGACGACCTGCTCATGGGGGCGATCATCAAGCAGTTCAGCCTGGAGGAAGCCTGCGTGCTGGCCGTTCAGGCCGGGGTGGATATTCTCCTGGCCTCCAACAACAGCCCGGAAGGGGATGATCCACACCTCTTCCACCGAATCTACGAAACCCTGGTCAAGGCAGTCGAACAGGGGCGAATCTCTTCAAGCCGGATCGAATCATCCTGTTCCCGCATTACGGCCCTGAAGAAGAGACTGCCATTGGGCGTCTCACCCTCAAACCTGGGTCACCTCATTTCCAAGCCTCCTTGAATAGAAGGATCCTGACATTCATCTCCAACGTCGTCACTCTTGGGAAAATATTTGGTGAAAAAATGTTGGATTTGTGGTATTTAGCCCCATACTTCTAAAAATCAGGGCCATGACAGACAGAACATCCGCAAGGTACGGGTTTGCCCGCTTTGCGGATTTCCCGGGCCGTTGAAAAGAAGAGGAGGTGATGCTTGGGATCCCGCCAGCTTAAAATTCTCATTCCGGTTTTGGGTGGTTCGTCGATTTTCAACGCAGGGAACCCGGCGATTCAATCCGATCCGTGTGTTTCGGTGAAGAAAAACGAAAGGAGACCCCAATGAAAAAAGGCTTGATCAAGATTTTGCTGGTAGCGGTTCTCATCTGCGCCTTGGCCACCCCGGCGATGGCCGAGAAAGTCCTTCGCTGGGCCAGTCAGGGGGACGCCCTGACCTATGATCCCCATTCGGCCAACGAGTCCCCGACCAACCTGGCCATGCAGCAGGTCTATGAGACCCTGGCGATTCGAAACCCGAAGTATGAGATTGTTCCCTGTCTGGCCACGAGCTGGAAGGCCCTCGATCCCAAGACCTGGGAGTTCAAACTCCGCAAGGGAGTCACCTTCCACGATGGCACCCCGTTTACCGCCGAGGATGTTGCCTTCACCATCACCCGGGCCAAAGGCCCCACCTCGGAATTCCGGAATTACCTGACCACGGTCACCGGCACCAAGGTGATCGATGATCACACCATCCACATCCTGACCTCCGGGCCCGACCCGGTCCTGATCAACAATCTGTGTTACGTTTTCATCATGTCGAAGAAGTGGTGCGAGAAGAACGGGGCGACGGCAGCGCAGGATTTCAAGGCCAAGGAGGAGAAATACACGGTCCGCCACGAGAACGGGACCGGTCCGTACATCCTCCAGATCCGCGAGCCGGACATCAAGACCATTCTGGTGAAGAACCCCAAGTGGTGGAATGCCAAGACGTATCCCTACGAAATCGACAAGGTCATCTACACGCCCATTGCCAACCCGGCCACGCGGGTGGCCGCCCTGCTGTCCGGCGAGATCGACTTCCTCTTGGACCCGCCTTTCCAGGATCTGGATCGACTGAAAAAGAACCCGAATCTCAAGGTGGGCCAGATCGCCCAGAACCGCAGTATCTTCTTCGGCCTCGACCAAGCCAGAAACGAACTGCGCTTCTCGAACATCAAGGGTAAGAACCCGTTCAAGGACAAACGGGTGCGCCAGGCCATGCACCTGGCCATCGACAGCAATGCCATCCATAAAGTGATCATGCGGGGATTGTCGCAGCCAGCGAATGTTATCACCGCGCCCATGGTGCATGGATATCCCAAAGAACTGGACAAGCGTCCGCCCCAAGACCTGCAGAAGGCGAAAAAGCTACTGGCCGAAGCCGGGTATCCCAACGGGTTTGAAGTGAAGCTGGATTGTCCCAACAACCGCTACAACAACGACGAGAAAATCTGCCAGGCGGTCGTCGGGATGCTGGGCAAGGCGGGCATCAAGGTGAACCTGGACGCCCAGTCCAAGACCCTCCATTTCCCCAAGATCACCAACAGGCAGTCGGATTTTTACATGCTGGGCTGGGGAGTGGCCACGGTGGACTCCCACTATGTCTTCACCTACCTGACCACCAAGGACGGTCCCTGGAACGGGTCGGGCTACAGCGACCCGCGGGTGGAGGAGCTGACCAACGCCATGAGCGTAGAGATGGATCAGGCCAAGCGCGACGCCATGATCGCCGAGGTCTGGAAGAAGCTTACGGATGATGTGATCTATATCCCCCTCCACCACCAGGTGATCGTCTGGGCGATGAACAAGAAGCTGGAAATGCCCATGCAGCCCGATGACCAGCCGCAGTTCTGCTGGGCAAAAATGAAATAGTTGATCTTCCATGATGCGGACGGGGTATCCGCAAAGGGGAAATGTTCAAATTACCCCCCTCCCCTTCATCCCCTCCCACCGGGGGAGGGGATGTTTTTATCAAGTAAAATTTTTTTCTGATTGGGCAGCTCGGTTTCATCCCGGGCCACCCATCCCAATTTTCGCACACGAGGTCATGCTCTCCTACGTCATAAAACGCCTGCTGCAGTCCGTAGCCGTGATGCTCTTCGTGGCCTTCATCTGCTTTGTCCTCTCCAACTATGTGGGGGACCCGGTGAACAACATGGTGGGCCAGGAGGCTACCATCGCGGACCGGGCCGCCCTGAGGCAGGAGCTGGGGCTCAACGACCCGATTGTGTTCCAGTTCGGACGTTTTGTCAGCCGGGCGGTCCGGGGCGATTTCGGAATCTCTTATCGAATGCAGAGACCGGTCAAAGTTTTGCTCAAGGAAAGACTTCCCGCAACCCTGGAGCTGGTCTTTGTCTCGGCCCTATTAGCCCTGTTCATAGGGATTCCCTGCGGCGTTTACACTGGCCTGCACCGCGATAACTGGTTGAGCCGGGTAATCCTCTCCACTTCCCTGGTGGGGGTGTCCCTGCCGACCTTCGTCACCGGCATCCTCCTGATCTACATCTTTGCGGTTACCTTCAACCTGCTCCCGTCTTATGGACGGGGAACGGTGGTGAAGGCAGGGTTCTGGACCACCGGCTTTCTCACGGCCAGCGGCTTGAAGGCCATCATCCTGCCTTCGATCACCCTTTGTCTTTATCAATTGGCCCTGATTCTTCGGATCGTCCGGTCCGAAATGCTGGAGGTGCTGCGGACCGACTACATCAAGTTTGCCCGGGCCCGGGGACTCACCAACCGGGCTATTCACTTCGGCCACGCCCTCAAAAACACCCTCATCCCGGTCATCACCGTGACCGGCCTGCAGGTGGGGTCGTTGATCGCCTTTTCCATCATCACCGAGACGGTTTTCCAGTGGCCGGGAATGGGATTTTTATTCATCCAGGCCGTGCTCTTTGCCGACATCCCGATCATGGCCGCCTACATGACCCTGGTGGCCCTGTTTTTCGTCATCATCAACCTGATCGTCGATTTGCTTTATTTTGTCGTGGACCCGAGGCTGCGGATCGAAAGGCGTGTGGCCGGAGCGTGAAAGCGGCAATGATCAAGGCTCATTGGTCAATGGACAATGGGCAACGGGCAATGAGCAATGAGCAATGGGCAATGAGCAAAAGGGCTATATGCAATCCGTAATCCGCAATCTGAAATCTGAAATTTTCAGGGATTTATGGGCTGGCTGAAACGAGTGATCGATCACGACATCTCCTACAGCTTCACCCGTTCCTGGGTGATCATGCTGGCAGCCTTCGTCACCCTGTTCATCATCATCACTTCGGTGTTTGCCCCCTGGGTCACGATCCACGATCCTTTCAACCCCAGCAGCCTGAATCTGATGGATGCCTTTACCCCGCCGATCTGGGTCGAGGGCGGCAAATGGACCTATCCCCTCGGAACCGATGACCAGGGACGGGACATCCTCTCCACGATCATGTTTGGTAACCGGATCTCCCTTCTGGTGGGGTTTCTGTCGGTTCTGCTGGCCATGCTCATCGGGGTCACCCTGGGGACCGTGAGCGGATACATCGGAGGCTGGCTGGATTCGTTGATCATGCGCCTGGCGGACGCCCAGCTGACTGTCCCTCCGATCCTGATCGCGCTGCTGGTCAATGGAGTGGCCCGCGCCTCCCTGATGCAGGAGCTGCAGGAAAGCCTGGCCATCTATGTCCTGGTCTTCTCCATCGGAATCGCCGCCTGGCCGCAGTACGCCCGGGTGACCCGGAGCGGGGCCATGGTGGAAAGAAACAAGGAGTACATTGCGGCGGCAAAGGTCATCGGCGTCCATCCGGGGCTGATCATGGTGCGGCACATCGTCCCCAACGTGATGGGGCCCACCATGGTCCTGGCCACTATCGGCGTTCCGCTGGCCATCATCATCGAAGCGACCCTTTCCTTTCTGGGGGTGGGGGTTCCGCCGACCACTCCCTCCCTGGGCACGCTGATTCGGATCGGGAATGAATTTCTTTTTTCCGGAGAATGGTGGATCACGATTTTCCCCGCGCTTGCCCTCGTGGTGCTGGTGCTCTCGGTGAATTTAATCGGGGACTGGCTGCGCGACACCTTCAACCCCAAACTGCGGTAGGCCCATGACTGCCTTGCTCGAAGTGGATCGTTTGCGAATTGAATTCCCGACGCGACGCGGTATTCTGGTGGCCGTGGATGACGTCTCCTTCTCCATCGAGGAGGGAGAGGTCCTGGGGGTCGTAGGCGAATCGGGCGCGGGCAAGTCGGTCACCGGGGCGGCAGTCATCGGCCTGCTGGAGCCGCCGGGGCGGATCGGCCGGGGGGACATCCGGTTCGAAGGGCGGCAGCTCAACGGCCTGCCCCAGGAGGCGATGCGCCGGATCCGGGGCGCAAAGATCGGGGCGATTTTTCAAGACCCCCTGACCAGCCTGAACCCTATTTACTCCATCGGACGGCAGCTCACCGAGACCCTCACCACCCATACGGACCTTTCCTCCTCCCAGGCGCGGTCCCGGGCCATCGACTTATTGAATGAGGTGGGAATCCCGGCCGCGGAACGGCGGGTGGACTCGTACCCCCATGAGTTTTCCGGGGGAATGCGGCAGCGGGTAGTGATCGCCCTGGCCATCTGCGTCAACCCCCGCCTCATCATCGCCGACGAACCCACCACGGCTCTTGACGTGTCGATCCAGGCGCAGATCATCGGACTCCTCAAAAACCTCTGCCATGAGCACCGCACGGCGATCATGCTGATCACCCACGACATGGGGGTCATCGCCGAGATGTCCGACCGGGTGGCGGTCATGTACGCCGGCCGGATCGCGGAGATCGGCCCATTGCGGGAGGTGGTGAAAAGCCCCAAGCACCCCTACACCGTGGGCCTGATGGACTCCATTCCCAAGGTCGGACAGGAAAAAGACCAGCTCTCCCACATTCGCGGGGCCATGCCCCGGCTTCAGGAAATTCCGCCAGGCTGCCCTTTCCATCCCCGATGCCCGGAGGCCTTCGATCGCTGTCAGGTGGAGCGGCCCGATATGATGGACACTGGCCACCCCCGCCAGGCCGCTTCCTGCTGGAAATACGCGAGGACAGCTTCCCATGGCTAACGCGACCCCCAAACCCCCGGCCTCTCCCCCGCTCCTCAGGGTCCAGGAACTCTCGAAGTACTTCGTCCTCTCGGTTCCCTGGCTCAGCCGGGTCTTCGGCCGCCTGTCCCCGCCCATCCTGAGGGCCGTGGACGGGGTCAGCTTTGAAATCCAGCGGGGCCAGACCTTCGCCCTGGTGGGGGAGTCGGGCTGCGGGAAATCGACCGTGGCCCGGGTGATCGTGGGTCTTTATCACCCCACAGCCGGGGATATTTATTTCCAGGGAAAGAGTCTGGAGGATCCTTCGGTAAAGGCCTCGCCGGAGTCTCACACCCGGATGCAAATGATCTTTCAGGATCCCTATGCCAGTCTGGACCCCCGCTGGCGGGTCCGCGACATCATCGCCGAGCCGATCCGGGCCTTCCATCTGGCGAGGAATCGGGCCGAGATGGGGGAACGAGTCTCCGAGCTGCTCCTGCAGGTCGGCCTTTCTGCCAGCGACGGGGAAAAATACCCCCATGAGTTCAGCGGGGGGCAGCGGCAGCGGATTTCCATCGCCCGGGCCCTCTCCAGCAATCCCGATTTCCTGGTCTGCGACGAGCCCACTTCGGCCCTGGATGTGTCGGTCCAGGCGCAGATCCTCAACTTGATGAAGGAGCTCCAGCGCCGCCTGGGACTCACCTATTTATTCATCAGCCATAACCTGGCAGTGGTGAATCACATCTCGGATCACGTGGGGGTCATGTACCTGGGCCGGCTCTGCGAAGTGGCCCCCAAGCGGACCCTTTTCAACCAGCCGCAGCATCCCTACACGCGGCTGCTCCTCGACACCATTCCCGACCTCGACCTCTCCGGGCGCAGGCGCCAGCCGGTGACCGGGGAGGTGCCCAACCCCATCGAACCCCCCTCCGGATGCGCTTTCCATCCCCGATGTCCTTCCGTGGGGGATCGCTGCCGAGCGGAGAAACCCCTCCCCAAACCTTCGAAAGACAGCATCGTGGCCTGCCACGCCGTGGAAGAATGCCGTCTCTAGAGCGGAGCCCTCTATCTCCTGATGGCTAAACCCCCTGTTCAGTTTTTTGCATCGTCCATCGAGCCTTCGCCCGGGCCATGAGCGACGTGGGTAAAGATTTTTTTTCGGGAACTTTTTCCATCCTCCCCCTGTCCAAGAGGTTAAAAGCGTTGAATCAACCGATCCGGGAGGTGGAAGATGAAAAAGATCATGGCGGCGGGAATATTTGCGGTGCTGCTCCTCGGGGCTACTGCGGCCTTGGGAGCAAAGGTGGGAGATTGGGTACAGGTGAAGATCCTGACCGACAAAGGGCTCAGCCTCTCCCTCTACCCCACAGGAACAAACGATCCGAAAAAGAAAGTCTATGCCGAGGCGGTGAAGGGGGATGAGTACACGATCTCGATACGGAATCTTCTCCCCCGCCGGGTGGGTCTCGTGGTGGCGGTGGACGGGCGGAACATCATCAGCGGGAAAAAGTCATGGCTGCGAAATAACGAACGCATGTACATTCTGGGCCCCTACGAGACCGGCCAGTACCGGGGATGGCGGACGGGGAGCGACCGGGTGAACCGGTTCTACTTTACTGACGCGGGAGACTCCTATGCCGCCGCCTTCGGCGACGGGAGCGCCATGGGAGTCATCGCCGTGGCGGTCTATCCGGAAGTCGAGCGGGTCATCATCCCTCCGCCGGCAGCGGAGCACTCCCGGGAGAAGGCGGGGGCCGCAAGGCCGCAGGCGCCCCAGGCCAAGCGGGCGCCGGCGGACAGCTCCATGGAAAGCGCCGGAACCGGTTATGGCCGTGAAGAGTTCTCTCCCTCGCGGGTCGTGGCCTTCGAGCCGGAGGCCCGGGCCGTGGAAACCATCCTGATCAAGTATGAGTGGCGCTCGACCCTGTGCCGGATGGGAATCGTGTCCTGCGCCCCCCCCTGGACGCCGAAAAACCGCCTGTGGGACGAGGGAGGATACGCCCCGCCCCCGCCGCGCCGGGGCTGAGCAAAAAAGAATAAATACCCAATGGGACGCAGATAAACGCAGATGAACGCGGATAAGAAAGTGCCTAAAGTTAAGAACAGGGCTTTTATCGCCTTTGACTCCGAACTCCGAACTCAAAACTCCGAACTTTTTTGGACGCGGATGAACGCGGATCAACACGGATAGGGAAAAAGATTTTTATAGCTGCCTAAGCAAAAAAAAACAGCCCCGCCTCCCGAGGAAGAAACGGGGCTGCTTCCTTCATCCGATTGATTTCACGAAATGGAAAAGATCAGGTTTTCAACGGACCCGGGAAGGTCCGGGAAAGGATTTTTTCGGCTTCGGCCAGCTTGCGCGAAAAGGGGTCCTTCTTGAAGGCGGCATACCACCGGTGCAAGAGCAGCCAGCCCCCGAACCTCGTCACCTGGTGGGACCAGATGCGGTACCATTTTTCCCATCCCCGTTTCAAGTTGGGGAGATAGAAGAAAAGGACCGGAAACCAGAGGATGTGGAAACCGATGTCAAACATGTGCTTGAAGCGGTAGAATCGTCCCATGATCCGGTGGGAGGAGGCCTGCATTTCTTCCGGGGTCATGGGCGCATCGGGGATGAAAAGGGGGAAATTCCCGTCGTAATATTCCCACCCGACCAGATCTTTGGGAAAGATCCGGTTCTGTTCCTTCAACCGGCGGGTCAACTCCGTGCCCGGCAGCGGGGCGGGCAAAAGAACCTGGACCGTGTCCAGCTGTGCGCTCTTAATGAACTTCTTGAACCTTCGTATCCGTTCCTTGGCCGGCATGGAGAAATCAATCCCTTCGGCCAGGGGATAACCGAAAATGAACATTCCATGGACCATAAAACCCGCTTTGTAGAGCAGCCGGGACAGGGTAATCATGTCTTCGGGCTTGAGCCGTTTGTCCATGGCCTTTAACTCCTCCCCGATCGGGGATTCATAGCCTATGGCCAAATGATTGATCCCGGCTTCGAGCATGCTCTGGAGCAGTTCGGCATCCTTGGCTTTGTCCAGGCGGATCTGGACGGTTATATGAAAGCGGGTACGTGCTTCCCTCTGATAGTCCCGGAGTAGATTACAGAATCGGATGGTTTCCCGCCGGTTCTGCCCAAAAAGATCATCCACGATAAAAAATTCCCTGGCGCCGTGGGTTTCGTAGAGAGAGGCGAACTGCTCCATCAGCCGCTCCACCCGGGCATAGCGGGGTTTCCCTTTGACGGTGCAGAACTCACAGTCCATTCCGCATCCCCGCACCCGCCCGACGGGATAGATCCGGATCCGGGCATAACGGACCAAAGAAAAATCGGGAAGGGGGAAGGAGTCGAATTCGGACAAGGGCATTCTCTCCGGAGTCAAGACCACCCGGTCTTCGTCCAGGAAGGCGATGCCCGCGATGTTCTCTCTGGGGAGCCGGCCTTCGAAAGCCTGCAGGAGTTCCTTGAGGGTTTCTTCTCCCTCTCCTCGGACTACGACGTCAACGCCGTTTTGCAGACCCTCGGCGATGTTTTCTTCGACGAAATGCTGCCCGCCGGCGATGGTCGGGACGGACCGCTCCCGGTAAAACCGGGCGAGTTCGTACAGCCGGGGTATGGTGCTGGTCAACCCTCCGTAAAGGCCGACCAGATCAGCGGGCCTTAATTGCTGGAGGGATTCATGGTCCGGCAGGCCCGCAGCGGTCACCGGGCCGGATCTCTGGTAGTTGTTCTCGTCGATGACCTCGACGTCCCACCCCTCCATCTCCCGGGCGGCGGTGGCCACCGTCACCGGTCCCAGGGCCGTGGTCACCCGGGCGACCCGGGAATAGATGTTGAATGCGGGGTAGGCCGGGATGATGATCCTCAGCCTCCGCCTTTTCCCTGCTTCGCGGGTCAGGAACCCAATCTGTTTTTGCATGGAAAAATCCTCGTCTAGAAGATCGATGAGAATCTAAAAGCTTCTGCCCCGGAATCCGCGGCGGACTCGGGCTTCTTTGACCAGCAGCTCTTTTTCCATGAAGGGCCTTTTATTCAGCATGGAGATCGCTTTCTGGGCCTCCCGGCGGGTGGATAGCTCCACGAAGGCAAACCCCCGGGACTGGCCGCTCTGGGGGTCCTTCGGGATCTTGACGGAAACCACGTCTCCGGCCTGCGAGAAATGGGTTTTCAGATCGGCTTCGGTGGTCTGAAAGGCGATGTTCCCCACATAGATTTTGGTGTTCATTTTTTCTCCCCGTGGGCTGGAACCAGCAAGGCAAGGAAAATCCTGGGACGGAGAAGACCCCGGGGGAATGATCTCCTTCCCGGGGTCCCGGATTCGGCCTACTGAATCCTCAGCATTTCACCACGTCAACGGCCTGCAGGCCCTTCTTTCCCTGGGCGATTTCGAACTCGACCTCGTCCCCGTCGTGAAGAACCTTGAAACCTTCCTGTTTAATGGATGAGAAGTGCACGAATAAATCTTCGCCACCTTCCTGGGAGATAAATCCAAACCCCTTCTGCTCATTGAACCATTTCACTTTTCCTTTCGGCATTGCTTTTCACCTCCTTTCCTTCGGGCATTGGTAAGGCACAAGAGCCAGGGGTGGAGCAAAAATGAAAAAACCGCATAAGCTTTGAGAGCCTAGCGGCTTGTTTTTGTTCCAAACCAAAACTCTTTGCAACTTATGAAGTTATCGTAAACTTTTCCTCCCAGCCTGTCAAGGCAAATCTCTTCCTTGCCCACCTTCACTTTTATGACTCCTTTTTCTTCTCAAAAGCAAGCTTGTGGCCCGGAAGCAAGGGCGCTGTGCGCAAAAAGCATCGGCGGGAAAAGAAATTCACTCGAAGGTGCACCCGTGTTTCCGCAGGATGGAGCGGGCCTCTCGGGCGTTACCGAATTCGGAATTCGGAATGTGGAATTCGGAATTCTTACTTCCTTTTTTCCATTCCGCATTCCGCAATCGGCATTCCGCATTTAAATTGCCCGCCCTGCCCAAGAAATGAAGTGTGCCTCACGGTTTTTGTGCACAACGCCCTTGCTTCCGGGCCGGGCAATGCCTAAAATTCAATCAACTTTACGCCTGCCTACTTGGGGAAAAGTGAAGGGGCGCAAGAAATTTCTTCCCGCTCGGGGAGTCAAGCCATGGCTCCGCTGTTGATTATTTGGGGCGATGGATCGGATTGCGGAGAACGGGGGGATCAGATCCTGGACTAACCCTCCGCAAACGCTCGCAACAACCTGGAGCGGGAAGGGTGGCGCAGCTTGCGGAGCGCCTTGGTTTCGATCTGACGGATCCGCTCCCGGGTGACGGAGAAGTTCTCTCCCACTTCTTCCAAAGTGTGTTCCCCTTCCTCATCGATCCCGAAGCGCATCCGCAGAACTTTTTCTTCCCGGGGGGTCAGACTGGACAGAGCCTCGCGGGCCCGCTTGGACAAATCCATGTTGGTCATGGCTTCCATGGCCTGAACGGTCGTCTTGTCCTCGATGAAGTCCGCGAGAAAATCATCTTGTTCTTCTCCGATCGGAGTGTCCAGGGAAATGGGCTCCCGGACCACCTTCAGGATGTCGCGGACCTTATCCGGGGGAAGATCCATGCGCCGGGCGATCTCTTCCGGGGTGGGTTCCCGCCCGATCTTCTGCAGGAGATGGCGGGAGGCCTTCAGCAGCTTGTTGATCGTCTCATTCATGTGCACCGGGAGGCGGATGGTCCGGGATTGATCGGCGATGGCCCGGGTGATGGCCTGGCGGATCCACCAGGTGGCATAGGTGCTGAATTTATGGCCGCGCCGGTAGTCGAACTTCTCCACCGCCTTGATGAGTCCGATATTTCCTTCCTGAACGAGGTCCAGCAAGTGGAGCCCGCGGTTGAGGTATTTTTTAGCGATGGAAACGACGAGACGCAAATTCGCCTTGATCATCTCGTTCCGCGCCATTTCAGTCTCGATCTCGGCCCGGTAGATCGTCCGGAGCAGGCCTTTGAGCTCCGGAAGGGTCAGGCGGGCCTCTTTTCCTATCTTAGCGAATTTCCCCTGGGCTTCCTTGAATGCCTGGTGACATTCCTCAAGGGTCTCCCCCTTGACCTCCCGTTCGGCGAGCCTCTTCCGGAATTCCCGCGGATTTCTCTTCCTCAGTCGAACCAGGCCTGGCAGCTGATCGACGGGAACCCGGGCGCGGTCCTGGATCTCCAGGATTTCATCCTCCACTTTTCCCGCCCGCTCTCCCAGGTCCTTCAATTTTTTGATCATCGTGTCCAAAGCCCCGGTCTTCCGGTTGAGCTTCCTCAGCAAAGGGGCGATGCCTTCCTTCCCTTCCTGGAGCTGCATTCCCAGCTTCCGGCGTTTCTCTTCATTCCTCCTCTTTTTGGCGAGGCGTTCCCTGACTTTAAGAAATTGCCTGGAAAGCTTTTTAATCTCCAGGATCAGGGTTAAAAGGGCCTTGACATCCAGTTCTTCCTCGAACAGGGATTCATTATCCGATTCCTGGACCGGCTTTTCCGGGAACTTTTCCAGGGATTTCAGCCTCGCTTCCAGATGCTCAATTTCTTCAAGGTAAAGGGGGGCGGATAAGACCGAATCGATCAATTCTCTTTCCCCCTCCTCGATTTTTTTGGCGATATCCACTTCTTTTTCCCGGGACAGAAGGGGAACAGCGCCAATTTCTCGAAGATACAAGGCTACAGGATCCTGAGGCTTTTCTTCCTCGAGTTCCACCTCGGGTTCTTCCTCCGGGGGGGAAACCGATTCATCCTTCTCAGGTTCAACCGGTTCTCCCGCCTTGGGATGCGCGTCGACCAGTTTAATGTCCAACGCTTCGATTTTCATAATGATTTCCTCAATCTGATCCGCCGATACAACCTCTGGGGGAAGGAACTCATTGAGCTCCCCATAGGTTAAAAAGCCCTTTTCCTTACCTATTTTTATCAGTTGCTTAATCTTTTCCATTTTTTGACCTTTTAAAAAAGGGAAAAAACTTGAGTAATTTCCAGCCTAAAGCAAGCCCAAACAAAATTTTATCGGCATTTTTTGGTCTGGCTTTAATTGATGAACTCGTAAAAAGTCGCAATTCCATAGAATTCGTCATTCCGGCGAAAGCCGGAATCCAGTTATTTCAAGATGTTCTGGACCCCGGCTTTCGCCGGGGTGACGCTCCAAGAGACTTT
>Ga0315279_10008202_pt1 | contig 12705 bp, 9 predicted proteins | sample YL17G06_20_MG_FD_203694 | JGI IMG/M metagenome (GOLD analysis project Ga0315279, IMG submission 203694) | Sediment microbial communities from Yellowstone Lake, YNP, Wyoming, USA - YL17G06_20 | ecosystem: Environmental > Aquatic > Freshwater > Lake > Sediment | place: USA: Wyoming | collected... | reverse complement strand
CACAGCCTTCATGTGCACGGCCGTGTGCGGACTCTTCTCGTACGTTGCCAGGAAGCGGATGGGGAGGATCGACCGCCAATGGCGGTAAGGCCGTGCAATGGCTTACGCCCCGGAGGTCCCAATCGCGGTTCATCCCGACCTGCCGGCCGGCAGGCTTGTAGCCGCATGCACCGTTGTGGGGGCCGGGGGAGACTGTCCCCCGCGCGGCCGAGGCGGCTATAATCCCCGCCGGCGCCAGGGCAAACATCCCTGGCCCCGCGTGTGCTGTGGAGTACTGTCATGGCCAAGGTATCGGTGATCGTGCCGGCGGCTGGGGCCGGCAAGAGGTACGCCGGCAGGCAGAACAAGATCTTCGCGCGGATCAAAGACCAGCCGGTCTTCATCCGCACGCTGGAGGCCTTCTCGGGCAGGGACGACGTCTGCCAGATCCAGCTTGTCGTCTCGGCGGCGGACATGGACGAGATGAAGTCCCGCTTCGGCGGGCACATCGGCTTCATGGGCGTGTCGCTGGTTGAGGGCGGGGCGACCAGGCCCGAGTCGGTCCGCAACGCGTTGAAGAACGTCACGGAGGAGGCCGACCTGGTCTGCGTGCACGACGCGGTCCGGCCCTGCATCTGCGAGATATGGGTCGACGCGGTCTTCGCCGAGGCGGGCAAGACGGGCGCCGCCATCCTGGCCTGTCCCGTCCACGGCACGCTCAAGAGGGTCTCGGCGAGCAACGTCATCGACCAGACCGCCTCGCGCGAGGACCTGTGGGAGGCGCAGACGCCCCAGGTGTTTAGGAAGGACATTATCATGAAGGCATACGCCGGGCGGATCGACGACGTTACCGACGACGCGCAGCTCGTCGAAGCCGTCGGCCACCCGGTAAGCGTGGTGATGGGCGACCCCCGCAACATCAAGATCACCACCAAGGCCGACCTGGCCCTGGCGGCGGCTGTGATAGGCACGCTGCCCAAGCCCAAGCCCAAAGGTCCCGCACACCCCTTTGCCGAGGCGCAGTGGTAAAGCGCCACTTGGCGGCCACGGGTCTCCTCCGGCAGAGAGAAGGGCATGTTGCCTCGCCCATCGGGGTCCCCCTCGGGGCCGTCACGAACACTCGGCAGGTGGAACCCCTACGGGTGCGCTCAGCCGCCCATGAACCTGACGCCCACGGCCAAGTGGCCTGTGCTGAGCAGGGCCTGCCGTTCCACGCGGACCACGGAGGCGTTGAGGGGCTTGTCGCCGAGGGCGGCGAACTCCGGCCTGCCTGGGGCGCTCAGGGAGACCTGAATCGAGTCGCCCGCCTTTACCGGCGTTCCTGCGGGGACGTACATCTTCAGTCCGCCCTGGGATATGTTCTCGCACCTGCCGGGCAGGCGGCGGCGAGACGGCTCGTGGAGGAAATACAGGCCGGTGTTGAGGGGATGCCTTGGGTGCTTCCTGCGTTCGGCCGGCGGCGCCGAGGGCATTGCGGATTCCTTTCAGGGACCATTCTAACGCATGTTACCCATCGGCCGCCAGGGAGCCGGGCATTACCAAGGCGTCAGTTTCGCATTAGACGGCGCGGCCGGTTTCCTATATGATCCTGCGCCTGGCTGGCGTGGCGTGGCCTTCAGGGGCTGGCGCGAGGGCCGGCCATATGCCCATCGGAGTTGAAAATGGCGCATAACCTCCGGCGAATAGGGATACTTACAGGCGGCGGCGACTGCCCCGGGCTTAACGCCGTCATCCGAGCGGTTGCCAAGGCGGCCATAGGCGGCGGGCTTGAGGTGATCGGCATCGAGGACGGCTACCTGGGGCTCATCCAGAACCGCATGAGGCCGCTGAGTTCCAGTGACGTGAGCGGCATCCTCACCCAGGGCGGGACGATACTGGGGACATGCAGCAAGGCCAATCCCGAGAACTACGCCGTCCCATCCAACGGCGGCTGGGTCATGACGGACGTCCGCGATCAGGTCGTCGAGAACTACAAGCTCGCCGGGCTGGACGCGATGGTCGTCATCGGCGGCGACGGCACGATGAGCGGTGCGGCCAAGCTCGTCGAGCGAGGGCTCAGGATCGTCGGCGTGCCCAAGACGATCGACAACGACCTGTGGGCGACGGAGATAACCTTCGGGCATCAGACGGCGGTGGTCACGGCCGCCGAGGCGCTGGACAAGGTGCACACCACGGCCTCCAGCCACCATCGGGTGATGGTCGTCGAACTCATGGGGCGGTACGCCGGATGGATTCCCCTGCACGCCGGCATAGCGTCCGGGGCCGACGTGATCCTCATGCCGGAGATACCGTTCAGCATGGGCGTGGTCGCCGAAAAGTGCCTCGCCAGGCACAAGATCGGCAAGGGCTTCACCATCATCGCCGCCGGCGAGGGGGCCAGGGAGGAAGGCGGGGAGATGATTATAGACAGCATAGTCGAAAACTCCCCGGACCCCATCCGCCTCGGCGGGATCGGCAAGCACGTCGCCAGGAAGGTGGAGGAGGCCACGGGACTGGAGGGCAGGTCAGTCCTGCTCGGCCACGTGCAGAGGGGCGGTTCGCCGACGCCTATGGACAGGCTGCTGGCGACCAGCTTCGGCTACCATGCCTTCGAGCTGCTCGGCGCGGGCAAGTTTGGGCGGATGGTCGTCCAGCAGTCGGGACGGATTTCCTCCGTGCCGATAGCCGACGTGGCCGGCAAGGTCAGGACCGTGCCTTTGGACCACCCCCTGATAGAGGCCGCCAGGGCCATCGGCACGTGCTTCGGCGACGCAGTCTGACCGGACGTTGTCGGCTGCGGCCTGGCCGGTTCTTCGAGGCAGTGTTGGAGGGCATGTATGACAAGTAGGGTGCCTGCCATGCTTCATGAACGTCGCCGGTCACGGCGCCGTGTTAGGACGTGGCTGTTCCTCGTGGCTGTGCTGCTTGGCCTGCCATGCGGGGCCGCCCACGCCGGTGGACGCCCCAATCGCGATGAATCGCGATTGGAGGCCCCCCTTGCCGACGAGATCCGGGCCCTGGTCGGCGACTATGAAACGGCGTCGAAGTCCACATGCGGCGTCGTGGTGATCGACCTTCGCAGCCGCGAGGGCCTGGTCGATATCCGCGGCGCGGAGCTGTTCACTCCCGCCAGCAACCAGAAGGCGCTCACCAGCGCGTTCGCCGTGGCGTCGCTGGGCAAGGATTTCGAGTTCGTCACGGAAGTCTATCAAGCCGGCCCTGACATAGTCGTCGTGGGCGGCGGGGACCCCACGCTGGGCGACCCCTACATCGCCGGCGAGAAGGGCGCGAGCATCTACAGGGAAATGGACCGCTGGGCGGGAGAGGTCCTGTCCAAGGTCGGCCCGTCCTTCCAGGGGGACCTGCTGGTTGCCGGCAGGTTCGAGCCCGAGGACTATCGCCATCCCGACTGGCCGGCTGCGCAGCGGGACAGGTGGTACTGCGCCCCGGTGGCAGCCCTGAACTTCAACGACAACTGCTTCGACGTGACCTTCAAGGTCAACCCTCCCACCGTGCAGCCCAACGTCTCCCCCGAGAGCAGCTTCATCAAGGTCGATAGCGCCATCGAGTTCGGCAGGAAGCAGCTCTGGTCGCTGAAGTCCGATCCCACCCAGTCCGTGGTGCACCTTGCCGGGACGGTCAGCCAGTCCTCCACCGAACCGCTCAGCGTGGCCGCGGAGGACCCGCCGATGCTGGCGGGGCGAGTCCTGGCCGGGCGGCTCGTGAAGGCTGGCATCGACTTTCACGGCCAGGTCCGCAAGGTAAAGCTGGCCGACCTGGACATGGCGGGCGCCAGGTTGCTGGCCCGCACGGCCACGCCGCTGAGCGACGTGCTCAGGCGATGCAACAAGCGAAGCTTGAACATGGCGGCTGAGTGCATGTTCCTGCGGGCCGGCGACGGCACCTGGGCGGGCAGCGCCGCACGGATGCGGGAGACCCTCATCAAGGAGTTCGGCCTTCCCCCGGACGAAATCGCCGTCTGCGACGGCAGCGGCCTGTCCAAGGGCAACCGCATCAGCCCTCGAGCCTACTGCATGGTCCTGAGCCAGATGGTCTTGAGGGACGGGGCCGAACAGTTCCTCAAGAGTCTTCCCCGCAGCGGGACCGACGGCTCGCTGGACGACAGGCTGGCCGACAAGCCCTACGCCGGCAGAGTCCTGGCCAAGACGGGCTATGTCAGCGGGGCAAACTGCCTGAGCGGCTATGTACTGGAGCAGGACTACCGGGTGGCCCTGGCCTTCTCGGTCCTGGTGCGGTCTGTCGAACCGGGTAAATCCTGGGCGGCCAACGCCCTCCAGGACACGATCTGCCGCGACCTCGTGGGGTATCTCGACGACGAGGCGACGACGAGCAGCGCCCCGGCCGCCACTCAGCCAACTCGCCGACAATCTCCCCAACCGCATCCCTGATGGTCACTACGCCGACCTGTTTGGCGTTCCGCTCGACGACCACCGGGGGTCTTCTGGCCTTGCGCGGGCGGCACAACTAAACCGAGTTTTCGCGCCTGGGCGGGGCGAGTGTGATTGACCGGACCGATGGGACATGACGTCGAGAGCCGGTCAGAACCAGCCTTCAAATCCATCGCCGGCGAGGCGCGACCATCAGGTTGTCGTGACCGGTGACTATCACGTCGGAGATTTCCAGCAGTTCCTGGAGCGAATCCATCGCCGCCTCGGCGTCGGCGCAGCCCTCCCAGACCTGCCCGCTGGTAACGTGGCCGATGGTTACCGCGGCGTCGCCGGCGATGGCTATCGTCATATCGGCCGGGGTAAGCAACAGGCCGGTTGCGCCGGCCGACGGGCCCGGGGTGGGGAACAGGGAGACCTGATTGGTGAACTTGTCCGGCGCGGGCGAGAACCTTTCCAGCAGTTCCAGGTCGGCGCGGGCGGCGGAGGCGTCCTCCTCGCTGAGACGCTGGGCGGACTGGAGCGAGTCCTCGACTTGCTCGCGGTAGGCCTGAAGCTCCAGCTCGCTCGCCCACCACGCGGCGTGGGCCAGGGCCTCGATGCTCCGGCGATGCACCGGGCGGAGGGTCGTGCAGAACACGTCGGTAACGTCCCTCAGTGTCGCTCCCGTCCGCTCGTTGAACCTGGCGGCAAGGGCCACTGCCGGCAGCGACGGGTCGACGAGGATCCTCCGCTTGCCGTCGGCAACGTAGGTCGTCGTGGCGTGCGCCGTGCGCAAAGGCGCCGACTCGCCCCACATGCGGTTATGCGACAAGGTCCCGATGCTTATCACGGTGAACTCGACGCTCATAGCTTCTCGCCGTCCCGGCTGGGCGGGGGTGAAGCATAGCAGCAAGACCGGCGCTTTGCACCGCGCATTCCAGCACAGCGGACATCGGACTTCAGACCTAAGGCTTCAGGCTCCGGACTTCAAGCCTCAGACGTACGCGGGGCTTCCCATCGCGGAAACCTGGACACCTGGGCCCCCGGATACCTGGATACCCGCCCACCTTGGCGATTGGCCGCCTTGCCCCCGCCGACCCGCTGGCGCCGGGCGCGACGGTTTTCCTACCGGCCTGGCTCGGCCCGTCGCATCGTCGTTACGTCCAGCCGGCCCCTGCCGAAACTGAGCCTCACCCAGCCGTCGCGGCACGTCGAGCAGTACCGGCAGGACGAGTACATCCTCCCGTAGAACCGGGACCTGTCGTTGGCGGGATCGACGCCACTGGCGTCGGGATCCTTGCTTGCGCTGACAAGGACAAGCCTGGGCCGCACCGCGTCGAAGAAAGCCGGCAGCGAGTCCTCCCATCCGCCGTGGTGCGGCAATACCAGCGCGTCGGCGGCGATGCCGTTGGCCGCCTGGGCCGCTCCCCGCTGGCCGAGCTCGTCCAGATCGCCGGCGAGCACGACGCTCAGGTCGTCGCAGGTGATCCGCAGGACGAGCGAGGTGTTGTTAGTGCTCAGGTCCTGGCGCCTGTCCGCCGGAGGCCAGAGCACCTCCACAGCCGTCCGGGAATCCAGGCGGACCGAGGCCCCCCCGCGAAGGCGGACGATTTGCACGCCGCTATCCTGCATGAGCCGCATCAGCTCGGCCGACGCCGCTTCATCAAAGGATGCGCTCCGCGGGCCCGCGGCGAAGTAATCGTTGAGGTAGACCCGGCGGAGCCCTCCCGCCTTGACGAGGCCCGGCAGCGCGTTGAAGTGGTCGGCGTTGGCGTGGGATATGAACGCCGCCCTGGGCATTGGCAACCCCAGCGACAGCAGCGCGGGTTTGAGCACCTCCCGGTAGGCGTCGTAGCCGGCCAGCGCGCCCGCGTCGATGACGAATGTGCCGCCTGAGGGTGCTCTGAGGACGGCGCACTGGCCGGTCCCAACCGCCAACATGTGCAGTTCGGCCAGGGCGGGGCGGGGCGAGGGTAGCTGGCTGAAGACCGTCCAGGCGGCCAGGGCGACCGCGCCGCCGGCTGCCAGCGCCCGCCCGAACGGCAGGCGACGCGCGAAGACGGCCGCGACGACAACCGCGTAGCAGAGCACCGCCCACCCCGGGCCGACCGGGCGAAGCTGGACCGTCAGGCCGGGCAGGAAACTGATCGCCTGGACCGACCCCGACAGCAGCTCAGCCGACCACGCCGCCAGCCTGCCGACCGTGTACGAGAGCCCCGGCATCGGCCAGAGCAAGGCCATGGATATGTATCCCGGAATGAGCACCATCGCCACCAGCGGGAGCAGCGCCAAAGTCAGCACCGCGGCATATGGGCTGAAGAACCCGAAGTGCCACGCCGCCAGCGGCGCCGCCGTCGCCGAGGCCACCAGCGCCAGCGTCACGCCGTCAACGATCCAGCCCTCCGCCTTGTGGTGGACCCATCGCTTGATGCGCTGGTCGCTCCTGAAGACCGCCAGGCCGCGACGCCGAAGCCATCGTCCGAAGACCAGTGCGCGGACCGGGCGGTTCAGCAGCACCATCCCCAGGACCGTTACGAAACTTAGCTGGAACCCCGCCATGAAGAGCTGGCGAGGGTCCATCGCCAACAGGACCACTGCCGCCGCGGAAAGCGCGTTGAGCGAACTGTAGCGGCGGCCTGACATCGCCGCCAGGCAAAGCGACGCCGCCATGATCGCCGACCGCAAGAGCGGCGGATTTGGCTCGGCCACCAGGAGGTACACGGTCAGCACCGCCAGCACGACGGCGGCGGAGGCCCTGGGCCTAAGCATCGCAAGCCGGCACAGCAGGTACACGAAACCGAAAAACACGGCCAGGTGGGATCCGGAGATGCTCAGGTAGTGCGATATTCCAGCCCGGGCCATTATCTCGTTGAGCCGGGCAATGGACGGGTCTCGCTCGCCGATGATGAGCGTGTTGAGGATGCGCGTATCCTGGTCGGCGTCCAGCTCGGCCAGGTGCTGCCTGGTGGCCGCCCGCAGGTTCCAGTACATCCGCGAGTACCAGGGCCGGACGCCCTCATCGAGCACGGCGGCCCCGTCCTGGGCGGGCACGGTCATCCAGACGAGCGTCCCGTTGAGCCGGGCCGCCTCGGCGCGGTCGAACTGCCCGGGGTTGGCAGGCTCGCGGAATCGCCCGATCGTGCCCACAAGCTCAACGTGCTGGCCCGCGGCCAGGGCGTCGGTGCGTTCGAGGACCATCACCCGCACCAGGCCGCCGGCGGGGGACCAGCCCGTCTTTGTCATGATGCGCTTGGCCTGGAGGAGGAAGCCCGTCCTGTCGGGCCTGCGGTAGCCCAGCGAGGTCGTGTCGGCGTATCGCATGGGGCTTGTGACGATTGTCCCTTGGAGCGTGGCCAGGATGGGGGAGTCGCCCGTATAGGTAGCCACGTCGTCCCGGGCGGCGGCGAAGTAGCACAACTGCATTCGCCATGCCCCAATGGCGACCATCGCGACCAACAGCGCAGCCGATGTGACCAGACCAAGGTGCCGCCGGGCCAGAGAGGCAACGGCGGCCACAACTCCCGCCGCGAGCAAGACCGCCCAGAAGCCCAGCGGCATCGGGAGCATCCTGCCTGCCACCACGCCGGCCGTCATGGCGGCGGCCGCCGCGGCCAGGGGTGCACGGTGCGCCGCCGCCCCAGCCGAGGGAGCGGATGCGAGCGAATCGGTCTTGTCCGGCGTCGGATCCATCTCTCACCGGGCGGCCTGCCCCAGCCCGGCGACATGATAATACCCGCGGTCGTGCATGCCTATGGACGCCCTCCTCACGAATCGCAGCAGTGGCCTGTCACCAGTGGGCCGATGGACCAGTGACCTGCGGCCGTCAGGGAGCGGACGACAAGACCCGCCAATGCAGGGCGGAAACGTCCGCCCCCAACGGGGCGAGTCGCTCACGCTCGCGGCCCACTGATGCGCCCAATAAGGTGCCCACGGAAAGACCAGTGGTCAGGTGGCGTGCCTGCCTACATGTCTCTTCCGACGGCCTGGGCGATGCGCTTCAACTGCGGCGCCATCTCGGCCAGCACCGCGGGCGTTATGGACTGCGCCCCGTCGGACATCGCGTGCTCCGGGTCGTGGTGGCACTCGATGAGCAGGCCGTCCGCCCCAGCCGCCACGGCCGCTTTGCACATGGCGGGCACCAGGTGCGCGTGTCCGGTCCCGTGGGACGGGTCCACCGCCACCGGCAGGTGCGTCTTGTCGTTCAGTTCCGGCACGGAGGCCAACGGCAGCGTGTTCCTGACGTAATCCTCGAAGGTCCGTATGCCGCGCTCGCACAGGATGATCTGGCTGTTGCCCGCGTTGATGACGTACTCGGCGGCCAGCAGGAACTCCTCCAGCGTGGCGGCGATGCCCCTCTTGAGCAGCACCGGCTTGTTGGCCTTGCCGACCGCCTCCAACAGGGGGAAGTGCTGCATGTTCCTGGCGCCCACCTGGAGGACGTCGGCGTACTGGGCCACCAGATCGACGTACTCCATGCCGATCACCTCCGTCACGATAGCCAGGCCGGTGCGGTCCCGCGCCTCGGCCAGCAGCTTCAGCCCTTCCTCCCCGAGCCCCTGGAAGCTGTATGGGCTGGTCCTGGGCTTGAACGCCCCGCCCCGCAGGCCGATGCACCCGGCCTGGCGGACGGAGTCGGCCACGATGAACAGCCGGTCGCGGTCCTCCACGGCGCACGGGCCGGCGATCACGCCGACCTTCTTGCCGCCGACGGGGAACTGCTCCGGGCCGATCTTCACTATGGTCCGTTCCTGCTTGACCTCCATCGAGGCCATCTTGTACGGCGCGAGGATAGGCACGATCCTCTCGACCATCGGGGCGTTCTCAATGGCTCCCTTGTCGACCGTCCTCTTGTCTCCGATGCACGCGATAACCGTCCTGTCGGTTCCGTAGATTGGGTGGTCGGTGAGCCCAAAGTCCCTGATGAGGCCGATGACGTGCTGCACGTGTTCGGCTTTAGCTCCTGGTTTCATCACCACTATCATGGCAAGACTCCTTGAAGGGGCCTTAACGGCGGGGGAAGGCGTACGGAAGACAAAGCCAAGCCGGCCGGTACGTTTGGAGGCCTCCAAACACCCCGTCGGGACGTTTGCAGCCTCTACCAGCGGCGCCAGTAATGGAGGAACGGGTAGACGGGCGTGCGCGGCGCCGGCCGGACCATCAGGCGGGCAAACACACCGGGCGCCGCCCCCGGCCTCCTCAGCCGGAAGCTCGCCCTGTGCATCTCCTTGGTTCCAGCAAGTTGACTCACGGCCCGCATTCCTGCAATGCCGCGCCTCAGCAGGCGCCACGCATGGGCATTATACGCCGCGCTGTATTTCGGGAAAGAGGGAAAAAGCCGCCCGCCCGACGCTACGACGCAGTTGCCAGGATCAACCTGAACCGCACGCCTTTGTCCCGTGCCCCGCGTGCTCAGTCGCCTTGGCGTCTTCCGGCGCGATGTGATACGATCTCCCGCACCTCTATATGCCCGCCGACGACGCGGCGGCGAGGACAGGGCCATGAATGCAGCCAGGGAGATCGGCGGTTACGACGTGATCGTCGCCGGCGGCGGGGCCGGCGGGTTTGCGGCCGCGACGGCGGCGGGCCGGGCCGGGGCGAGGGTTCTCCTTCTGGAGCGCGAGGGCTGCCTGGGCGGCGGGGCGACCACCATGCTCGTCCATCCGTTCATGACCCACCTCACCCAGCCGGACGCCGGCGGGTCGTGCAAGGCCGTCAATGCCGGGCTCTTCGCCGAAGTCGTCGGGCGCCTTCAGGCGAGGGGCGCAGCCGTGCTGGCCGGGCGGTGCTGGCGGTTCGACGACGAGGCCATGAAACTCCTCCTGGACGAGATCGTCGCCGAAGCGGGCGTTGAGGTCATCTTCCACGCCGTCCTGTTTGACGCGGAGGTCTCCGCCGGCCGGGTGCAGGCCGCTCGGTTCGCGCACAACGGCGGTCCGTTGAGAGCGACGGGCAAGGTCTTCATCGACGGCACGGGCGACGCGCTGCTGGCCTGGTCGGCCGGGGCCGAGTGTATGTTCGGCGACCACCATGGCCAGGTGATGCCCATGACGCTCAACTTCGTTGTCGGCGGGGTGGACTTGTCCACGCTGCCCTCCACGGCCAAGCTCCGCGAACTCGCCGCGGAGGGCGAGCAGGGCAATCCGCCGCTGGCCAACACCAACGTCAGTTGCGTGACTTCACCGCGCGAAGGTTACGTGCAGTTCAACGCTATCCGCACTCCGGGCGACACGCTCGACCCCGCGGACGTCAGCCGGGCCGAGACAGAAGGGCGGCGGCGCGTGGATAACTTCGTGGCCTGGCTCCGCGCGAAGGTTCCGGGCTGCCAAGCCTGTTACCTGGCCAAGACCGGCGGGCACGTCGGCATACGCGAGTCGCGCCGGGTGCTGGGCGACTACGTGCTGAGCCACGACGACTTCCGCGGCAAGCGGACGTTCGACGACGGGATCGCATGCTGTAGCTACGACGTCGACATCCACGGCCAGTCGCAGGGCCAGACCCGCATAGAGCGGCTGGGCCCGGGCGGGTATTACCAGATTCCCTATCGCTGCCTGACGCCCAAGGGACTGGCCAACCTGCTGGTGGCGGGGCGGGGCATCTCGGCCGACGTGGAGGCGCACTCCAGCCTGCGGATCATGCCTACCGTGATGTGCGTCGGCCAGGCGGCGGGAATTGCGGCGGCGATGTCGCTGCCGGGCGGTGACGTGAGGGCGATAGACGTGCAGGACCTGAGGCGCAGGGTCCGCCAGGCCGGCGGCGTGCTCGAGCCCTCGCTTGGCTTGGGCGGCGCCTGCCTGCCCGCGAGTAAGCAGGCGGTCGGCCCGAAGGGTGACCGCGCCTGACCTTCGGGCGCCGGTTCGATCCGGCGGCGTGGGCGGACATGCCCGGCAGGCATGGGTGCGCCCACAGCGGAGGCGAGATGACAAAGACAACCACATTCAACGTCCAGACGCCCGACAAGGACGGGATGATCGACATTACCCCGCGGGTGCAGGATGCGGTCAGGCAAGCGGGCCTGGCTGAAGGGCTCGTGACGGTTTACGTGCCGCACACCACGGCCGGCGTGACGATCAACGAGAACGCCGACCCGGATGTCGTCCACGACGTGCTGGGGGCGCTGGATAAGGCCGTTCCCTGGCGGCAGGGGTTCTACCGGCACGGTGAAGGCAACTCCGCGGCCCACGTCAAGAGCTCCCTGGTGGGGTGCAGCGCCGCCATCCCCGTAAGCGGCGGCAGCATGGTCCTTGGGACGTGGCAAGCGGTCTTCTTCTGCGAGTTCGACGGCCCACGGTCCCGCCGCGTGGTGGTCTGCGTGACTGGGCAGTGATCCCGCCCGCAGAACCTCGCCCCTGCGGGTCGAGAACCTGCGGGCCCTACGTGTCGGGAACCTGCAGGCCCGGCCTGCCGGCCTGAGCCGCCTCACGCCCAGGGGTCGATGGCGACCTTCACCTGGCTGGATCGGTGCTCGTTGAACCCGGCCACCGCGTCGGCAAGGGCCGCCAGCGGCAGCCTGGCGGTGACTATCCTGTCGCAGGCGATCCTGCCGGACTCTATCAGCCTGGCGGCGCGGTCGAGCGTCCTGGGAGGCATCTTGGAGGCGATGATCCTCGCCTGCTTGTTGTAGATGACAAACGGGTCGAAGCTGACCTCGGCACCCGGCGGGCACACGCCGAAGATGAGGAACGTCCCCCCGCGCGACAGCAGGGGCAGGGCCTGGCTAATGGCGTCGGGGTTGCCCGTCGCGTCGATGATGTAGTCCACGCCGGCCGGCAGCTCGCGGCGGACGCGGGACTCCAGGTCCCCGGCCATCGGGTCGATCACCACGTCCGCGCCAAGCTCGGCCGCCCTAGCGCGGCGGAACTCGACCGGCTCGGTCTGTACCAGCAGGCTACAGGGCGAGGAGGCGAGCATCTGTGCCCACAGCAGCCCCACCGTGCCGGCGCCGAGCACCATCGCGCTGCTTCCGGCGGCCAGGCCCAGCCGGTCGTATCCGTTGAGCACGCAGGCCAGCGTCTCGCAGAGCACGCCGCCCAGCGGGGCCGATGGGTCGCTCATCGGGATGACCTTCCCGGCCGGGGCGAGCAGGTATTGGGCGAAGCCGCCGTTGCGCTTGTAGCCGATTATGCTGGTGGAGTCGCACAGGTTGGGCATGCCCTCGCGGCACCTGCGGCAGACGCCGCAGCCGACCACCGGGTCGATCGCGCAGAACTCGCCTGGGCTGAAGGCCGCCACGCCCGGCCCGCACTCGACGACGCGCGCGGCGATCTCGTGGCCGAGGACCACTGGCGGGAAGACGCCGTCAGTGAGATCGCCGTTGAGGATGTGATTGTCGGTGCCGCAGACGCCGCAGGCCTCGACCTTC
>Ga0315279_10008201_pt1 | contig 12705 bp, 15 predicted proteins | sample YL17G06_20_MG_FD_203694 | JGI IMG/M metagenome (GOLD analysis project Ga0315279, IMG submission 203694) | Sediment microbial communities from Yellowstone Lake, YNP, Wyoming, USA - YL17G06_20 | ecosystem: Environmental > Aquatic > Freshwater > Lake > Sediment | place: USA: Wyoming | collected... | reverse complement strand
CGAGCGCCGCGGACAGCGCCGCGGAAAGCCCACCCATCCCAAGAACGGAGATCGTCAATGGATCCATCTTGCAGTTCCCCCACCGCAACCGGTGGACTACCATTCCACACCACTACTGCCATGTAAGGGCGAACCTCGTGTTCGCCCTGTCCGTCCTATCCGCTCTACTCGCCCTGAGCTCCACGCCTCTCTCATCCGGTGCCGCCCAGGCCGGCAAACCCCATGAACGCGAGTGCGAGCAACCCCGCGACGATGAGCGTGATCCCCGGCCCATCGAGTGCACGAGGCACGCGCGCGAACGCAAGTTCCTCCCGGATGCCTGCCATGATCACCAGGGCGATCGTGAAGCCCAGTCCTGCGCCGATGGCGAAGACGAGGGACTGGACGAAGCTGTACTCTCGCAGGTCCATGAACAGCGCGAGGCCGAGGATCGCGCAGTTGGTCGTGATGAGCGGGAGGTAGATGCCGAGGGCCAAGTAGAGCGGCTGACTTGTCTTACGGATGAACATCTCAACGAGCTGCACGAGGGCAGCGATGACGAGGATGAACGTGACGTACTTCAAGAACGGCAGGCCGTATGGCGCGAGGACGAGGTGGTTGATCGGCCAGGTGAACGCGGCGGTGAGGGTCATGACGAAGATCACCGCCAGGCCCATGCTGGTCGCCGTGTCGAGCTGCCGGCTGACCCCGATGAACGGGCAGATGCCGAGGAAGTACGTCAGCACGTAGTTGTTGATGACCGCCGAGGCGATGAACAGGAAGATGAGGTCCATCACGCAGCCTCCCGACGGGCAACCAAGTGATTGATGAGGCCCATGGCGCTACCAAGCGTGAGGAACGCGCCGGCCGGCAGGATCATCACGAGCCAGGGATGGACTGTCTCGCCCCAGAAGACGTGGCCGAAGAGCCCGCCCGTGCCGATGAGCTCCCGCACCGTGCCGAGGACGAGGAGCGAGACGAGAAAGCCGCAACTGTTGCCGAGCGCGTCGAGGAGCGAGCGGCCGACACCGTTCTTCGACGCGAACGCCTCCGCGCGGCCGAGAATGATGCAGTTCACCACGATGAGCGGCACGTACGGCCCAAGGGCGCGGCTGATGTCCGGATACTGCGCCGCGAGGACCATGTCGGCGATGGTGACGAACGCGGCGATGATGATCATGTACGCGCCCATGCGCACCTGGTTGGGGATGAGCTTTCGCACGAGCGAGACGACGACGTTCGAGCAGATGAGCACAAACCCCGTCGCCATCGCCATTGCGAACCCATTCACGATCGAGTTCGTCACCGCGAGCGTCGGGCACATGCCGAGCACCTGCACGAGGGTCGGGTTCTCGTCCCAGAGCCCCTTGAGGAACTCCTGGCGAAGTGGAACCGGCTGGCGCGGCATATCAGCGCACCTCCTCTGCGGTGAGCGCGGGACGGATGTCCGCGAGCACTCCATTGATGATCCGCGTGACCGCCGCCGAGGAGATTGTCGCTCCGGTGATGGCGTCGATCTGCCCCGGCGCGAGCGGGGTGTTGGGCCGGCGGTTCTTCACGTAGCTCGCGTCGCCGGCGACGTTCAGGCCGGCGAACTGACGGATGAACGGCCCCTTCGTGATCTTGTCACCAAGGCCCGGCGTCTCGACGCTCTCGAGGACAGTGAGGCCAACCATGGTATCGGCGTGCGCCGAAAGGCCGCACATGAGGCCGATCGTACCCTGGAAGCCGCCGCCCGCGGCAGGCACGGCATAGCCGGCGAGCGCCCCATCGCGGTAGCCCGCGTAGATCGTCCGCCCGGCGACAGCGGTATCACGGTAGCTCGTCACGCCGGGCAGGACGGTGAAAATGGCTCGTTCGAGGGCCTCCTGCCGATGGCGGGCAATCCGCGGCTGAGTGTAGGTGTACACCTCCGCCAACGCCGCCGCGGCCACCATCGACGTGAGCCCAAGCACGATGACGAGGCGGATGATCGTCTTCATCATGGGTGCACCTTCGCGGCTACGTGCCGCGCCCAGCCGATGTGGCGCCGTTCGTCGAACCGGCGCGGCACCATCCACCGGTTGATGAGCGGCGTGCACGCGTTCATGAGGAGGATCGAGTACATGACGCCCTCGGGCAGGCCACCCCAGACGCGGATCACCACGACAAGGACCCCGCAGCCGAACGCGAACGTGACGCGCCCGGCCGACGTGAGGGGCGTCGTGACCATGTCCGTCGCCATGAACCACGCGCCGAGCATGAGTCCACCTGCGAACAGGTGCGCCCACGGAGAAACGTACCGCACGGGGTCGATCGCGTGAAGCAGGCCGGTGAAGAGGGCCACCGTGCCCAGCATGACCGCCGGCACGCGCCAGTCGATGTACCGCTTCCAGAGGAGGAACAGGCCGCCCAGCATGATCGCGAGCGCCGACGTCTCCCCGAGGGAGCCTGCGGTCGTGCCGAGGAAGAGATCGCGTAGGGCCGGCGCGGCATGCTCGAACTTCATCTTCGCGAGCGGCGTTGCACCGGTCAGCCCATCGAGCCGGAATGTCCAGCCGTAGACCGGCGCCGTCCAGGTGGTGATCTCGACGGGAAAGGCAGCCTGGAGAAACGCACGGCCAACAAGTGCCGGGTTGAAGATGTTGTAGCCAAGGCCCCCGAAGACTTGCTTCCCAAAGACGCAGGCGACCACGCCGCCAATGAAGGTCTCGATGAAGGGAAAGCTCGGTGGGAGCGTGAGGGCGAGGAGCAAACCCGTGATGATGATGCTGCCATCGGCCGGTGCTCGCCAGACGCCCTCGCGCCAGCGCCCGGCGAGCGCCTCGCTCATCCAGGCGCCGGCGATCGCGACGAGTATGAGCGCCATGACCCGCGGGCCAAAGATATAGCATGCCACCGCGGCGGCCGGCAAGAGGGCAAGCAGCACCGTCCACATGATGCGCTCGACAGAATCCTGGCCCCGAATATGCGGCGAGGACTCGATGACAAGCTGCAGGTCGGGCATGGTGTCGGGCTCCATCCATTCCGAGAGTGCCCGGATAATCCGAAAGCATGGCTGGTCACTATCCGCGATGAGGCGGAAGCGGCTCATGCCATGTGCTGCGATATGCGACTGCTATTGAGCCCTGATTCGATCTTCCCCACACAGCATCATCTCACACCACGACATCCTCGCGCGGCACGAGTGGCGCAGAGGCCACTTGTACCGGCTGCGGTACATGTGCTGCCTGGGCGGCGCGCGCCGCCGCAAGATCCGCCTTGCCTTGGCGAATCCACGCGACGATGGCGCGGCCCGACGGGCACATGAACGTACAACTGCCGCACTCCATACAGTCGAGGATGCCAAGCGTCTCGGCGTGGGCGACAAGGCCGGCTTCGACGGCGCGAGCGAGGAATGCAGGAGCCAACCCCATCGGGCAGACGTCGATGCAGCGGCCACATCGCAGGCAGGGATGCGACGCTCGAGCGGCGTCGCGCTCCATGACGACGATCCCGCTCGTCGTCTTGATGATCGGCGTATCGAGGGTCGCCTGAGCTACGCCCATCATGGGCCCGCCGAAGATCACCGCCCCAGCATCGTCGGAGAGGCCGCCGGCGACGCGAAGCAAGTCGCCAACGAGCATGCCGAAGGGGACGCGATAGTTGCCCGGCTCGCGCACGCCATGCCCGGTGACGGTGACGACCCGGCGAATCAGCGGCTCACCGCACCGTACAGCCCGTGTCACCGCGGCAGCGGTCGCCACGTTCTGCACGACGACACCCACGTCGAGCGGCAGACCACCGGAGGGCACGATACGGTCCAGCACGGCGGCGACGAGGAGCTTCTCCGCCCCTTGCGGGTAGCGCACCGGGAGTACATGCACCGTCACACCGTCCGGCAGCCGCGCGGCGCGAAGGGCACGGACCGCATCGGGCTTGTCGTCCTCGACGGCGATGACGCCATGCCGCACGCCGAGCGCGCGCATCATGAGGCGCATGCCTTCGACGACCAGCACCGGCTGCTCGGCCATGAGCCGGTGGTCCCCGGTGAGGTACGGCTCGCACTCGCAGCCATTGAGGATGAGCGTGTCGATGGGTTTGTCCCGCGGCGGGCTGAGCTTGATCCGCGTGGGAAATCCCGCGCCACCCATACCGACGATCCCCGCCGCGCCGATCTCCTCGAGGATGACCTCCGGGGCGATGTCGTCGCCGGCATGCTCGCCCGGCGGGCATGGGTTCGGCACGTACGTCGTCCGGTCGCGATCCACCTCGATCGTCACCGCCTCGACGCGCCGGCCGCTCGGGTGTGGCACTCGGTCGATGCTCCGCACCACGCCGGCGACGCTTGCATGGACTGGCGCGGAGACGCGGCCCGTCGGCTTGCCGATGAGCTCGCCCACGGCGACGGTCTGCTTCGGCCTCACGCACGGCTCACACGGCGCGCCAAGGTGCTGCTGGAGAGGAATGACGACAATATCGGGAAGGTAGACCTCGGTGATCGGTGCCCCGCGGGTGAGGCGCTTCGTATCGGGAGGGTGTACGCCGCCACGAAATCCGGCCATGGGAGGTCCTCCTGCTGGCGTGTCCCGGTAGGTATGCCCTTGTGGGGCGGAAGGCGGGAACGTGCAAGGCCCGTACCATCGAGGCGCATCGAGGTACAGGTGACGCTGGTACGGGCGTTGGCATCCTGGGCGATGGCCAACTCGTGCCAAATTGGCACCGAACGATGACACGCCGCGGTCCTCCGGCATACGGCGGCCATCGTAGCGCGCGAGGACTCCATAAGCGCGGCGATATCGCCGCGCAATAGCAGCCGCACGTCATCGCGCTGGGCACGCTCCATCATGCCAGGACGTTATTCGAAAGATGGCGTCACCAGGTCGCCGCCGCGCCGCGCGACGATGATGGGAAGGATACACTACCATGCGACACTGCCCCGTCTGCTATAGCCCGCTCTACACCTGCGAGCATTGCGGGAGGATCGGGTGCATGCGTGCCGAACCGGGTGACTGTTCCCGACAGGGGTTCACCAATGACCTCACCTGCCTACGATGTGGCGTCTCCGGTGAGCTGAGCACCTACGAGCAGCTCGACCCCACGATGTATGTTCACTCGGCCGTGCCAGGTGGCGTCGTACCTTTCTACGGCACGCGCCGCCGAGAGGAGCGCGAAGCCGAGCCGCATACAGCTTGTGCGGCATAGCACCTGCGCCAAGCTGCCTACGTAACGGCGTGGGAGGTAAGGGATTGAGGCGAGTGCATGTGGATCTGCAGAAGCCCATTCATGCCGGGCGGACGGAGACGTGGGCCCGCTCTCTACAGTTGCGCCGAGGGGCAGATATCGTTGAGGAAGCAGGCCGGGCAGTCGGGCTTCCGCGCGTAGCAAAGCCGCCGGCCGTGTTCGATGAGCCGGTTCGAGATATGCGTCCATTCCTCGCGCGGGATGATCCGGATGAGGTCGGCCTCGATCTTCTCCGGGTTGGTCTCCTCGGTGAGCCCGAGCCGCCATGCGACGCGCCGCACGTGCGTATCCACGGCAACCCCCTCGTTGATCCCGAACCCATTGCCGAGCACGACCGCCGCCGTCTTGCGGCCGACGCCCTCAAGCTCGACGAGCGCCTCCATCGACGCGGGCACTTCGCCGCCATACCGCTCCACGAGCGCGGCGCAGCAGGCCTTGATCGCCTTCGCCTTGTTCCGGTAGAAGCCCGTCGGGCGGATATCCTCCTCGAGCCGATCGAGCGGAGCATCCGCGAAGTCCTTCGCGGAACGATACGCGCGGAAGAGATCCTTCGTCACCTCGTTCACGCGCTGGTCGGTGCACTGCGCCGAGAGAATCGTCGCGACGAGCAACTGGAGCGGGTTCTCGTACGCCAGTGCCGTCCGCGCATCGGGGTAGTGCTGCGCCAGGCGGCGGCGGACCTCGTACGCCTGTGCTGGGAGGTCCCTCTTCGCGATTCGCCTCGACCCTGCGGCTCGCCTCGGCTTCCCAGTTCGTCGCTTCTCCGCCATGTCACCTCCGCTCGAGGATCAGGCTCACGGCCCAGTTGAACAGGGTGATGACAAGGCCACCAAGGACGGCCGGCCAGAAGCCCTTCACGATGAGCACGCTGAAGAACAGCGATGTGATCCAGAGGATGAGGGCGTTGATGACGAGGTAGAACAGCCCGAGCGTCACCAGCAACACCGGCAGGGAGAAGAACACAAGGATCGGCTTGACGAACGCGTTGAGGAGGCCGAAGACCAAGCCGACGAGCAAGAGGTGCCACACTGTCCATCCGGGAGCGAGCTGCACCCCCGGCACGACGCGGGCGGCAAGATAGATGGCGATGCTCGTGAGCACAAGACGCAGAAGTACGACCATCGGAGTCCTCCCCTCTCGTTGGGATATGGGCACGTCTCGAACCTTCATTAACGCCGGTCGTTCACAGCTCGGTTCCGGTTGTCGAGGCAACGAGCTTGCCGTGCTTCACGCCACGCGTGCCGATGAGGTGATCCGCCAACTCGCTCACGTCTCCCGCCGAGCCGCGCACGACGATCACCTCGAGGCAGTTCTCCTCATCCAGGTGCACGTGAAGGCTCGAGAGTACCTGCCCATAGTGGTGGTGCTGCAGCTCGTTGAGCCGCTCGGTCAACTCGCGCACGTGGTGGTTGTAGACGAGGGTGACCGTCCCGATCACCTCGGCGTTTCGCGTCCAGTCTTCCTCGACCATCCGGTCACGGATGAGGTCACGGAGCGCCTCGGAGCGATTGCGATAGCCTTTCTCGGCGATCAGCCGATCGAAGCGGTCCAGGAGAGGCCCCTCGATGGAGACGCCGAAGCGGCGTAATTCCGACATCATCCCAACTCCTGTTCCCGGCGGTGACATTCTCTCGCCGTCAATCGCGGCGCCGCCGTGACCACGATGCCACAGCCCAGCCATGGCGCCGCGCGTGCCACCTCAGACGGACCGTCGGGTTGACGACGACTGCTTCGCCGAAAAGCTCCATGTGCGGGATATCCGAGTGATGGTTGGCGTACACGATGGATCGAGCGAAGTCGATGTCGAGCTTGTTGCGCAGGGCAAGGAGGATATCCCGTTTCCGCTCGCCGTAGGGGTGCAGGCCGACGATTCCACCGGTATAACGTCCGTTGCAAACCTCCGGCATGGTGCACACCGCACGGTCGATGGCGCTTGCCTCGGAGAGGTGTCGGGTGAGGAAGTCCGGCGCACCAGTCATGACCATGACGGCATGGTCACGTCGGCGCTCCTCCATGACGCGCAGGCCGTCAGGCGACAGTGCGGGCAGGATGAAGCGGGTGAAGAGCGACTGCGCGTATTTCTCCACCACCGACACGGAAAGGCCGGTAAGGTAGGTCTTGTCCCTTCGGAAGGCATCCCATACGTCGCGGTCGCGCAGGCATGCGAGGATGAACGCCACCACGTTCCAGGCAGGGAGCAACCTCGCCCGAAGGGCGTGCCGCATGAAGATGCCCTCCAGGGAATCTCCGGGCAGCAGCGTCCCATCCATGTCGAAGACTGCCCAGCGCGCCATTCCTCAGCCTTCGCTCCGCATTTCCTTCGTGTAGTACCTCTCGACGAGGTATGTCCGGCCATCCACGAGGACGGGGATGCCACGGATGAGGTTCATGGCGACGATGATCCAGACAACGATGGTCGTGGCGGCCGTCAGGCCGGCGACGAACACCTCCGGCACGGCACGACGGAGGGGAGGGTGATGCTGTTCGCCGTCATCTGCATTCCCTCCCACCGTATCCGGAGGCCATCCTGCTGCATGGCATGCGCGCGATCGTCAGGCCGGCAGATCAGCGGACGAGGATATCCGCGCGCCGGGTGCTCGGCCCTGGCAGTGGGCCGAACTCGATAGATGGCCAGTCCTCCACCATTGACAGAATCTCTGGACCTTTCGGCGCCGCGATGATCGTGTCCTCCGACTTCGTGCCGGTAATGGACGGGTTCCACGCATATGCCTGCCAGGGCTTCACGACCTCCTTGGACCGCAGCGTACCCTTGAAGTCACGTGACTCGTAGCCGGTGGCGCCACCTTGATGATGGAGCTTCCACTCGTCGGGGAACCCAGCCTGCTCGTAGGAATCTACCGCGCGCTGGAATATCTCGTCCACATCCGCGCCGATTTGGGTCGAGGCGATGAACATCGCATCGATGGCCATGACCGCGTCGTGCCGGCGACGGAGGTCCGGTGAGAGCGCACCGAAATGGACGAGCCGCGTCGTCGAGAGGATGAGCCCGCTCCGTCGGCCGCAGACAACGACCATCGCGTAGCGTGCCACCTGCTTCTCCGTCGGCAGCGGATGGCGGTACTTTGTGATCCGCTCGTCGGCGGCTACCAGTAGCACCGCCGGGGTGATCCGCCGCTCCAGGAGCGCCGCGGAGGCCATCGCCGCAATCCGCCACTCGCTCTGCCCGCGTTCGATGCGCCGACAGACATCCGCCACCGCCTCGGCGGTGTCGCGGCCGAGCTCGCGGTAGCGCTCCACCTCGAATGGAGTCAAGCTGTATCGAAGGCGCTTCAGGTCAGCCGCGTGCGGGCCGATGTCCGTCGCAGGACGTTCGCCGGCCAGTACGCGGTGGACGAGCTCTTCCGACTCGCTCGCATCGGCATCCCACGGGTAGACGAGCGGCTGAAAGCCCAACTCCTCGAGCCCCTCCTCCTCCATGATCCGCGGAGCCTCGATATTGTTCGCGATCAGGTAATCCTGCTTCGCCGTCGCCAGGACCGATGCAGCTCCTGCCTCGGTGGTCAGGGCGACATGGTTCTGCCCGCCGCCCGTATACCAGCTGAACGACCGCTGGAGCGTGAAGAGCACGCCGCTAAATCCTTGGGTATCGAGAAATTCACGCACGCGAGCGCGCTTGACTGCAACATCGTCCGCTCGTGTCATCGTCGCCCACCTTCTCCGAGGGTCATACGGATGGATACGAATATCGCAACGATGGGGACGGGATGCCACCATGCGCGCGCCATCTCGCGGGTAGGTGCGGTGCCCTGCGATGGTTCCAGAATGCAGCGCGGTCACCCGTGCACGCGGTGGTCGCGGTCGATGATGGCGTGGTACCGTTCGATCTCCCGCGCGCAGGTATCGGGCGACCAGCCAAAGTCCCCGGCCATGAGGCCCGCCACTTTGTCGAGGCAGCCGAGGCCTTCGGTATGGCCGGTGCCGATGCCAGTGCGGCGCAGCAGCACGTCGTCGAGATGCCGCGCGAACTCGTGGCGAACCGCCCAGACGACCTCGGCGGCGATGTTGGGCAGACATGGGTCGAGCCGCTCGGCAAGCCCGGACGCACACCCAGCGAGGGCAAGCACGCCCTCCGCGCGGGAACCGTAGAGCCCAACGAGGTGCGCGACGAGCTGCACGTCGGCGCCACGGGGCACGACGCATGACCCAGAGCCGGGCAGCGGCCGATCCCGCGTCGGACAGGGTGGCGGCCTCTTTCCCCAATGCTCGAACACCTTGTCCACCGCCTCCTCCGCAAGGCTACGGTACGTGGTGAGCTTGCCGCCGATGATGGAGATGAGCCCGTCGAGGCCGTCGGACTCCCGATGGTCGAGGATCGTGTGGCGCCGGGTGACCGCGCCGGGCTTCCTGAAATCATGTCTCCGCAGCGGCCGCACGCCGCTCTGGACGTAGAAGATGTCGTCCGGCGTGTAATGGAGGCCTGGCAGGAGGCGGCCGAGCTCTCGCAGGAGGTACCCGCGCTCGGCCGCCGTCGGCACGGCCGCGTCGGGATCGGGTTGCGGGACCTCCGTAGTGCCGACCCAGTAGTACTCGCGCCAGGGGATGACGAAGAACGGCCGGCCATCGGCCCGTGCCGGGGTGTAGAGCGCGACGTCGGGCCCGCCCGGCCGCCGTGGGAGCAGCATGTGCATCCCGCGCGTGCCGCCCATCCTGCCGGCGATCCGCCGATCGACGAGGCCAAGCACCGCATCGACCCACGGGCCGGCGGCGTTGATAACGAGCCGGGCGCGGAGGGTGCTCTCTCCGCCGTCGTCACGACCTCTTGCCACGACGCCGAGGATGCGATTCTTCTTCCGCAGGAAGCCGACGACCTCGCAGCGCGTGAGGATCCGTGCGCCCGCCGCGTGCGCGTCGAGGATGTTCTCCAGACAGAGGCGCTCCGGATAGGGTGCCTGGGCGTCGCGGTAGGCGAACCCGCCGAGGAGGTCCTCCGATGCAAGCGCCGGCACCGCCTCGCACAGCGCACGAGCGGAGACCGCCTGGGAGCGCGGCAGCCGCGTATGGAAGCCGGCCATGAGGTCGTAGAGCACGAGCCCGGCGCGGATCATCGGACGCGGGTACGGCCCGCCACGGTAGATGGGGATCAGGAACCGAAGCGGCCGGACAAGGTGCGGCGCGAGGGCGAGAAGTCGTTCCCGCTCGCGGAGGCTCTCATGGACGAGGGGGAACTCGAAATGCTCCAGGTAGCGCAGGCCGCCGTGGATGAGCTTCGTGGAATCGGACGTCGTGCCAGCGCCGATGTCGTCCCGCTCCACGAGGACGACGTCGAGCCCGCGCAGTGCCGCGTCGCGCGCGATTCCCGCACCGTTAATCCCACCGCCGATGACGAGCAGATCCGCGATATCCGACATGCCATCCCCGCGCTCCAGGTCGCTCTGTGCGTACGCACGTAGAAGAAGAACGCCTGTACGACGAGGGTCATCCTACAACGGCACGGCGGCAGATCACTCGAGCGCGACGGTGAATGAACGCGCCCGCGGCGCCTCGGCGGAGCCAACGACGCACACGCCGACGGCAACGAGGTCGGCGGCGACGGCGATGCGTCCATGCCGCGCGATCATTCGCCAGGCGCGCGCCATACCGCGCGACCAGGCAATGTCATCGATGACGAGGAGCGCCCCGTCGGCGAGGAAGGGAAGGATGTGGGCGAAGTAGTCGAGCGTCGCGCGTTCCTCGTGGTGGCCGTCCATGAGGACGCAGTGAATGGGGCCGTGCGCGCGCAGCACCGGGTCGAGGGTATCGCGGAAGTCGCCGATGACAACTTGGGCCCGGGCGTCCAGGCCGAGCCGGCGGAGATGGTCCCGTGCGAGCTCTGCAAGTGCCGGCGAGCCCTCAAGCGTGACGAGCGAGCCCATGCGTTCAAGGCCAACGCTGCAGCCTGGTACGCCGCGGAGATGCCGAGGTTCGTCCCCATCTCCAGGCAGACCGACGGACGGTACTCGCGAATGAGCCGGAAGAGAAGCCGCGCGCGGGCGGCCGGCATCGTGGAGATGCGGCATTCGTCGGCGAGGGCGACTGTGCCGCCGGCCGGCCTCCCTGCACCAAAGTGGACATCAGGGATGCGCAGCGCCGAGGTGAGAAGCTCCGCCCGTAGCGCCTCGACGCGGTCGATCTGCGCGCGTTCGTCGGAAGCAAGTAGGCCGTCCCGCCCTGCGCGGAGGACGCGGGCCAGGCGGGCCGCCGGCTGCCCGGCGGCTTCCATCGCGGCGAGCGCCGCCTCGGTCCGCGCGCGAACCGTCGCCCGCCGCAGCCAACGCGATACCCGCCATAGGAGCGCCTTCATCGCCTTGCCAGGCTTCCTCCGCCGTGCCGCATCTTCAGCAGCCGCGTGTCACCGTGCAGGCGCGTGTCACCGCGCAGGCGCTTCAGCGCAGGAGGTGTGCACCCTGGCCGTCATCCCAGCGAGCCATCTCCACGTCATCCGCGGAGAGAAAGCGGATCGGCGGCCGCGGATCGAGCCCCATCTGGTCGGCGGCGCGCTGCCATGCCGTGCCCGTGTCGAGGGCGGTCCGTTGTTTCTCGGCCTCGCTCATGCCGGCCCAGGCATCATCGAGGACAATCTCAAGGGCAGGCCCATTGCGGCGCACGACGCGAAAAAGCCCCGTGTGCACGAAGCGCGGTGCAGCGAAGCTCATGGCCGCGTCCCACTGGTCCTCGTCGGTCAGGTTCAGGAGCGCAGCCCAGATCCAGCCGCCGAGGGAGTCGGTCCTCACCCTGTACCACCCGCCGCTGAGGGCGAGCAGCGCGACCGGCGTCCCCGCAGGAAGGGTGGCGATCACGTCCGCATCGGCGTCGGGTACCTGGCGGACGTTGCCCTGTGTCCTGAGCGTGCGAATCGCGTGCGGCACGAGCGGCGCGGCCCTCACCGACTCCGCGCCGGATGCTGCCGGTCCCTCTGCAGATGCTTCCTCCGGCTGAACCTGCTCTTGCGACGAAGGAGGAAGGGGAGGAGGAGCGATCTCCACGTGCGAGGCGGACCGCGGTCCGCAGCCCGCGGCCAGGACGACAGCCACAGAGACGAGGCGGATGGAACGGAAGATCCTCGCCATGGCAATGCCCTCCCTCGCGCCAGGAGTGCGAGGAGCGCGGTACGGCATCGACGAGACCACGCCATCGGGTGGAGGAGAGTGCTCGCTGGCCCGATGGCGGCTACGGAGCTGCCATGGAAAGATGCACAATCTTCCCGCCGCGTGCATACGGACGGGTACGCGGTAGGTCGATAGAGGTGACAAAGAAATGCTCGCGGACGCGTCCTCAGTGGAGCACCTGCGCGCCCCAGAACCCGTGCCAGCGAGCTATTACCACGTCGTTGTTCGACATGAACCGGATCGCGGGCGGCGGGCTCATGCCCATCTGCCCGACAGCGCGCTTCCAGGCCTCACCCGTCTCCGTGACGACCCCGCCCTTCTCCGCCATCGTCATGTCGCGCCAGACGATACGGAGGACGATGACGAGCCCGTCGTCGCCGCGATAGACCGAGGAGAACAGCTCGCGATGGACGAACCG
>Ga0315279_10008200_pt1 | contig 12706 bp, 11 predicted proteins | sample YL17G06_20_MG_FD_203694 | JGI IMG/M metagenome (GOLD analysis project Ga0315279, IMG submission 203694) | Sediment microbial communities from Yellowstone Lake, YNP, Wyoming, USA - YL17G06_20 | ecosystem: Environmental > Aquatic > Freshwater > Lake > Sediment | place: USA: Wyoming | collected... | reverse complement strand
TTAATTTTATTTTTTGGTCATCCGGATGGATCTTTTGAAGGTAGTTATAAGCTTCGATAGCTTCTTCCCATTGTTTATTTTCATAAAAAGCAGTAGCAATTCCTTCGCGGGCGGTTATATTTAATGGGTCTATAGAAATAACCTGTTCATATTCTAATATTGCTTTCTCCCAATTCTTTTCTTCGCTATATTTATCGCCTAAATTACTGTGAATAACTATTTGGGATACGCAAAATTTTACAATTCTATTATTTCCGGCATCGGCAACATAAATATAATCCCTGTCATCTATAACAATTCCTTCAGGGGAATTTAAATTAATTCCATCTGACTCATTACCAAATTCTAATTCGAAATTATTATCTTTATCATATTTTACTACTTTTCCGTTTTTGTAATCAGTGATATATATATTATTTTTTGAATCAAAAGCAATATATCTTGTACCGCTAAACTGCCCAAATTCACTTCCGCTTTCTCCAAATTTTCTTAAAAATAGGCCTTCTTTACTAAATACCTGTACCTGGTCATGGAAAGTGTCGGCCACATACATATTTCCTTCCTTATCAAAAGCAATTCCTCTTGGGTAATAAAATTCACCGTTTCCCATACCTTCTTTTCCAAATTGTTTAATATACTCGAAAGTAGGAGAAAATATTTGTATCCTGCTATTTCCTGTATCTACAATATAAATATTATCATCTTTGTCTATAGCAATACCTCTTGGATTCGAAAATTCACCCGGGCCATTACCTTCTTTCCCAGTCATCAGTAAGGATTTACCTTCCGGTGATATTTTCTGGATTCTATGGTTAAATTGTTCTACTATGATTATATTTCCGTTACTATCCAGAGCCAAGCCAACCGGGCCATCAAGTTTTAATGCATCCTCCCCTTCCCCATCCGGAATCACCTTTAGTAATCTTCCCTCAGAGCTGAATTTTTGTATACGGTCATTTTCCCAATCAGATACATATAAATTATTATCTTTATCGAGTGCCAGGCAAACCGGATAATTAAATTCACCTGCCCTGTTACCATATTCACCAAAAGTTAATATAGTAGTATAATTAGTATCTGCAGCAGCGTTAATGGATAAAAAAGCGAATAACATTATTGAAATAAATATAAAACATTTTTTCATATTAATATTCCTTTTGTTTTATTTTAAAATATTTAAAATATATGATATTATGTATGACTATAAGTTAGTTCTTTAATCTTTTGGCTTAATATATTTAGTGCTTCTTTTTGGTATATTTTGTCCCCTATCTTCCCTTTGTCGAAATACTTCAGAGGACCGTAGCGAACAGTTATTTTGTATTTAAATAAAGTAGGAAATATTTTTCCCTGGGAATATATTTTATGAGTACCAATAATTCCCACTGGTAAAATGGGAACCCCTGTCTTCATAGCAATTTTTATTATCCCTAGTTTCAACTCTTGTAATTCGCCATTTTTCGAACGTGTACCCTCTGGGAATATGCCCAATACTTTCTTTTCTTGTAAAATGTCTAATGACTTTTTTAAAGAGCGAATGTCAATTTTCTCTCGGTCTACAGGAAAAGCATTTAAATTTTTAAGTAGAGTATTGCCAAAAAAATTATTGAAAGCTTCTTTTTTGGTTATAAAACATATTTTCCTCTTCATGGTTATTGCTAAAACAATCGGATCTAAATAACTAACGTGATTTGAGGCAAGTATTAAACCACCTTCTTTTGGCACATTTTCCATCCCCACCACATCTATTTTCCAAAATAGATTAAATATGAACCAACATATAGCTCTTACTACATCATAGAACATATAATTATCCTAACCTTAATTATATGATAATTATCCAATTGGCCAATTCTCCAATTTACCAATTAGTTAATCCTATTTCACAATGAAATTAGTTGTTATTAAATGGTGAATAATCGTTATTATCAATATAGAAACAGTGTGCCCGAGAGGATTTGAACCTCCAGTCTACGGCTCCGGAGGCCGTCGCTTTATCCAATTAAGCCACGGGCACATATATATACTATCTACCCCAACTAAGTCTATCGGCTAAAATTTTAGGCAACCCTGCATTAATTATTTTTTTTTGAGTCAAGTAAATTGGATAAGATATTCGATAAATTTTAATTACCTTATATTCTGTATCATAAATTCCATAACTTGCATCTGGATTACCATCACGTGGTTGACCGACACTCCCACAATTAATAATATACCTTTTATTTTTTAAAATTTCAATGTAACCACCATTAATAAAATCAGTATAGTTTACCTGGTTATTGCTTTTATTAAAAGAAAAACATCCTGCTAAGTGGGAATGTCCAATAAAATATATTTTAAAATCATATTTTGTAAATATATCATACGCGCTATTTTCATCTAAAATATATTCAAATATTGGTTCACGAGGACTTCCATGAACTGCAAATATATTTTCAATAACTTGAATCTTTTTATTTAGGTTTAATAAAAATTTTTTATTATTTTCTTCTAATTGTTGAGAGGTCCATAAAATTGCTTTTCTTGCCGCATCATTAAAATAATTTATATTTATCTTACCTATAACTCCAAAATCATGATTTCCACCTATACACCTACAGTTTAAATCTTTTATCTTTTTAATGCAATAATTAGGATCCGCCCCATAACCAACAATATCTCCCAAACAAATTAATTCATCAACTTTTTCCATATTATTTAATGCACAATCTAATGCTTCAGAATTACTATGAATATCTGATATTATTCCAAATTTCATAATTATTTTGACTTTCTTTTCAAAACATTGATATTATTATTTGATTTATAAATAAAAAAACGGCGTATACCTCGCCGTTTTTTATTTAAATTAAGCTCTTATAATTTCTTTAATTCTCATAATTGCTGAAGTTGTAGATCTTGCCATTTCATCCAATTTCATAGTAATGAATTTTATTGTATTTTCTAAATCAGGTATTAATACATATTCTAAAGCATTAACTCTTCTTCTAGTTTTTTCAATTTCATTAGCTAAAAGGCTTACTGCTTTATCTAACTCCGCCAATTGTAACATTAAGGGTAATATTTCATAAAAATTTCGCAAAGCAAGGTCTAATTCTGGAGTTGTATTAAATAAACTGTAAGCGTAAATATTTCCTTCGAACTTAAATATGTATTTCGGAACATTTACGCCCATTATATTTTTAAAAGTTAACTCAATTGTACTTTTTGCTTTTGGAAACATTAAGGTTTCTTCCAAGGTTATCTTACTCATTAAAGAAGAAGCATTAGAAAAAATAATATAACCTTTCATCAGTTTATTCTCTAATTCTTCTCTAATTGTTTTATTCTCTTTTACTAAATGAATGAATTCTTGAATTAAAGCATCTCTTTTATCTTTTAATAACTTATGCCCTCGTTTTGCTATAACTAATCTCTTTTTTAGCCTTAATAGTTCCATTCGATTAGGATTAACTTTTAATAACATTTATGTTTTAGCCTCCACTGTATTCTGCGGAAAATACTTCTTAATAAATTCATCTTTTATTCTTTTTAATTCTTCAGTTGGTAAAATGGTTAATAATTGCCACCCTATATTTAAACTCTCTTCAATAGACCTATTTTCATCTTCGCCCTGTTTGACAAATATTTCTTCAAATTTATCTGCAAATCTAACATATTTCTTATCAACTTCTGTTAAAGCCGCTTCTCCTAAAATTACGGCTAATTCTTTTGATTCTTTACCTCTGGCATAAGAAGCAAAAAGTTGATTCATAACGTTGGCATGGTCTTCACGAGTTTTATTCACTCCAATACCTTTGTCTTTTAAACGAGATAATGAAGGTAATACATTGATAGGTGGATAAATCCCTTTTAGATGTAAATCTCTTGCTAAGATTATCTGACCTTCTGTAATATATCCGGTTAAATCTGGTATTGGATGGGTTTTATCATCTTCAGGCATTGTTAATATTGGAATTAAAGTTATTGATCCATTTTTTTCTTTTATTCTACCTGCTCTCTCGTAAAGAGTAGCTAAATCTGTATATAAATAACCAGGATAACCACGTCTTCCCGGAACTTCTTTTCTAGCTGCTGATACTTCCCTTAAAGCTTCACAATAATTAGTCATATCAGTAATTATTACCAAAACATGCATATCCTTTTCAAAAGCTAAATATTCTGCACAAGTTAAAGCCATTCGAGGAGTAATTATTCTTTCTACTGCTGGGTTATTGGCTAAATTTATAAACATAACACTTCTCTCAATTGCCCCAGTTCTTCTAATATCACTTATAAAAAAATTTGCTTCTTCAAAGGTAATCCCCATAGCAGCAAAAACTACTGCAAATTTTTCTTCTTTAACCAATACTCTAGCTTGCCGAGCAATCTGAGAAGCAAGTCTGGCATGAGGTAACCCTGAACCTGAAAAAATTGGTAGTTTTTGTCCCCGAACTAATGTATTTAAAACATCGATAGAAGAAATTCCAGTTTGAATAAAATCGTTAGGATAATCTCGAGCATAAGGATTAAGAGGATTTCCATTTATATCTAATTTTTTCTCAGCAATTATTTGAGGTCCATTATCTATTGGTTTTCCTGAACCATCAAATATTCTTCCTAAAATATCTAAAGATACGGGTAATTCTATTACTTTACCCAAGAAACGAACTTTAGTACCTGAAACATCAACACCTGTTGTTCCTTCAAAAACTTGAACAACTGCTTTATCTTTAGTAATTTCCAGTACTTGTCCCCTTCTCGTTTCTCCAGAAGATAATTCTATTTCTACTAGTTCTTGATATTTTACATTAGTAGTTTTTTCCACTACTATTAAAGGACCAGCTACTTTAGATATAGTTAAATATTCCTTAATCATTTTTTTTTATATTTTCTCCTTCTCATTAAAAAGTCGTTGTTGATCCAAATTGTTCATATGATGATTTAATTTGGACAATTATTTCCTTTTCAATCTCATAAAATTTTTCTATATTCTTTTCTTCGATAAATTTAGCTTTTATTATCTTTGCTTTAATTGGCAGAGTGTTTAATTTATCTATAGTTACTCCTTTTGTAATTACTTTTTCAGCGTTTTCGTGAAATAATATAATTAGTTTTAAAATTAAAAATTGTTTTTTTATTGAAGTATATGAGTCTACATCATCAAAAGCATCTTGCTGTAAAAAATCTTCTCTAATTGATCTCGCTGTTTCTAAAATTAATCTTTCATAAGTTGATAAGGCATCAATACCTACCAACCTGATAATTTCTTCTAACTCTGCCTCTTGTTGAAGAATCCCTATAGATTTATTGCGTAATTCTACAAAATCTTCATTAATTTCTCTTTTAAAAAATTCAGATAACTGAGATAAATAAAGAGAATAACTAGTTAACCAATCAATCGCTGGAAAATGCCTTTTATAAGCTAACTTATCTTGCAAATTCCAAAAAACTTGCACTGTACGCAAGGTATTTTGAGTAACTGGCTCAGATAAATCTCCCCCTGGAGGCGATACAGCACCAATAACACTTAAGGTCGCTTCTCTATTATCGCTGCTTTGACATCTTACTCTACCTGATCTCTCATAAAAACTAGATATCCTTGTACCTAAATAAGCAGGGTAACCTTCTTCGCCTGGCATTTCTTCTAATCGACCTGAAATTTCTCGCATTGCTTCTGCCCAACGAGAAGTCGAGTCAGCCATAAGTGCAACGTTATAACCCATATCTCTATAGTATTCAGCAATAGTTATACCAGTATAAACAGAGGCTTCGCGAGCTGCCACAGGCATATTCGAAGTATTAGCGATTAAAATAGTTCTTTCCATTAGAGACTTTCCAGTATGAGGATCAATTAATTTAGGAAATTCTAATAGAACATCAGTCATTTCGTTACCTCTTTCACCGCAACCAATAAAAATAATTATTTCTGCGTTGCACCACTTAGAGATTTGATGTTGAACTACAGTCTTTCCACTACCAAATGGTCCAGGTATACAGGCTGTTCCACCTTTCGCTATAGGGAAAAATGTATCGATTACTCGCAGCCCAGTAATTAACGGTTCAAAAGGAGGTAATTTTTCTTTATATAGTCTTAATTGTCTTACTGGCCATTTTTGTAACATTTTAATTTCTGTAATTAAACCATTTAATTCTTTTACCTTGGCAATGATGTCTGTAACTGTGAATTTACCTGCGGATATCTCTTCAATTTCACCTTGAATTCCATAAGGAATCATAATTTTATGTAGAATAATACTACTTTCTTGAACTACCCCAATAATGTCACCAGAGATTACTTTATTTCCTTTTTTAAGAATTGGTTTAAAATCCCATTTTCTTTTTCTGTCAATTGCATCTTCTTCAGCACCTCTACTAATGAAATCTCCTTTAGATTGTCTAATTAAATCTAAAGGTCTTTGTATACCATCATAAATTGATGAAATAAGGCCAGGCCCTAACTCTACACTTAAGGGCATATTAGTAGAAAAAACAGGTTCCCCAGGACCAATTCCAGAAGTTTCTTCATAAACCTGGATTGTAATTAAATCATCAGTAAGTTCAATTATTTCACCAATCAATTTTTGATTGCTTACTTTCACTACATCATACATCTTTGCACCTCGTAATCCTTCAGCTAAAACTACTGGACCAGCTACTTTAATAATTTTTCCTGTTTCCATTATTTTTCCCCTTTTATAAATAAAATATCTTTTCCTATTGCTTTTTCTATATTTTTCTTCAATATTTTTAATCCTAAATTTTTATTTTCATATTTATTAGGAATTATCACTATACTTGGAAAATTATTTTTTTGCAATTCCTCTATTTTTTTAAATATTTGAATAGCTATTTCTTCAGTTATAAATATCACGGCGAATTTACCTTTTACTAATTTATTTAATATTTCTATAGTTTCTTCTTTATTACTTATTGGAAAAAGTGATATACCTAATAATTTAAAACCTATAATTGAATCACTATCTCCTATCATAGCAATATTATACATAGGTATCACGAACTCTTTCTTTTATTTTACTTGGTAGTAATTTATTTAGTTTACCTGATAAAATTATTCTAATATTTTTTATGTCGTTTTCTTTGGAAATAATAAAAGCTATAAGAGGTTCCATTCCAAAAGTAATAAATTTCCCAAATTTTATGAAATCAAGAATAAAATTATCTCTAAGTCTTTCAATTTCTATCAAAGAATTACTCTCTTGATAACTTTTTAAACCCATTTCCACTACTCTTTCGTAATCAGTTTTAGCAAATTTTGTATTCCACGAAGATAGTGGTGAATCAAACATATCTACAATAATTTTTATATTAAAATCACCATTATTTATTAATACTTTTTTTAATTTATTTTTATCTTCTCCTCTTATTTTTATTCTAATAGAAGTAATAATATTGTTGAAATCAATATTAATCTTTATAAATTTTTTTAAAAAAGGAGATTTAATATTTTTTAATATATTATTAATAATAAAATATTTCTCTTTATCTAAAGTCAGGTCAATTATTTCTGGATCTGGTAATTTATTATATTCAGAGAAAGTTTTACTAATAGCAGTTCTAAAAGGTATGGGTATTTCTTTAAAATTTTCTTCTCTAATTGCTAAAATAAATTTTTTTATATTTATTGTACTAATTTCTGAAAATAATTCTGAAAAATTCTGTTTTAAATATTTAGATTTTATAAGTACTTTTAAATTATGAAAATCGTAATTTAAAGCAAAAATATTATAAAGAAAAGGATAGGGAGAAATTTCTTTAATTACGTTATAAGTATTTAATAATTCTTTATTTAAAAAAGTTTCATAACTTGTGGGATTATAAATATCAAAACTATAAATATTAAAATCACTGCTAATTAAAATATTTAGAGAAGATGCCAAATCTGAAGCTTCGATCATTTTATCGAGTAAAACTTTATTTAATAATCCTCTTTCTAGTGCTCTTATTCTTCCTACAGCATAAGCATATTTTATCTCTCTATTGCTACTTTCAGTAAAATATCTAATCATTATTGATTAGTTCTTAATCCTTTCTAATTAAATAAATATATTTAATAAAAATATTATCAATTAAAAAGATATTGACTTATTTTTATTTCCAGCTCTTCTCTAACTTTTTTAAATATTAATTCTAATGAACTATTTTTTTTAACGTTATTTAAACCAATTATTACTCCACCTTTTATTTGCAGATAAGATGAGGATAAATTTATATTTCCTTTTTTACTTTTTGCTTCTAAATTATAATTTATTTCCTGGATAAAATCTTTGGTTATCCTATCTTTATCTAAAGTGCTTATAAAAATAGTTTCATCTCCTTTATCTATATTATCTAAAATTATCTTTTTTATAAAATTACGGTATGGTTCATCATCCAAATTCATAATATTTTCTAAAGCTTTTTTAAAAATTTCATCAATAATTTTTATTTTTTCTAATAGTATGGTCTTTTTAGCCTCTAAATTAGCTTCAGTTATAATTTTCCCTTTTTTAAATAATATTTCTTGATTGATTCTTTTTAATATTTTAGATTTAATATCTCTCCCTTCTTTCTCCGCTTCTTCTTTTATTTCTTTTGCTTTATTAGTAGCTTCATTGATAATTTTATTTGCTTCAATTTCTGCATCAGATATAATTTTTGCTTTTATATCTTTAATTGCCATCAGAAAGCTCTCCTTTTATAACTTTATAGTGTTAAGAATTAATATACCTGATAATAAAGCTAATACTGCATAAGTTTCCACCATTGCTGGTATTACTACCGCTTTTCCTATTTCTTCCGGTCTTCTGGCAATCATTCCTATAGCACTAGCAGCGGCATACCCTTGCCAAATTGCAGATAAAAATTCCGTTAAACCAATGGCTGCACAGGTAAAAAATATTTTCCAACCTTGATCGAAATTCAAAACTAAAGGTGAACCTGCTAATGCACCAATTTTTATTAAAACCCAAACCCCGGCTAACAAACCATAAATCCCTTGTGTTCCGGGAATGGCCTGTAACAATAAGATCATTCCAAATTTTTCAGGGGCTTCAGTCATTACTCCTGCTCCTGCCATTCCGGCTATTCCTACTCCAATAGCAGAACCAGAACCTGCTAAACCTACAACTATTGCAGTCCCTAAATAGGCTATTACTATCCCTTCTGTAATCATTTTTTCCTCCTTATTTTCTATCTATTTTTAATATTTTAAAACTAAATATTATTTTACTAATTAGTTTTTTAAATTATTTTACAATAATATTTTATTAAAATAATATTTTTTAAATAAAAAAGTTTAATATTGTTTATTCTTCATGATTAATTTTTATATATTTGGTATCTATTTTAAAAGGAATAAAAGCGGTTCCTCCTCCCTGATAAAATTTAGTAAAAAATTCTACATATTGCAAACGAGCTGAATGTATAAAAGCACTCATAATGCTTATAATAATATTAAATAAATGTCCTCCTAAATAAATTAATATTACAAAAATGAAACCAACATAAGGTATATCTTTTGTCAATAATGCAAAATTATTTATTACTACTGCAATGATACCGGTAGCTAAACAAAGAGCAAATAATCGAGAATAAGAAAGAACATCAGTTAGATATCCCACAATACCGTATAAAGCATAAATACCAGCCAGTACTCTTTTAATAATATTTTTATTTACTCTTCCTTGAGTAAAAATAACTGATAAAGCCCCTCCTGCAATCATACCTTTTGATAATAATGCAATTAATTTAGACAGAGAAAATATATTAACTATTCCCAACATAATAATTCCAGTAAATAATAATAACCAAGAACCCTGATCCATTAAGCCATCGGTAAGTTTTTTATCTTTAATATTGCCCATAAATTTTATTATAATCCCAGTATAAATTTGAATTAAACCCAAGATTAGAGAAAAAATTAATATAGGTATAGGATTATTTACCGGATCAATCAGAGTAATTCTATTCAATAAAAAATTTCTAATAAATATCATTTGTGGTGGTAAAAAATCAAGGGTATTTCCTAGCCAGCTTCCCATTAAAGCTCCGGCTATAAAAGAAGAAAATCCTCCTAAAATAAGTAAGTTAAAAAATTTTTTAGCTCTTCCTTCAGCTTTAATTTTTTTTGAGGCAAAATAAAATAACCCCATCATAATTAAACCATAACCAGCGTCAGATAAACACATCCCAAAAAAAATAAAGAAGAAAGGCATTAGTAAAGGTGTAGGGTCAAATTCTTTATATTTAGGTATCCCATAAAGTTCAGTAATTATTTCAAAAGGTTTTATTATTTTATTATTATTTAAGGCAATTGGTATATTTTCATCTTCTTTGGGATCACTAAAAAATAATTCTATTTCTTGATATTTTTTAAGTAATCTTTTCTTTAATAAATCTATATCTTTTTCTAAAATCCATCCCTCAAGAATTAATACATTTTTTGTCTGCTTAAAATTTTTTTCTATATCCTTTCTACTTTTTGAAATAAATAAATGATCAAAATTAATATATAAAGATAAATTATCTTTAGATAATTTTTTACTTTCTTCTGATATTTTTTCTCGTTTTTTACTAATATTGTTTAACTCTTCGTCTATATTTTTTATTTCTTCTAGAGGTGTTCCTTTTAACTCGGATGGAAATTTAAAATATTCAAAATTATATTTATCTAAAATATTTTTTATGAAAAGATTATGCTTTAGAATGGAAATAATCATCAGTTTAGATCGTTTTTCATTTTCATCAAATTTATTAATCTCAATTTCTTTTCCTATTTTTTTTATTTCTTCTAGACAGCAAATAAAATCTTTTGAGTTTAGAAAACCAACTATAATTTTAGTATTTTTTGTTCCTTCTAAATCTTGAATTTTTATATTTAATGTTTTACATTCTATTAATTGATCTTTTATATCTTTAATATAATTTTCCCTATTTTTCAATTCCATTAATATTCCATCTAATTCTTTACACTTTTTATAAATATTTTTATAATTAAACTGTTTAGATAAAAATTCTAATTTATTGTAATTGTGTACTCCTTTTAACCAAGATATTGATGATTTATTAAATTTTCTTGTATTATCTTTATAATTATAAAGAAAATCAATACAATATTTTACTTCTGATAATGCAGAATCAGTTTCTAAAGTATTAGCTTCTTTATAATTTAATAAATCAGACTTCTCTAATTTAACTGTTACATTTTTTATTTGAACACATCCTGCTTGTTGAAGTTCTTCAATAATATTTTCCTTTAATTCACTATAAATGAATAGATTAACCTTTTTAATTTTAAAAACTGCCATTATTCCTCCACTACTCTCTTAATTATAAGATTAATTGCATTATCCATTTTTGTTAACGCCTTTTTATGTATCTCTTCTCTTTCTATTTTACTTTTTTTAATAATGTTATCCGCTTCTTTTTTTGCTAATTCTACCTCTTTTTCAATCATTAATTCCCCTTCTTTAAGAGTTTCTTTTTTAATCTTTTCTTTTAATTTACCTGATCCCAGGTCAGCTTCTTTAATAATTTTATCAGCTTTATTTTCAGCTTCTTTAATAATATTATCTGCAATATCTTCAGTTTCTTTAATTTCTTCTATAAGCTTATTTATCACAAAAACTTCACCTCATTATTGGTTAATTATAATAGTACCTTATTCTTTAATATTTTATAAAATATTAAAATAAATCATAATATAACTTTTAATTTGATGTAAGATATAAATAATTTACATAATTTATATCTTATCTGACATGATTTTTATTTCTTCTATCAATTTTTTTACTATCACTTTTTCACTAAATTTACCTAATATTTTACCTTTTTTAAAAAGTAGTCCGTATTTTTTATGGTAAGCAATTCCTATATCTGCTTCTCTTGCTTCCCCTGGACCATTTACCATGCATCCCATAACTGCAATAGTTAATGGTTTGTCAATTTTACAAATCTGTCTTTCAACTTTTTTTATAATTTTATTGAGGTCTACTTTACATCTTCCACAAGTAGGACAAGAAATTAAATTTGTACCTCTTTGTCTGAGATGTAAAGCTTTTAATATTTCATAACCTACTTTTATTTCTTCTATTGGATCGCAAGTAAGTGATACTCGGATAGTATCCCCAATTCCTTGGAATAATAGTGAACCAATCCCAACAGATGATTTAATAATGCCTTGAAAAGGAGGACCTGCTTCAGTAATGCCTAGATGCAGAGGATAATTGTATTTTGAGGAAAAAATATAATTTGCTTCAATAGTATCAATTACGTTGATAGATTTAATAGAGAAAATTATATTATGATAGTTAACTTCTTCTAATATCTTGACCATATTCACAGCACTTTCTATTAAAGCTTGAGGAGTTATTTTTTTATATTTCTTTAGTATATTATTATCTAATGAACCTGAGTTTATACCTAATCTAATAGGTAAATTTTTTTTCTTTGCTGAATTTATAATTAATTTAATTTTTTCATAATTTCTAATATTTCCAGGATTTATTCGTAATTTATCCACACCTAATTCGATAGCTTTTAGCGCTAATTTATAATCATAATGAATATCAGCAACTAAGGGTATATTAATTTCTTTTTTTATTAAAGGTAATGAATAACATGATTCCATGTCTGGAACTGCCACTCTTACTAACTCACAACCTTCTTTTTCCATTCTTTTTATTTGGGATACTGTATCTGGTATATTTTTCGTATCAGTATT
>Ga0315279_10008199_pt1 | contig 12707 bp, 11 predicted proteins | sample YL17G06_20_MG_FD_203694 | JGI IMG/M metagenome (GOLD analysis project Ga0315279, IMG submission 203694) | Sediment microbial communities from Yellowstone Lake, YNP, Wyoming, USA - YL17G06_20 | ecosystem: Environmental > Aquatic > Freshwater > Lake > Sediment | place: USA: Wyoming | collected... | reverse complement strand
GCGGACAGGAGCGGAAAGCTCACCAGAATGCTTGTAGAATTCAGTCATCATTTCTGCTCTCTCCGTGGAGATCCGCGGCTTCGTGTCCAGACTTGCTTGCCTCAGCTTTCTCACCCTCTCATTCACGCATTTCACCCTCCGATCTTCACGCTAAGTCCAAAACTTCTCAGCCTTTCCGCGATTCCAGTGATTTGTTCACTTGTAGGCGGCCGCATCTCGGCCATTCTGTAGCTCTTTCCCAGCCTCTTGTACTTCTCGATTCCGAGCTTGTGATACGGAAGAATATCAATCTCTTCCACTTTTTCCATCGAGGACACGAATTCGCCAATCTGTGAGACATCTCGTTCGTTATCATTCACTCCTGGAATGACGGGAAAGCGAATAGTAATGTGGTCGTGACAGCCAGACAGCTTTCGCAAGTTCTCTAGGATCTTCTTGTTTGAGACCTTGGTAAGGCTCTGGTGTTTTTCATCATCTATGACTTTCAAGTCGTAGAGATATAGCCCCACGTAAGGAGTGGTACTTAGCAGCGTTGCGGAATCTACGTAACCGCAGGTTTCCACGGCGGTGTGGATCCTTCTTTCATTGCAGATTCGTAGAAGCGTCTGGAGAAAGATTGGCTGCATGAATGGTTCGCCGCCGGAGAACGTAACTCCACCACCGGACTCGTCATAGAAGATCGTGTCCTTCTCCATCTCCTGCACTAGGTCGGCAACGGTGATTCTCTTTCCAGCAATTTCTCGTGCCCCCGACTGGCATATCCGAACACATTCGCCAATGAGTTGACATTTGCCGTCGAGTACCATGGGATTGTCATCATCCAGCACAATAGCATGGTTTGGACATGCTTTCACGCAACTAAGGCAATGGATGCATCTCTCTGCTCGGAAAACAAGTTGCGGAGCAGGCGCTTGACCCTCGGGATTGTGACACCACCAACAGTGAAGAGGGCATCCCTTGAAGAAGACTGTCGTGCGAATGCCTGGGCCATCATGTGTGGAGTATCGTACCATGTCAAAGATTGTCCCAGCGGTCTGGGACGCCTCCTTCTCGAGAGATCCCGTCCTGCAAAGCCCAGGCTCTAGCAACGATTATTCAATTCCAGTGATGGAGTGGGCTGAGATAAATCCTCTATCAGCAATCTCAAGTGGCAAGACCTTAAACAGGCAATCAAGTGTCCTATACGTGTCGGAGCAGTCCAAGGATGACGCCTCAATCGCACGTACTGAGGCCTTCAACCTTCTCGATAGTGGCGTCTGAATTCGAGAACGGAGACCTCGGTGTGGCGGTTCAGTCCAAGTTCCCCGCTGTCGGAGCAGTTGTGCCTTGGGCAAAAGCGAGGGTAGGCGCCATAGCCACTCAAGCCTGGTGCAACACGGCCTATGGACCCAGCGGATTGAAGATGCTGGAAGCGAACCTCTCGGCGCAAGAGACGCTCCGGAAATTACTTGCTGATGATACGAATCCGCAAGTACGTCAATTCGCGATCGTGGACGCCAAAGGACAGGTAGCCGCTCACACTGGGACTGAGTGTTTTGAATGGGCCGGACACATAACCGGGAAGGGCTACAGTTGCCAAGGGAACATACTTGCCGGTGCGAGAGTCGTGGAGTCCATGGCCAGAGCTTACGAGGAAACATCCGGAGACCTAATCGACAAACTCATTCAAGCTCTCTCGGCAGGTCAAGCTGCAGGCGGGGATCGAAGAGAAGGGAGAGGGGACAGGGACTGGCGGAGGTATGAGCGTGACTGGAGAGGCTACGAGCGGTACCGGCGGGATGAGGTGAACCTATTCCTAAGCAAAGCCAGGAGCCTCGCGGAATCCAGTCCAGCCCCATGGACACCTCAGAAGCGTGGGCAACCACCCTACCCGCCGAAAGCTATGGTTACGCTCCTGCTGCTCAAGACGTGGCTGGGCATGGATTACAGAAGCATCAGCGCATACCTACGCGCCTTCCCCGAGCAACGCATCAAAGTAGGCTTAGAGGAGACCCCCAGCCACACAACCATACGAAACCATATGCTCCGCATACCAGAAACCTACCTGCGCAGGCTTAACACTCAACTCACGAAGCCATACCAAAAAGGGGCCTAGCCGCAGACAGCACAGGCTTCAGCGTCCTCCGCTACGAGACATGGCTGACGGTCAAAGGCGGCGGCAAGCGTCGAGGACACGTGAAGCTCCACATACTCATCGCCCTAACCAACCTCGCAATCCTCAACCAGAACATAACCAGAGGCACCCGACACGACTCACCAATCCTCAAGAGGCTCCTCAAACCCATACCTGAAGGCGTAGGAGACACACGCCTAGACCCCGCATACCTCTCCAGGCAGAACTGCAACCTAGTCGCCATGAAAGGCCGCACCCCAATAATCAAACCGAAACGGAACACAACCATACGGAAACATGGAAGCCAACCATGGCGAGACATGATCACCCTATGGCTGGAAGACCAAGCCACATTCCTCAGACGATACCACCAACGTGGCAAAGCCGAATCAGTCTACAGCGCCCTGAAGCGATGCTACGGAAACCATCTCGCAAGCCGCAAGCCAGCGGCCCAAAGAAGAGAACTCCACCTCAGAACCCTCAGCTACAACATCGGGGTAGCCAACCTCACAACGATCAGAGATGAAAACAGATAGCTTTCCACAGCCGAAATTGTTGTTCTAGCTACCAACATATGTCCCTCGCCTTTTGGCTCTGACCCCCTCCTCGTGCATTTCTCATGGAAGAATCCGGTGATGTGGACGTGCTCTACGTCATGTGTAGTTCTGGAAGAATCTAATCACTGGAGTCTCTTCCAGCGGAAACTAATGCAAGCGGTCACGCATCACTCGCATGACTCTTATACCGGGATACATGAGGGTAGCTAGCTCAGTCACAAGAAATTGTCGAAATTCTTAAATAAACAGCTGGACGCGTCCTAGGTCGATGAAAAATGTCGGCACTTTACGAGTATGAGATCGGAAAATCTGCGGATATTCTCTGTAGAGAGTTATTCAAGCTGAAACCAGGAGAAACATTCGCTATAACATGCGATACCGAATCGGATTGGCGTGTCGTCGAGGCCGTGGCTACAGCTGCGTTTGCTGTTGGGGCGAAGCCTCTGGTGATGCGAGTCGCTTCTCCTCTAGGCGTAGGAAAAGCGGCCGATCCTATGTTGCCCGTAAACGCGTTGAGCGCAGCCCTAAAGGAGTCCGACGCATGGGTCGAATTCAACAATGAATGGCTCCTATACTCGACTCCGTATGAGATAGCGACAAAAGGAAACAAGAACCTCAGATACATGTGTCTCGTAGGCATGAATCCTGACATGATGACGAGGTGTCTTGGGAGGGTCGACTATCCAAATCTGAAGGTGTTTCAAGAACGGATTACAGACATGACCAAGAAAACTAAGCACATGAAGCTGACGACCCCGGCGGGCACAAACGTAGAATTCGACAATGACGCGGCTAGACCGATGATATGCGAAGTCGGGTACGCTGACACACCTGGTTCCCACATGATGTCGGGTCAAATAGGGTGGTCGCCGAAGTTTGACACAATAAACGGCATAATTGCATTCGATGGATCGATTGTGCCTCCAATTGGACTCGTGAAAGAACCTGTCAAACTGCACATAGAGCAAGGCAAGATCGTCAAGGTCGAAGGTGGCAAAGACGCTGTTGAGTATGACGCTTGGCTGAGGAGCTTCAATGACCCGAAGATGTTCAGCATGGCTCATGTTTGCTATGGATTCAATCCAGGCGCCAAGTTGACCGGAAATATCCTCGAAGACGAACGGGTGTGGGGTTGTACTGAATGGGGAATTGGTTACGTAGGCCCCATGCTAGCGCCTCCAGACGGTATCCCAGCACCATCTCACTCTGACGGAATCTGCCTGAACACCTCCGTATGGCTTGACGGCGCACAACTCCTCGACAGAGGAAAGGTCGTACACAAAGATCTCATCGAAATAGCAAAGAAGCTTGGAAAGGCGTAGGTTTTCATCTAGTAATCCCCTCTCTTTTTTTATTTCGCGTCATAGGTCAGCAAATAACTTGGTCTCTTTGCGTATCACAACAACGGCACGGAGCAATTCTCACTTTCTGATCGATTCTTCAGCAATGGACCCGCTTCGAAGCTTCGCATCATTCGATCGTGGCGGCTAAACAAGAGTCCTGGCTTTCCTCTTTGATCTATGAAGCGGTCGGATGGAAGCCCCTTCAGTAGAAGAGCTTTGCCGCACTATTGTTCGAGAGCGAGTCCCAGAATCAGAGCATTCTCGGTTCGTCAATTGGCTCGTTTCCATGCAGGCCTGTATTACGAGAAGAATCGCTACTCCGATGAGGATGTCTGCCAGGAACAAGTTGAATATGCGAGCCCGAATAAGTTGATCGTTCGGTGAAGGATCTAGGTATGAAACTTCTGCACTTTAAGGGAGCGAATCTGCCAAAGAGTTCCGTAGAGTACTTTGTGAAGGACGGGGAGGTCCCAAGGACTCAATTCGGTTCAGCCACGATCATGCCTGGTGGGAGGCTACCCAGCGAGTCATACAGCCAGCACGACTGGCATTCCGAAATCTCCTACGTGATATCGGGCAGCTGTAGATTTCACGCCGATGATGAGGTCATAGTCCTACGTGAAGGAGATGTTCTCTACAACCCCAAGCGAACAAAGCACTTCGTCGAAAACCCGGACGGTAAACCATGGGTCATCTTTTGGACGCTGGTGGAGGAATTGCTACCGTCTTACAACCAGTCCTCTTCCTTGGGCGGACTCTCGTAGCCGTAGGCCTTGCTGTGAGATATTCCCAACGACGAGTACATGTCCGCCTGCATCTCCGCGCACTTCCAAGATGTGACAACGGAATCCAAGATCGGAACGCCTAGCGCCCTGCTCATTTCGTCAGCGAAGCCCGATGCCAATGTACAGCCCATCACGATCACCTCAGCCCCATCCTCTTCGACCGCTGCCCGACCCTGCCTTGCGGCTGACTCCTTCAGCCTTTTCTGCTCCGCGAGCATTTCGGTCCCGACCGGGTTGATGAACATGATCTTAGTGGACATGTTTCGAGTTCCAGCTTCGGGCTGTCTCGGGACAGTTCGCTTCGCATCTAGGTTGACGGATAGAGGTGACAGGCAACGTAATGCCCCTTCTTGTATTCGATTTGAGAAGGCACCACCTTGCTGCAGATGCCCATCACGAAGGGGCAGCGTGGGTGAAAGCTGCATCCGGGCGGAACATTCAGAGCTCCGGCAATCTCTCCCGTGCTCGTAATCTTTTCCGGCTTGAGCGCCTCCTCCTCACGCGTGATCACTGGTACCGCTGAGAGCAGCATCTTCGTGTACGGATGTAGCGGGTTGCTGAAGAACTCAGGCGTGCCAGCCATCTCCACGATTTTCCCCAAGTACATGATCCCTACTCTTTGGGCCACGTTCCGCATCAGGCTGAGATTATGAGTGATGAATAGGTATGACAGGTCGAACTCCTTCTGGAACCTCATGAGCATGTTGATGATCTTTGCTTGGATCGACACGTCCAATGCGGAGGTCGGCTCGTCCAAGACGATGAAGCTCGGTCGAGTGGCTAAGGCTCTGCCAATAGCGACAGCTTGCTTCTCGCCCCCGCCCTGCTCGCCTGGGTATCGCACTGCAAATTCACGCGGCAACTCGATCAGGTCCATCATTTCGAAGACTCTTTCAGCGTACTTTCCTTCTGGCGCGAGGTGATGGACCCTGAGAGGCAGTTCCAAGATCTGCCCGATGGTTCGCCTAGGGTTGAGGGAGGACGCGGGATCTTGAAAGACGATCTGGAGTCGCTTCTTGAGTTCCTTCGGTCGTCTGCCTACACCCATGGATATGTCGTTTCCCATGAATGTGATGCTTCCGGCGGTCGGCCCGTAGATTCCCATAACAACGTGGCCCACGGTGCTCTTCCCCGACCCGGATTCACCGACCAGACCGAAGGTTTCGTTCTTCATCACGGAAAATGAGACATCGTCAACAGCCTTCACTACGCCGCGCGTCGTCTTGAAGTACTTCTTGAGACCTTTAACGGTCAGTATCTCCTCTGCAGACATCAAATGTCACCGTAGTGAAAACACGCTACTCTGTGACCGTTCCCAATGTCAAAAGCGGGGGGCGCATGAACGTGGCAACTTTCCTTGGCAGACCTGCACCTTGAGGCGAACCTGCATCCGTCACCGATCGTTAGGTAGCTAGGTATCCTGCCAGCGATCCCCTCGGGGACCCCTCCACCTGTAAGCTTCGGTACCGCTTTCAAGAGATTCTGCGTGTAGGGGTGCACCGGATTGGAGAAGAGCTCGTCGGTGGGGGCCTCCTCTATCATCGTCCCCGCGTACATGACGTATAGTTTGGTCACGAAACCTTTGACGGCACCTATCGAGTGGCTTATCAGGATGACCGAGAGGCCTCTGTCTTCGACTATCTGTTTCAGTAACCTCATGATCTGATCTTCTATTGTGACGTCCAGAGACGTGCCTGGCTCGTCGGCGATCAACAGATCTTTGGCTGAAGCCAAGGACATTGCTATGCAGACTCGTTGCCTCATGCCCCCGCTCAACTGGAACGGGTAACTGTCCAGGATCCTCTCGGGCTCGGGCAGAGCGGCGCTCTTCAGGAGCTCCACCGCCTTCGTTTTCACTTCTTGTTTGGTCGGTGCATTGCTCGTGAATTCGGAGTAACGCACTATGTCCTTTAGTTGTTCTCCTACCTTGAAGACTGGGTTGAGGGCGGCGGTTGGATCCTGGAATATCATGGACATGCTTGTCCTGTGCAGTCTCATCAGCTCTTGTCTTCCAAGCTTCAGGAGGTCATTACTTTTGTACGCTATCGTCCCGCTGGGGACTATGGCGTTGGTGGCCAAGATTCTCATTACGGCCTTCATGGTGGTCGTCTTGCCGCAGCCAGACTCGCCTATTATTCCCACTTTCTCTTTTGAGCCGACGCTGAGGGAAACGCCGTTTAGGACCCTCAGCAATCCTTCGTAGACTTTGTAGTTGACGCAGAGGTCGTTGACCTCTAGCAGCTGTTCTGCCATTAGACCGTCTCCGCTGAGAACATGTCTCTCACGCCGTCGCCCAACAGATTGAAGCCAAGTATGACGAGGACTATTGTCAATGCGGGAAAGATTGAGATCCACCACTGTTCAGGCAGCAACTTCGCGCCATCGGAGACCATTGTTCCCAAGTCAGGGGTGGGGGGCTGCGCGCCGAGGCCGACGAAGCTTAGGCTGGCGCCTATCAAGATCACCCAGCCGGCGTCTAGAGTCATTTTCGTCAATATGGGGCCTAGACAGTTCGGCAGGATCTCTCTGAATATGATGTGAAACGGGCTTGCTCCTGCTATTTCTGCGGCCTGAACGAAGGCTTCGTTTCTGAGTGAAGACGCGATGCTGTACACCAACCTCGTGTACCAAGGCCACCACATGAGGGAGACGGCCATCATCGCGTTGAACACACTCGGCGTCAGGACAGAACATATGGAAAGAGCCAGCACTAGGGGCGGAACAGCAAGGAAGATGTCGGCAGTCCTCATAATTGCCATGTCGACCTTGCCGCCTCGGTAGTAGCCCGCGACGAGACCTAGCACTACACCCGGCGCAACAACCAAGGACAAGACCACGATCGCCATCATCAGTGAGTACCTGAAACCGAAGATGATCCTGGTGAGTACGTCCCTTCCAAACTGATCTGTCCCGAATAGGTGGGCCCAGTTTGGAGGCTCACGTGCTTCCGGAAAGTTCACGTAGAACTCTGCATGTGATGGATACAGGGTTACGTAAGAGGCGAAGATTGCCAGAAAGGCCACGAGTAGCACCACCCCCAGCCCAACCACGGATAGATAGTTCCTTGAGAACTTGTGCCAACTCTTCCTGTAATCGAATCGCCCGTGAGATGTCGCACGCTTCATGCTTGCTTCACCTACGCAGCCTTTTCGATCATCCTTATCCTTGGGTCAAGGTATGCGACAATCAAGTCGACGGCAATATTTGCAATAGCGAAGATAATGCCTGCTATCATCACTACAGCGACTATGGCATTCAGGTCCTTTCTCAGCATCGCCGTAATCCCATAACGGGAAACGCCAGGCCAATTGAAGATCAACTCAACCAGAAACGCGTTGCCTATCAGAGAAGCCATGTCCAGCCCCATTACTGAGACCGTGGGGATCAACGAGGGTTTCAAGAGGTACTTTAGGGTCAGCAATCTCTCGGGAACGCCGTGTGAAACGGTTGATAGAATGTAGTCCTTGTTGAGGTTCTCAACTACGCTGGAGCGGGTAATTCTAGCCTCTTGTGCTATAAGTCCAAGCGAAAGGGCAAGAGCAGGAAGGATCAGGTGAGCCACCGCGTCGAAGAAGGCAACTATGTTCCCGGATATCAGAGAATCAATCGTGATCAAACCCGTCACAGTAGGAGGAGCTACGATATTCGGGCTGATCCTGCCGATACTTGGGGCTATGTTGAGCATGAATCCAAAGACGAGAATGAAAATAATGGCGACGACAAACGCGGGTACTGCAACACCAACGTACGACAGCACCCTTACAACGTTGTCAAACCACGAATTTGCTCTTCTTCCCGCAACCATCCCGATTGGTATAGCAAGAGCCATGTCCAGCAAGGCTGCAAGCACTATGAGCTCCACCGTAGCTGGCAGGAACTCCTGAATGTCCACCATCACGTCTCTCCTTGTAACAAGAGATACGCCTAGGCTACCGCTGAGAGCGTCTCTGAGCCAGTAGAAGTACTGAACGTACAACGGCTCATTGAGTCGCAGCTGTTGCCTCAGGTTTTCGACGGCCCAATCCGGCGCCCTCGGGCCCAATGCCAGCCTTGCAGGATCACCGGGCAGTACCCTTGCGATGATGAATATCAGTATCGAGAGCCCGAACAAGACGAATACGGTGTAGGACAGTCTCTTGAGGACAAAGGTACTCATTCTCATTTTGGGTCGTACCCACTTAAGGGGACTTGCATAAAAAAGGAGGGTGTGGGGGCGGATCCGCAGATCAGCCCCCGATCCCGAACAGCGTGAGGGGTTTCTTAGCGATGTCTATCCTTGCAGACCTTCCGATCAGCCGCCAAACAGTGCAGCCTTCCCGGCTGCATCGAAGCCTATGTTACGGCAGTCGAAGTTGTAGCCCAAGACCGGAGACCACTGGCCTTTCGCTGCGTACCAGTCCACATACACTGCGTAGTATGCTCTTCTCTCAACTTGGTCGTAGGTGAATATGCTTGGGTACATGGCTACCAGCGCCTCCTGCACTTTGATGTACTTGGCGAACCGCTCGTTCTTGTCCAGTGTGGCGACCGCATCGTCTATCATAGCGTCGATGGTGGAGTCCTGTAACCACTCGTTCTGCTCCCATGTCCCGGCGGACTTGGAGTGATATCTCTGTTGTAGCATGGAGCCCGCCTCGGCGTAAGAGGCGGAGACGAATATCGTAACAATGTTTGGAGCGGTTTGGAGCTTACCCATCTCATCGACTACCGTCAGCCACGGGACCTTCACGACTTGGACCTTGACTCCTATGTCCTTCATGTTGTCAGCGAACAGGAGTGCGACTTTCTCTTCATCGGGAACTTCCGATATCCAGTGGTAGACAATAGGGTACTGGTCCAGTTTCCCGTAGTACTTCGACTGTTTGATGAACTCCATCGCCTTTGCCAAGTCTCGGTGGTATTTGGGCGCATTCGGGTCATGCCCCGGGAGAGCAGTTGGCACAGGGCCGGCGGACTCGGTGGCTCCTGGGATGATGCTCTTCACGACGGTGTCATAATCGAAGGCATAGGTGACCGCTGCCCTGAAGTAGATGTCGTCAGTCGGGGCTTTCTTAGTATTCATCATGAGATAGAATTCCCCGGCGGTGGGGATGTCTGTCCTTGTCACTCCGTTCAGCTTCGCCATGGCCTCAAGGTTCTCCGTCGGCTGCCACTGGTCGGTTATGTCGAGCTGCCCGTTGCTGAGCATTGTCTTGATAGTAGCTGGCTCCGTGGTGCCGATGAATTTCACCTGATCCGGTGCATCCTTGCGGACATCGCCCCAGTAGCCCGTGAACTTTTCCATCAGCATGTAGGCCTCAAGTTTCATTTCTTTGATCATGTAAGGTCCCGACCCAGCGTCATGTGTCAGGAGCCATTCAGTTCCGTAGTCTCCGTTGTCGCCGTAGGGTCCTGGCGTCTTGAAGTGGGAGGTTACCAACTTGTTGTTGAGGATGTAGATCCTTACGACGCTGCCGAGGAACGGACCGAATGTCGTCTTCAATTTCATTACAACGGTCTGATCATCGGGCGCCGAGACTTGGTCTACGTACGGCGTGAAGAGGTAGGAATAGCCTTGACCGATCGTGAGCATCCTGTTTAGGGAGAAAACCACGTCGTTAGCGGTAAGCGGGGTTCCATCATGGAACTTGACATCGCTTCTCAGCTTGAAGGTCCAAGTGAGGCCGTCGGGGCTGACGGACCAGCTCGTTGCTACGCTGGGCACGACATCACCTGACGGAGTGGGATAGACGAGCGTGTCATACAGATTGACGAAGCCACTGGAGCTGGCTTCGTCTGAGCCAGCGGCAGGGTCTGTGTTAGGCACGTTCGCGAACGAGATTGTGAGAACGCTGGGAGCCATGGGGGCGGTTGTCGTGGTCGGAACTTCAGTGGTTGTTGTTGTCGGTGGGCCTGGAGGTGGAGTCAGAGCATACCACGCCGCTCCGGCTACCAACACGATGATGATCACTGCAGCTATCGCAATTTGAGTACTTCTTTTCATGTTCAGATCAACGCCTGAAATTTTAGCGTGTCCGGTTACGAAGTGCTGCGCTTATAAGACTTTGCAGACGCTTGCTGTGTTGCACGACTGGCTCTTGATGAGTTCTCTCCCTAGCTGACCTGTTCTCTGTCTTGCGTTACAGGTTTGCGGTTGGTTCTATGAATAGGTTGTATAGGGATGCTTTGAGCATGATCTCGTTCGCCATGTTTCTCATTGTTTTGGTTGAGACGTATTCTCCGAAGGTTCGTTTCAGCGATGAGAAGGCGGACTCGGCTATCCAGCGTTGCCCGTAGCCGTGGCTGCGCTTCCAGGCTTCAGGGTCGCGGAGGTATTCCTGAGCTACAAGCTTTCGTGGCATGCATCCGCCTGCCCTGCTGGATGAGCTCTTCCGTACCTTGATGGCTGCCTCGATCTTCTTCGAGGCTAGATAGCGAAAGTTGCTTTTCGTGTCATATGCACCATCCCCAATCGTCTTGGCGATCTTACCGCCTTTCCTGGCGGCTTCTTCAACGAGCGGCTGAAGCATCCGCCCATCGCCTACTTGTTCATCAGTCACCTTCAACGCCAGAATCTTCTTCCGCTTCACGTCGACGGCGATGTGGATCTTGAGGAAGCCTCGCCGTACCTTCCATTTGCTGCGTATCCAGTCGCCTCGATTCGAGACCTTGACGCCTGAAGCATCCACCGCTATGACCAGATCGTTGCCATAATCTTCCTCATCCAGCTTCAGGTCCAACCTATTCACGCGCCTATCGATCGTCGAATAGTCAGGCGCTTGGATCCTTGAGTCGAATCTCCTCAACGCTTTCAAGAAGCCTTCAGTCTGCCTGTAGGGCAGGTGGAAGAGTAGATGCACATAGCCTAGAAGCCTAACGAAGATCTCCGGGTAAACGTATCGTCCACCCTCCTTCCCAGCATTCATCCTCTCCAGCTCAGAATCCCACCTGTCAAGAATTCGCGGGTCGAGGAGGATCTCGCCCCGCTTCACAAGACCCCCATTGACCTGCCTCCAGTCTCTAGCAGCCAAACCCAGTCGCAGAACAACTCTCCCGTAGAATGTATCAGCCATTCATCCAAGCATATGCCAAGAGAATGCCGCATCGAACCGAGGCATGTAGTCGAGAATGTCTAGTCATGCAACACAGCACAGACGCTCAGAAAAAGTGCTGAGTCCGTTCAAACCAGTTGTCGTCTACGGTCGTTCGTCTCGTCTTGAAGAAAAGAGACGGACGCTCAGATGACCAACTTGCCGCTTCTCATGACTGCCCTATTGTCGAACGATAGCGTGGCCAGCGGTATTATGAAGTCTTCGTGAGAATCTGCTTTGACGGCCCCGCCCATATGAGAATTGTCTCCTATGGCAATGTGAACGGTTCCCCTAATCTTTTCGGCTTCCAAGACGTTGTCCGGTCGTTTCGCGTTCGGGTTAGTGCCCACGCCAAGCTCTGCGTGATTTCTGCGCGAGAGATATGGTTCCTCTTCCTTGCCGAACGACAGGAGTTCTCTGAAATTATTGCCCACTTGGCCACCGCCGTCGATGCTAGTGACTTTGCCGTTCCTGAAGGTTATGATCATGTTCTCCTTCAGGTCCGCGTACCAGCCCTTCTGAACGACAACCCTGCCGTTTGCCGTTCCTTCCACTGGAGCACAGTATGCTTCACCGGATGGTAAGTTGCCCCATGCTCCCTTCTCCGTGAATATTCCCGAGTCTGACATCCCATTTCTTCCCTTGAGACTGAAGGTAAAGTCCGTCCCAGCTCTGGACTTGATGGTGGCCTCATTCGCTTGTGTGATTAGATCAGCTATCTTCGCTGTTTCATGTGCGATCTTCTTGTAGTCTGCAGCCATCGGGCCTCCAGGGTAGAACATCTCTGGCAGGAACTTCGGCATGCTCGCGACTCGTGCCCCCGCTTGCGTTGCATGTTC
>Ga0315279_10008197_pt1 | contig 12708 bp, 15 predicted proteins | sample YL17G06_20_MG_FD_203694 | JGI IMG/M metagenome (GOLD analysis project Ga0315279, IMG submission 203694) | Sediment microbial communities from Yellowstone Lake, YNP, Wyoming, USA - YL17G06_20 | ecosystem: Environmental > Aquatic > Freshwater > Lake > Sediment | place: USA: Wyoming | collected... | reverse complement strand
CGAATCGAGGCAAATAATCTTGTCCCTAAAGGAACTCAGTTCTCTGTATTTCTGCCCGTGTAATTTTCGACTCCGTCTCCCCTGAGGGAGAGGGCTGAGGTGAGAGTGAGCGAGCGATGGCATTGATATTAGTCGTTGACGATGACAGGAACGTCTGCAGAGTTCTCAAGGATTTGCTGGAACGGGCTGGATTCGAGGTCCTGACGGCACCCGATGTGGATACCGCCATTCCAATCCTGAAGCAGCAAGATCTCGATCTCATTGTCACGGATCTTAAGATGCCCGGAAAAAGCGGGATGGATCTTCTCACCCTGTGTCACGAGACGAGGCCTACGGTGCCAGTCATCATGATGACCGCATACGCGAACGTGGAAGCGGCGGTCACGGCAATGAAAAAGGGGGCCTATGATTTCATTACGAAGCCCTTTGACGAGAATGAATTACTCAACGCGGCGAAGAAAGCCTTTTCCGAATCGAAGAAGAACAAGGAACTCCTCTCTTCTTATTTTGATAAAGCGAGTCCCCTCATCACCGAGGTCATCGGAAAGACACCCGTCATCCAACAACTCTTGCGAATGGTCCAAAAGATCGCCCGAACAGATTCCACCGTTTTAATTACGGGTGAAACGGGAGTGGGAAAAGAACTCATTGCCCGCGCCATTCATTCAGCGAGCCAGCGAAAAAGCCATCCTTTCGTGAAAGTGAACTGCGCTGCCATTCCGGACACACTTTTGGAAAGCGAACTCTTCGGCCATGAGAAGGGAGCCTTCACCGGCGCTGTCACTAACAAGCCGGGCCGATTTGAGATTGCCCATCAGGGAACCCTATTCCTTGATGAAATTGGAGAAATACCACTTCATCTTCAGACCAAGCTCCTGGGCGTTCTTCAGGACAAGAGTTTTGAGAGGCTGGGTGGAGTCAAGACCACCAAGGTGGATGTACGGATTATCACGGCGACGAACCAAGATCTTTCCTCGGCTGTTCAGGCCGGCAAGTTTCGGTCCGATCTCTTCTATCGTCTCAATGTGGTCCCCATTCATATTCCACCATTAAGAGAACGGAAGGATGACTTAATTCCGTTGCTGAATTATCTCCTTGACAAGTTCGCATCGAAATACGGAAAGAAAATAGGTACCCTTCCCCCCGAGGTCATGGCAACCTTCAGTAATTATGATTGGCCAGGAAATATCAGGGAACTGGAAAATGTGATGGAGCGGATGGTGGTCATGTCTGAAACCGATTCGCTCAGCCTCGACCAGGTGCCTTCTGAGATACGAGGTGTGGTTTCGACGACCAAAGCCTCAGGCCTCAAAGCCACAATTGAGACCCTTTCCCAGGTCACTGAAAAACAGATGATTATCGATGCTCTGAATAAAATGAACCAGAATCGGACTCGGGCGGCTAAACTCCTGGGCATCAGCCGCCGCACCCTCCAGAACAAGATTAAAGAGTACGGGCTCTAAGCTCTCCTGCGTAACTGCATTCACATTTCTCCTCCTCATCTGCGCAACAGCCTTCACACCTGACCCGATGTTTCTTCAAGGCATCTCTAAAGACCCTCATCGTTTCAAAGGTTTAGAAAAACTGCACCTTCCTTCTCGAGACGGCACGCTGATTGCTCTTAGAGTGGTTAGAAAGGGAGGTGGAAAAATGAAACAAAGCAACAGAATGAGGAAGTTGTTCTTGGTACTGCTCATTCCTTACTCTCTTCTCTTCGGCTGTGCAACGGCACAGCAGCACCATGAAAATGTTCATGGTACTGAGCGTCAAATGACGCTCGGGATCGTCCAAAAAGAGATCCATCAAGGGATGTCTGCCGCTGAGGTAGCCACGGCCCTTGGGTCTCCGAATATTGTGACGGTCGATTCCGATGGGAGTGAGGTTTGGGTTTATGACAAGGTTTCAACGGATATCACATATTCCAAGAGCAGTATGGGGGGCACCGCCCTGTTGGTTTGGGGTCAGTCTGCTTCTGGAGCCGAGTCAAAGACTCAGAAAACATTGACCGTGGTGATAAGGTTCGATCACAACAAAAGGGTGAAAGATTTTACCTACCACTCCAGCCGCTTCTAAAGGAGTATGACAATGCTGAGGAGCAGATTTTCCAAGACGAGTTTAGGGTTTCTTATCCTTTGCCTGGTCTTAACCGCCTGCCAGTCTGGTATCCCAAAGAATGCATTGGTTCTCTCCCGCGAGGCTGTTGAAAACCGGCAATTTCAGACCCGCGTATTCCAAACGGACGACGAAAACTTCCTTCTTTCGGCAGGGGCCGCCGTATTGCAGGATTCAGGCTTTCAACTCGATGAAGTGGAACCCCGTCTCGGAGTGATCGTGGCTAGCCGCGACAGGGATGTCATGGATACCGGGGAGGTCCTTTTATCTCTCTGCCTGGCCTTTCTCGGCGTGCAACGTCCAATTGCTCACAAACAGAAGGTCCTGGCCTCCTTGGTGACGAAACCCATTGGCGATAAAAGGACAGCGGTTCGCATCACCTTCCAGCACATGGTGTGGAGTACCGACAACCTGTTGATCAAGAACGAATGTCTTAATCAACCTGAGATCTTTGAAGAATTTTTTGTCAAACTATCGAAATCTGTCTTCTTAGTTGCTCAAGGAATATAAGGAGGATCCCCATGGCTAAGATTGCCCTGCCTCTGGTATGGATCGTCGTTACGGGATTGAGCATCGCTGGATGTGCCAGCACCCAGAAAAATATACTCGCCACTCAGGAGTCTCAACTGAAACTGCGGACGATCCAAAGCCGAGTCTTCGAAACCGGCGATTCCCAACAAGTGCTTCGAGTCACTCTGGCCACCCTGCAGGACCTAGGCTTCGTCATCGACAAGGCCAATGAATCGCTTGGGACGATCTCAGGAACTAAACGCTCGGGTTACACCCTGCGGATGACCGTATCGATACGCCCCAAAGGTGACCATCAGATGATTGTGCGAAGCAATGCCCAGTATAATCTCGCCACAGTGGAGGACCCCGAGCCCTACCAACAATTCTTTGCAGCCCTCTCTAAAGCTCTCTTCCTAGATGCTCAGGGAGTGGAATAGAGGGTGGGGGTTATGGTTCAAGCCAGATTGGGTAAAGGTTCAACTGATAAAAAATGAGAAGCTACCTGATCAACAAAAACCTCTGTTTCTATTACTGGCTCAAAAGAGGCATCGGAAAGAAGGAAGCCCTCAGGGTAGCGAACACCATCGAAAGGATTGTCCTCTTGTTCGGTAGGGAAGCTTTCCCACATCGAAACCTTCATTCCGAAATTGTCGAGGGACTCTTGTTTAACTGACAGTTCTCTCAAACGTCTGAGGGAGAAGAAAGGAGACCAACATGAAAAAGATTCAAACGAGAAAAAATTTTGTGGTGATGGGGGTACTTTGTCTTGGCCTAATGTTTTCCTCTTCGGAGGGCTTTTCTTGGGGATTTGCAACTCATGCCTACATGGATGATCACCTCGGCAAGAAAGGGACCCGGAACAACCTCAATGAGATCTACGGAGGGGTGATGCCTGATCTGTTCAACACCCTGTTTGAGTACCCTGAATATCTCGATTTCTTACCCGATCAGACTCACCTTAGGTCCATGAAGGTGTGGAAGACTTCAAGAGGCGGCGTAGAGAAATCCCTTGCCTTTGGTTTCGTCAGCCACAACGACCGTTGGGGAGCCGACTTCACCGCACACCATGCCTGCCAGACGTGTGGAGAGCCTGTTGGATATGCTTATGCAAAAGCGAATGTTCTATTGTCCGAAGCTCCCTTACCTGAAGAGCTCGGAATTCCTGACGAGATCGCGATAGAGATCTTTCATGAGATCGTTGAGAACGCCGTCGACATCCTGGTCAAACGGACAGAGCCGTTGATCGGCGACCGATTGAGTTCGGCTGCCCAGCAACGAAGCCCCAGGTTTCCTCAGCTCCTTGTCAGGGCTTATGCGAAGCGCTTCGCCTCGTTTGCGGGCATCACGGAATTGGAGGCAGCTCAATTCATTCAGGCTGCGGAGAGCGACTTTCGAGAAGCGATTTCCTCTTACGGGGAGATCCTCTCACAGGATGAGGAGACTGCGATTGGACTCATTTCCGAACAGACGGCAAACCTAGCCCAAGTATTTCTTGCCCTTTACGGCATAACGCTTCCCATCGACCAGGAAGACATGGTTGGGATGATCATCTCGTACATGGGTTTGGCAATGGAGTCTTGCCAGGCCGACTATCTCGAAGAGATCGAGGCGACGATCCCTTATGTCAAACACAAGCTGCGAATCCACGGAGTCACTTATTAGGCCTGGCCCTCTTCGCACCCGAAAACGAAGAGGGCCTTAAGAAAGGAAGAGGAGATGAAAATAAAGCTGATCGCTCCTTATGAAACGAACGGAACCAACATTTCGAGTGCTGAGACGTTTAAGATCCAACGGGTCAACTTACCCCTCCTGGCAGCTCTCACTCCTCCTGGACATGCGGTGAAGATCGTCGACGAGGCCTTTGCCCCTGATGAACTCGAAGAAGATGTTGATCTGGTTGGAATCACGGTCATGACGGACCTGGTCTTGAGAGCCTACCAGATCGCTGATCACTACCGTCAACGCGGGGCCAAGGTAGTGATGGGGGGAATTCATCCGACGGTGCTCCCCTACGAAGCCAAGAAGCATGCAGATGGGGTTGTCCTGGGAGAAGCGGAGGAAGCTTGGCCAAGACTCGTTTCCGACGCAGCCTCTGGAAAATTGCAACCTTTTTACCGCTCCGAAGGGTTGGCGGACCTGAAGAACCTGCCGAGGCCACGGCAGGATCTCTATCCCAAGCCGAGAGAAAGAGGATACGTTCCCCTTCCTATCAACATCGAGTCCTCCCGAGGATGTCCCTATGACTGTGAATTCTGCTCTATCGGCTACGTGATGGGCCACCGGTATCGAATCAAGCCTGTGGAAGACGTCATTGGGGAAGTGGAGTCGCTGGAATCCCGTTACCTATTCTTCGTCGACGATGCCTTGGCCCTGAACCGAGTGCATGCCAAGAAACTCTTTACCGACATGGCTCCCCTTCGAAGGTATTGGGTAGGACAGGGAACAGCCTCGTTGGCAGAAGACTTAGAACTACTGCGCTTGATGAAACGCTCAGGATGCGTGGGACTGCTGATTGGGTTCGAATCGGTTCAGGAAGCGATACGGGGCGAGATGAAGAAGATAAGAAATCTGAGGATCGATTTCTGCGAGGCCATGCGCCGATTTCACGGAGAGGGACTGGCGGTCCTGGGAGCATTCATTTTCGGGTTTGATCACGACACCCGGGACGTTTTCGACCGAACCCTTGAGTTCGTCATGAAAAGTCGTATGGACTGTGTCGAGCTCAGGATACTGACCCCCTACCCTGGAACTCGGCTCTATCGCCGACTCCTCGCTGAAGGGAGACTATTTTCACAGGACTGGTGGTTGCACGGCTACCCTCCGGATACGCTGCTCTTTCAGCCGAAGGGGATGTCTCCTGAAGCTCTCATCGATGGCTTTGCTCGTCTGAACAAGCAGGCTTATTCCTATGGAGCCATCTTTAGAAGATTTTTCGGAATGACCCCGTCGAAACGAACAGCCCTTGGCTGTCAAACCTATGTAGGGTTCAATTGGGCCACCCGGAAGCGATATTTCAAAAGTATCTCCAATCCGCAGCCTTTTGTCGGAAAGCCAGCGCCCATGGAGGCAGAACAAAAGCGAGAGGTTTGTCATGGTTGAGCCACTGTCCTTCGTCGAGCATTTTTCATACCTCGGCCTCTTCGTCCTCCTTATCCTCGGGACCCTGGGCTTTCCCTTCCCAGAAGACAGCATCCTCATCTTGAACGGATTTCTCGTGGCCCGTGGCGTGGTGGATCCCCTTGCGGCATCCTTCGTCGTTTACGCCGGTTTGCTGATGACAGACTACTCTTTGTACTGGGTAGGAAGAACGTATGGGAGAGGTGTCGTCGAGATCAAACGGTTCCAAAAGATCATGACTCCGGAAAGGCTTTCGAGACTCGAAGTCAAGTTTCAGAGGTGGGGAGGTTTTGTCGTCTTCTTTGGACGATTTCTGCTTGGAGTAAGAGCACAGGTCTTTCTTACTGCAGGAGTCTTAAAGCTGTCGCGAATTAAATTTCTCATCTTCGATGGGCTTTCTGCTGCGATCATGGTCGTGTTCTGGGGCGCGGTAGGATTCTACGGGGACTATGGGATTCAAGCAGTGCAAGCAAAGGCAAGAAGAATCGAGCACGCCGCCATCATCATTCTGTTATTGGGGGTTGCCGCCGCAGTCACGTATTTTTATCTGAAAAACAAGAGAAAGAATGACCGAAGGGAGGTAGCTCTATGACACTCTTTCTCGATCACAATAAGTACTATCGGCTACCCTGGACATTACCTGACAACGCGATCTCATGGTTGGAAGTCACGAAGGCCTGCAACATGTACTGTGAGGGTTGTTATCGGGAGAATGATCCCAAAGGTCACAAGCCTCTGGAGGAGATTAAACACGAGCTCCAAATTTTTGGAAAGTTCCGCAAGACAGATGGGGTCTCTCTCGCCGGGGGCGACCCACTCGTTCACCCTGATATTGTCGAGATTGTCCGTCTGATTGCTCAGCAAGGATTGAAGCCCATCATCAACACCAATGGTCTGGCTCTTAGCAAGGAATTGCTGCGAGAACTCAAAAAGGCTGGGGTCGTAGGGTTGACTCTCCATGTCGATAGCAAACAACATCGCCCCTACTGGAAAGGGAAGACAGAAATTGAGCTGAATCCACTCAGGCTGCACTTTGCTGAGATGCTCGCTGACGTGGGGGGACTTTCCTGTGCCTTTAACTCCACCGTGTACGGAGACACCCTGCCGCATGTACCGGACATTGTGGAATGGGGACAAAAACATATCGACCTTGTCCATATTCTCGTCTTCATCGCGTTCCGGGCAGCCGTGATGGAAAAGCACTTTGACTACTATGCGGGGGCTGAAAGAATCGACATGAGCCCCATCGTCTATTCCGTCACGGATGAAGAACAGCGTCTCGATATTCTCTCGAATGATATCGTCGAGGTGATCCGTAAGAAATATCCTGATTTTGAACCATGTGCCTACCTCAATGGAACCGAGAAACCTGACTCCTTCAAGTGGTTGTTGACAGGCCGCATCGGAACGAAGGAGGACATTTATGGCTATGTGGGTCCGAAGTTCATGGAGCTCGCACAGACGTTTCATCACCTTCGACACGGCAGATATCTAGCCTACACAGATCCCAGGGTACAATCCCATGGCAAAGCGATGTTGCTCCTCGCCCCACTCGATGGAGGCATACGAGGAGTCACCTGGAAATATTTAGGTGACACGTGTCGAAACCCCATGAAGTTACTGAAGCGTCTCTATCTCCAGTCGGTCACGATTATCCAGCCTGGAGACATTCTCTGTGACGGAACGATGAACATGTGTGACGGGTGTCCCGATATTACGGTTTGGGAGGACCATCTGGTTTGGTCGTGTCGGCTGGAAGAACAGATGAAATTCGGTTGTTTTGTCCGGGCGGTACCGAAGCAAGGCGTAAAACATCAGCCTCATGAACTTTTCAATCAACCCATTCCCCTTGGTGGGAAAGGATCGAAAGAAAAGCGGACGGGAGGCTGCTCCCAACGATCGGAAAGCGGGTCATAGCTGAACGAGGAAATTCTCATAATTCTTGACAAAGGTGCTCTTTCCTCTTGCGATGACTTTGTGGCCTTCAGCTTGAAGTCGCCTTCTTTGGCTTTGCTTAAGAACCGGTAGTTCAATAACCTCCTTCAAGGCGTACTTTGAATTCGAGGCTCTTGAAGTGGGGGCAGCCCTTGCCATCATAACTGATTTCGAACCGCTCGATCGTGAATTTGCCACGTCCAAAGCGCTGCACTGCCATGGCGTCTTCCGGAGTGATCGACCTGGTCGCCTGCGGTCCTGCGATGGTGCGACCGACTTCTGGTGAAAAAATAAATTCTCGAGGAAAAGGAGGCCCGGTGCTGGCGTCATAGGAGCGAGGGCAGGTTGGCGGGGTTTTGACCACATGCCAGGCTTCGATTTCCCGTGGGTTGGGCGCAAAGTGAAGAGGGGGAGTCAGCCGCGCCAAATTCTCATCGCGGCCCTGCTCCTGGACAACAATCTCCCACCCCGCTGGGCTCGGCTCCAAGACAAACTCAAAATTCGGACCGAAAGATTGTCGGAATCTTTTCCCATCCTCTACGCTACCGTGCAGCTCGCTTTGAAAAGCGGGATAACGAATATGCTCGCTTAGATTGGAAAGCGAAAGGCGTTTCACTTCGCCTTGGTGACCATCGATGCTGCCCACGACTTCGGCTCCATCCACCCTCAACCAGTATTCGCCACAATACGATATGGCCAAGCCGTTCCCGGGCTTGGATCCAGGCCCATTGATAGCCAGGATCCACTCGCTACCGACAGGGAAGTTCTTCGCTTCCGGCCGGCAATGTAACCCGTCGCCCATCTGGATGCGCAGCCCTGAATCCAATACACCACCGACAAGGATCTCCAAGACCTGAACGTCCATCGACGGATGCTGTCCCGCATTGTGCCGCAACACCTTGCCACGAACAACCAGTGGGGCATCCCGGAACACCGATAGAAACGGCCCGCGCCAGTAGCATGTGCAGGCGTTGGCCTGGACAAGAGGCAGGGTCAGCGACAGAAGAAGCATCGCCAGGAAAAGCCGAGCGTCCCTAAGGACGGCCGAAGCCCGAAAGATAGACATAGGGTAATCCCTCCATATCGTCTGCGATGCAGGTAATCCAATCGTTTCCAGCCGATCGGGCGGCTTGCAGATGTTGTTTGTATTTGGCCGCGGTATTCGGAATCAAGCCCTTAGCATGTTCGCTACTGGCTGCCTCAAAACCGGCGCGATAGCGATACGCCGCAAAGGTGTGAAGGAACGGTACGATCTGGGATTGGGGATATTGTTTCAACCACTGCTCAGCATAGTCCGCCTCAACCAAAGGCCCCTCGCTCATGCCCTCCCACTCCAGGATCAATGGAACGCCAGCTGCAAATAGCTCGGCATCCCTCTTGCTGGTCGTGCCGTGAATCAGGAGGATATAGCGCTCCAATCGCCAACGGCGAATAGCGATATTCTGCTCTCCTTGACCGGGCTTTGGCTCATTGTGCATGTATTGCTTTGCGGCCATCAGATACCTCTTGACGCAGTCCTGTTGCTTACCTCTATATGCAGCAGTATCCAGAGAAGAGAGAGGGAGAGAAGCGAACAGCACCACATCTGTGAGCGAAGGTTCAGGCCTCTGATCCGCAGACCACGCATGGAAATTCACCAGCAAGACAATCAGCAGGGAATATAAACAACCGGGGATGATGATGGTCCGCGTGATGGCTTCAGAGCTACAGTTTTTCATTCCTAATATTAGCTTCATCGCGTTGAAGATCTAACGCTACGGCTCAGGCGCGCGGCCTTTTTGCGTGTTCGCTGGAGAGCTTTGTTACTTTCCCTTCTTATCTTTTACCGGTACGATCTTTCTGTAACCGTCAAACCTTTTGAAAAGCTCTTCAATAGACTCTCCAACAAGGTATACCTCCGAAACAACCTGATACGTCTTGCCGTCATAGACATAGGTAGTGAAATTGCCGCTTCCAGCACTGATGTGGGAATATGACTGAATAACCGGATAATGGTTGATCTTCTGGTCCGATATCAGAATGGGTGATCCGAAAAAGTCTCCGATCTTGCGCATTGATTTGCCGTCAACGAGAGCATACGGACAGCCACCTGTTCCGCAGAGGCTACTGGCCGATACGATGACGAAGTCTTCAACACCATCGCCATTCAAGTCTTTCTGGAATACATACGGAACAGCATTATCGTAATATTCTAACTGATCTAACACGTTCGGGATGTCACCGGCAGCCGGTAATTTCACCTGAGACATTGACGAGTTATCAAGTAGCATTCCTGACGGCTTTTCTTGACCCGCATATGCATTGCCGATCAAAGGCAAAATAATCAACGCAACTACAGCACATCGTTTTATGTTCATTGGGTATCCCTAATCAAAGGTATCGGGTCGCAGCTGAGCTACGGACCGAAGGTCTGTCTGCTCCACAGGTTGATGCGGCTGTTAGCTACCCTATTCATCTTGGTCATCATATGTGTCTAGATAGACTTGGAGCTTGTCGAAAAGACGATCAAGCTTTTTCTCTAGTTTTGAGTTTTCCGTGTGATTTGCCTCAGCGGCAATGTAGCCTTGAATCTCCTCGATGTCATCCAACGATAGATCAAGCCGTACACCTTTGGCGTCAACAATTGCAGATTTAGCAAAGTCGGGATCGCAGAACGTCTCATCGCGAATGAGATCCCGTTCACGCAAGGTCAGCTTGACAGGCAACTTCGTTCCGTATGGTATTTTCTTTCGCTTCATTTTTTATAGCTAACAGCTAAATTCAGCCGTGGCTATCAGCCATCCGCTGGATTGTTTTGTTACCCTGTTTCTCTATGCCGCTTTTTTAAGACTGACACGCATTCCGGCTCGGGTGGCAAGGGTGATAAGCATCTCAAGGCTGAACCTCTCCCATTTGCCTCTTATGAGGTCGGAAACCCTGGACTGACTGACGCCAAGGATTTCCGCAGCCTTGGCCTGCGTCAGTTTCTTAGCTTTAATTAGTTTTCGCAGGTCAGCCATAAGTCCACAGCGCATTTGAAGGATTGCGGCCTCATCTTGGGAATACCCCAGATCAACGAATACGTTTCCAGACGAATTAACAATGGTCTCGCTCATAAGCTATCCTCCAATCAGTTTGTATCTTTGACGAGCCAAATCGATATCCTGTCGGCTCGTTTTTCGACTCTTCTTTTGAAATGAATGAAGCACATAAACTGCGTCACGAAGCTTGACGACATAGATCACTCGCCATTCACCCAGTACATGAATTCGGATTTCTTTTGCTCCTGGGCCGATAATCGGCATCGGCTTCCAGTCGCTTGGTTCAAGTCCAGACTGGACTGCATGGAGCTCGAAACCTGCAGCGCGGCGAGCTTCATCTGGGAAATTTCTCAGATCGTCCAGACTCGATGCAACAAATCTAATTGGTTTCATGGTCACAGATATATTATATAAGTTTTTATATATTTAGCAAGTCTGATGGAGGTAGGGAAAATTGCTGTGGGGGTAACATTGCGCTTGAGCGGCGAGCGGAGTCGGCGCGAAGCGCCGACGTAGCGAGTCCGCCTCCAAGCGTGTGCTAGGCGTGCTGTTCTCAGAACTTTCCGGAGGTGGAAAGTCCTCATGCCCGGTCTACATGGCGCATCCAGCATAGTTTGCGTATCTTGCATATCCCGCCCTCCGGGCATATGGCGTGAAGACAGAACTCCGCCATCCCTTTTTGGCGCGATTTGTAATTAGCCGATTGTCATTCATTAGTTCGCCAAGGTAGTGTTCGTCTTTACCATAGACTTCTTTATCCCGAAGCTTTCCGACGTGTTTGCCGTCATGAGTCCAAAATCTTCGCCATCAAGGTAACCAAAAGAAATTCCTCCCCAAGTCCATACCCAGTTCATTCCGCTTTCTGATTTGGGCTTTGATCTTCGGACTTCGTGTGTTAAGATGTCGTTGAAATAGTTGAAAGTTGAAACCTCTTGGAACTAGTCTTAGCGGAGGGAGGGTGTATGGCCACAAAGGAATATTCGTCGGATTTTATCAAGGCACTGGAGATCGGAAGGCCTCCGAACATTGCCAAACTCTTTCCTCACTCCAGGGCGCTCATCGTCAGTGGTAAAGTGATCGACCGGGCGATGATCTCAAAGGGCAAGGCCGTCGCGATGGCTGCAAACGGTAGAAACTACTTTGTGATCCGCGGTGTCCTCCTCGCGGCTCAGCGTGCTCGTGCCGCTGTCATCATTGAGATCGCCAAGTCTGAGGGGGGTCAGAAGGCCTACTGTGGGATCAACTTTTGGAACATTGCGAGGACGGTGGATGCCTTATGCAATGAACTTGGAATTACGGTTCCCGTTGCCATCCATGGTGACCACTACGGGATCAAAAACGACAAGGATCTGGCTCAAGCGAAAGTGGAAATCCCGACTCTTTTTGAAGCCGGCATGACCTCCATCGCCATCGACGCCTCTCACCTCCCGGACGACAAGAACTTGTTTTCAAACGTGGCTCTGATTCCCTTCGTCCCCCGGTGGGCTGGATACGAGACCGAGGTGGGTGAGATCAAGGGAGCGGAAGGACTTTCCACGGTGGAAGAAGCTCTCTTTCTCATTGGTGGACTGAACGCTCGCGACATTTTCCCGGATTGGATCGCCTTGAACAACGGGACCACCCACGGGATCGAGGAAAAGGACTCCGGAATTCAGGTCCAGCTAACCGCCGAGATTCACAACGCCCTCTCCAAGTACAAGATTTCCGGTGCTCAGCATGGAACCTCCGGCAATAGCTCAGAGCGACTCCGACAGATCGTCCAAAAGACCGCAACGACGAAAGCCAATGTCGCCACAGCCCTCCAGATGATCTCTTGGGGGGTCCAGGTCAACGATTATGGCAATGCATTTCTCGATGCCAATGGGAATTTCAGCAAGGTGAAAGGACAAGGTGTCGCAGAAGAAATGTGGCAGGAGATGGTGGCCTATGCTGAGTCCAAAGGGTACAAGAAAGGCGACTATAAGAACCTCAATCTTCCTTTTGAAAACCGGCTCCTCGCCCAACCTGCTCAGAT
>Ga0315279_10008196_pt1 | contig 12708 bp, 2 predicted proteins | sample YL17G06_20_MG_FD_203694 | JGI IMG/M metagenome (GOLD analysis project Ga0315279, IMG submission 203694) | Sediment microbial communities from Yellowstone Lake, YNP, Wyoming, USA - YL17G06_20 | ecosystem: Environmental > Aquatic > Freshwater > Lake > Sediment | place: USA: Wyoming | collected... | reverse complement strand
CGATGACGCCCTGCACCAGCACGTCGCCCAAGCCGGCGTTCAGCGTCAGAGCATGATTGGCGGAGTTGCTGATCGTGCTGGTAAACGTGATGTCGTCGGTAACCAGCCCCCCGGCCGTGGCGACCTGCACGTCGGCGCCCAGCGTGGCGGCGCCGGTCACGGTGATTGCCCCGGCCGTGGTGCTGGCCAGGTCGCCGTTCAGTGTGATCGTGTCGACGACAACGTACGCCTGGGCGCCCGTCGTCGTGACGGCTTGGATGCCGATAATGTACCCGGTGAAGTTGGTGGTGACCATCGCCGGGCCGGTGCCTAAGGCGACGGAAACATTGATGGCCGTGAAGGGCTTGGTGGCCGTCAGGGTCAGCGCGCTGCCGTCCACCTTGGCTGCCGTGTCGACGGTGATGCCGCCGTCGTCGGACCGGAGAGCGTAGTTCGCCGGGACGCCGCCGCCGAACTGTGTGCCGTCAGGGATGTCGGCGTCGGCGATGGAGCCGTCCTGGCGCATCGTGAAGGAGCCGGGGGAAGTGGCACCACCCGCCGCGCCGAGGAAGTTCGGCGAATTGGTGAGGGCATTCACGGAGGCGGTCGTGCCGGCCCCGCCGGCGCCGTCGCCGGCCTGGAGGGTCAGAGTATCGGCCTGGACCGTCACGGCGCTGAACGACAGGTTGCCAGTGCCGGATGTCCCTGCCCACAACGTCACCGCCGAACCGGCGGCTGCGGCAACGCCGCCGTCCACGGTGAGCGCCCCGCCGGCGGCGATTGTCGCCGCCGCCGCATTGCCCTGCGTCAGTCCGACCAGCGACAGGCCGTTCGTTTCGCTCACCGCCACGGCGCCCGCCGCGCCGTTGACCACGCTTAAGCTTCCGACGGCCGTCTCGATAGCGCCGCCCGCTCCCACGCCGGCGGCCGCGGAAATCAGCAGCCGCCCGCCCGCGCTGACGTCCTCGCCGCCGGTGTCGCCGCCGTCGACGATCCCGCCGGAGGTGCTGGAGAGGCTGACGGCCGCGGCCGTCGCGTTGGTGGTGACCACGCGCCCCAGCGTGATGGCGCCGTCGGCGCTGAGGCCCACGGCGCCGCTGCCGCCGTCAATGACCGCCCCGTCCGCCATTGTGATCACCCCGCCGTTGTTGCCGGCGGCGTTGTCGCCCGTGAACGACACCGCGCCCGTGGTCGACTGGACGGTCACGCTCGCCGCCATCGTCACGTTCCGGTCCGCGATGCCGGTGATGAGCCCGCTGCCGGCGGCTGAAATGTCCGGGCTGGAACTGCTGTCGTTGATGACCAGGTCGGTCCCGGCGTTCAGGTTGATGTTCCCGCTGCCGCCGGAGGCGAGCACGCGGGCGTTGATGGTGAGGTGGTCGTCGTTGCCGCCGTCGTTGGTGGAAGTCAGCGTAATGTTGCCGCCGCCGCTGTCGATCACGTCGCTGCCGACCGTCAGCGGGCTGGAGGCGATGATGACGATTCCGCCGGCGGCACTGACGCCGGTCGAGTTGATCGCCAGTGCGCCGGTGTTGGTCACGAAGACTCCGCCGCTGCTGCTGCCCGAGAGGTTCCCCACCGCCGTCCGAAGCGGACTGCCCGACGTGCCGACCGCTCCGGTGGCGGTGAAGACCAGGCTGCCGCTGGAGATGCTGATGTCGGCTGCGCCGCTGCTGGTGATGGCGCCGGTGGAATCGAACGTGAGCGTCTTGCCGGCGCCCAGCGTGAGGGTGTTGGCGAAAGTCACCGTCCCGCCTCGGAGCGTCAGGCCGTAACCGGCGGCACTGACGTCCAGTGCCCCGTCGCCGCCAATGCCGATGGCGCCGCTGCCGACTGCCCCGACGATCAGCGTGTCGCTCTTGACCTGGCCCAGAGCGGCCGCCGAAAGGTCCAGCCCGACCGCTCCGCTGTTCAGGTTTATCGCCCTTGCGGCCGTATAAGGCACCAGCGTCGTCGTCTGCCCGGCGGCGCCCACCGTGCCGGCGAAGGACATTTCGTCGGCCTGGAGACTGATCGTGGTGCCCGAGACGTCCGGGGTAGCCGCCGTGGCCGCAACGGTCAGCGTTCCGCTGGCGGCCGACAGGGAAACGGCCCCTCCGGTCACCTTTACGCCGGCGGTGTTGACCGTGCCCACGGAGAACGAGCCGCTGTTGACGAACGTGAGGGCGGCGCCGGTGCCGGTGATGTTCGCGGCCAGCGTGGCGATGTTGTTGGTCGCGGAGGTCAGGCTGAATACGCCGCTGCCGCCGGTGTTGGTCTTGAGCTCCAGCCCGCCGGCGCCGCCGTTGGAGATCGTCCCGGCGGACTGAGCGACCCCGCCGGAGGAGTTGATCGTGATATTGCCGGTGGTGGTCGTGTTGATCGTGCCGCCGGTGATCGTTACCACGCCGCCGTCCGTGGTGTTGATGGTGATTCGCCCGGAGAGCGTCTGAAGCAGGCCTCTACTGATAGTTACGCCTCCAGAGCCGGAATTGAGCTCGATATACCCGGTGCTTGTGCACTGAAGATACCCGGACCCTTTGTTCCCCGCGTCGACATAGGCTGCATAGTCCTCTGCCAGCACGATCCCGTTAGCCGTCAGCTTGATGTATTTCCCGCCGCCGGTCTGGCGGACATACCCGCCGCCGCCGGAGGTCATCGTGATCGTTCCAATGGTGGTCAGACTGTAATTGCTGGAGCCGTCATAACTGTTCAAAGCCGACGTAATCAGCTTGTCGCCGGTCGAGTATTCGCCTTCGTTGATATAGATGTTGGCGGATGCGTCTATTCCGCTGTAGGTCCACGGTTCAGGAATCGTCGTCTCGACGGATTGGCCGGACGCGCCCACGTCGCCGCCGGTGCCGGCGGTATCAAGCACAAGCGCGGCGCCGGCGATGTTGTTGGTCAAATCGCTGGGGTCGGTCGGCGTGTTCGATCCGTCGCCCTGGCCGTCGAGAATCTTCGCGTCGGTCGTCGTCGTCATCAGGGTCACCGTGCCGGTGGCGCCGCCGTTGATGAGTTTCGTCAGCGTCATGTCGCCGCCGCAGCGGATGTCGATGTTGCCGCCCGCGGCGGGGACGCCGCCCGTGGAATCCACGCCGTTGACTCCGTCGGCCGTGCCGACCGTCATCGCGCCCGTCCCGCCCCGGTACGTCAGGTTGGCCGAGGTCGTGGTGGTCATCGCCAGCGTGCCCACGACGTGTGTTCCGAGATCCCAGGTGATTGCCCCGGCGGACGACAGCAAGAGCTTGCCGTTGGTGAACGTGAGTGCGGCGGCGTCGGTCAGCGTCGTCGCCAACAGCGTCAACGTGCCGATCCTGGTCGAGTCGACCGTGGTGGCGACCGAGATCACGCCCGTCAAGGCTGCCGTCGTGCCGATCCGCACGGTCCCGCCGGCGCCCACGTCGATGGTGTCCAGTTCGGCCTTCGACAGGTCCAGGCGGTTGTTGGCGGCGGCGGCGGCGTTGATGTACCACTGGTCGGCGACGGTGTTGCTGCGCAGCGTGACGATCTTGTTCGTGGCGGTGATCGTGCCCCCGGCGAGGTTCATGTCGTCAGCCTGGATGGTCACATCGCCGGTGGCGGTGATGGCGCCGGCGGTGTGAACGAACGACGGCGTGCCGGAATCGTCGGCCGTCGCCGTCACCGTCAGCGACCCGGTGGTCAGGCCGGCCACGGTCACCGTGGTGCCCGCCAGCGACATCGACGTGTCGCTCGTCAGCGACGTGGCGACCGTGATTGCCCCGTTGCAGAGGACCGCCAGGGGGTCGTTGAAGGCCGCCGTGGTGACGTTGACGGCCCCGCTGTCGGCCTTGCCGATGGTGATGAGCGTGAAGCCGTTCTGGAGGTACCCGATCTCGGTCGCGTCGAGGTTGAAGTTGCCCGTCGCCGCGGCGCCGATCCCGATGGTCCGCGCGGCCGAGACCGTCTGAAGGGTCAGCGTCCCGTCGCCCGTCAGGTTGCCGCCGAGGGCGATGGTGTCGGCGCTGTAGCTTTGCGCCCCGCCGCCGGAGGTGGTTACGGCCAGGACGCCGATCGACGCGCCGGTCATGCTGACGGCCGTCAGGGCCGTGCCGCCGCCGATGTCGCCCTGCACCAGCACGTCGCCCGCGCCGGCGTTCAGCGTCAAAGTGTGCCCGGCGGCGTTGCCGACCGTGCTGGTGAACGTGATGTCGTCGGTGCCCAGCAGCCCGGCCGTGGCGACCTGCACGTCGGCGCCCAGCGTGGCGGCGCCGGTCACGGTGACGGCCCCGGCCGCGGTGCTCGTCAGGCCGCCGTTAAGCGTCGTGGCGCCGGTGTAGCTTTGCAGGCCGGTCGTGGTCACCCCCTGGACGCCGATCGACGCGCCGGTCATGGTCACGGCCGTCAGGGCCGTGCCGCTGCCGATGGCGCCTTGCACCAGCACGTCGCCCAAGCCGGCGGCGAGCGTCAGAGTGTGCCCGGCGGCGTTGCCGACCGTGCCGGTGAACGTGATGTCGTCGGTAACCAGCAGCCCGGCCGTGGCGACCTGCACGTTGGCGCCCAGCGTGGCGGCGCCGGTCACGGTGATGGCCCCGGCCGTGGTGCCCGTCAGGTTGCCGTTGAGCGTCGTGGCGCCGGTGTAGCTTTGCAGGCCGCTCGTGGTCACCGCCTGGAGGCTGATGCTGGTGCCCGCCAGGCTCACGCTCGTCGGGACGGTCGCGCCGCCGATGGCGCCGGCAACCGTCACGCCCGTGGTGTTCGTCGCCTGGATGGCGCCGCTGGCGTCCACGGCCTGGAGGTTCACGCTGCCCGCGCTGCCGGCGTCGAGGGACAGGTTGACCAGTGCGCTGGCGCCGCCCAGGGCGCCCTGAAGGTCGATGGTCCCGCCGGAGTTGACCGTCAGCGAGTCGTCGCCGCCGCTGCTGTTGACGGTCCCGTTGACCGTCACCGTGCCGACCAGGGCCTGAAGGGTGTCGGTGTGCGCGCCGCCGCTGCTCAGCGTGACGGCGAGCGAGCCGCCGTTAGGCTGGAAGTTGATGCTCCCGCCCGTGCTGGTCACCGAAAAGGCGCCCGTGAAGTTGATCGCGTCGGTGTTCCAATTGATGTTGCCCGCCTGGCTGACGTTGGCCGAGACGGTGATCGGGTCGGCGCTGACGGTCAGGCTGGTGCCGGCCTGGACATCGTTCCAGGCCCCGCCGAAGACCACGTCGCCACCGGCGCCGGCGGCGTTGAGGACGACGTTGCCGGCCCACCCGGCCGGGGGCGAGAACGCGCCAAGGGTGATGTCCCCGGCCTGGACGCCGGACTCGCCGATGGTCAGCGTGGTGGCGAAGGAGATCAGGTTGAGTTCAGCCGCCGAGAGGGCCAGCGCGCCGGCCCCGTCCGCCAGGTTGATCGTCGTCGCCGCGGCGTCGGTGTAGATATTCACCGCCCCCGTGGCCGTCACGGAAGCCGTGTGACCGCCCGTCGTCGAGATGGCGATGTCGTTGGCGCGCAGGGTGATGGCGGCCCCGCTGACGGCCACGTCGTCGTTGAGCGTCAGCGCGCCGGCGCCGGCATTCAATGTCACGCTGCCCGCCCCGGCCGCCAGACTCCCGGCCACCGTCAGCCCGCCGACGCCGGCCAGGGCGAGGTCGTTGCCGTTGGTGTTGATCGCCCCGATGGTGAGCGTGCCCGTGCTGTCGAGGTACACCCCGCCCGACGTGCTGGTGGCCGTGAGGTTCGTCGTCGTGGCGTCCACGGTCACCGGCGTTGCCAGGGCGCCGACCCCGCCGGCGGCGGAGATAGCGATGGCCCCAGTGCCGATGAGGTTGGCCGTCGCGTCGGCGTCGGTGAGCGTCGAGCCGCTGATGATGTTCACGTTGGCGGCCCCAAAATCGATGCTGTCGATGGTCACGGCGCCGGCCGTGGCCGAACCGATGGTGATCGTGCCGCTCGATATGAGCATGCCGACTTCCGCCAGGGTGAGGTTCATCGCGCCGCCGACGCTGCCCAGGCCGATCGTCGTGGTCGCGGTCGCCGGCCGTGCGGCGAGGGTCGTCGTCGTGGTCACGCCGGAACTGATGACCATCGCGTCGCCGATCAGGACGATCGCGCCGCTGCCGGAGCCGACGGTGTTGCTCACGGTCAGCGTGCCGGTCCCGGCCGAGAGAGTGATCGGGCCGTTGGCGGCCGCCGTCGAAATCGCGCCGGTGACGGTGAGGCTCGTGTTGCTCACGACGCTCAGCGTCCCGCCGGCGGTGCTGGCGCCCAGTGACATCGCGCCGGTGTTGCTGATGTAGGCGTTCGTGCCCGCCTGCGCCTGGACCGTGCCGGTGGCGGCCAGCGCCTGCGGCGTTCCCACCGAACCGATGGCCCCGGTGGTCTTCAGGGTGAGTGTGTTGCTGGTGGTGATCAGCCCGGCCCCGCCAATGCTGGCGGCGCCCGCGCCCGTGCCGTCGATGGTCACCGCGCCTACCCCGGCGTTGATGGCTGAGCCGATCGTTATGACGTCGGTGTTGTTGATGTCCACCGCGCCGCCGCCGGTGGTGATGGTTCCGCCGGTGTTGTTGAACGTCGTGCCCGTGGACGTAAACGATCCGCCGTTGGTGGTGACGATGGCGTTGATGTCCACGCCGGCGACGGCGTTCAGCACGACGCCCAGTGTGCCCCCGGTGGAGGTGATGCCCGCGTTGACGACGATCCCGTCGGCGGCGTTGATCGTGAGCGTCGATCCGTCGGCGCTGCCGAGGTCGGTGCTCTTGGTGACTGCGGTGTTGATCGTCACCATGCCCGTCGTGGTGCCGCCGCCGCTGGCGGTGTTGATGACGACGTTGGAGCCGGCATCGAGGGCGGCGTTGATGTTGGCCGCGGCGATCGTGGTGACCGTGTCAATGACCGTCGGGCTAAAGGTAACGGGGCCGGGATCGCCCGCGCCGGCCTGGGTGATGTTGGCCTGGGCGACGCCGATCACGATGTCTTCGGGGTCCAGCAGCCACGTGCCGCCAGGACCCACGTCGGGTACGGTGGCGGCAATGAGGAGCTTATGCCCGGAGGTTTCGACCAGGCCGCCGCTTCCGGCGCCGGCGCCGCGGGCAGACAACTGCCCGTACACCTGGGTGACGAAGTCGGACCACACGATGACCGTGCCGCCGTCGCCGCTGGCCGTGGCGTCGGCCTTGAGAACGCTGCCCGCGCCGACGAAGGTGTACTCGGCGTTGCGGATGGAGGGGTCCTTGCCCTGGTAGCCCCCGCCGATGAGTATCTCGCCGCCGCCGAACTGCCCGGAGACGTCGATGGTCGCGCCGTCAATCACGATGGTCTGGCCGGTGACGGCGACCTTTCCGCCGGTCGGGCCTGTGGCGTCGATGTCGCCCGCGACCTCGGTCTTGCCGGCCTGGACCTGCACCGTCACCACGTCGGCCTGGATGTTGCCGGCCTGGCGCGCGGCGAGGCTGAACATGTCGCCGGCGCCCAGCAGGACCCTGCCGCCCGGGGCCTGGATCGTGCCGGTGTTCTCGACGCCCGGCTTGTCGGTAATCTGCTCGGCCGAGCCTTCAAGGCGGACCATCAGGTGCCCGCCGACTTCCTCGGTCAGCAGGACGTCCTTGCCGGCGACCATGGTCACCAGCCCGCCGGTGGCCACGATGGAGCCGTGGTTGGCTACCGTCCGGCCTATCAGGCTGACGGCGTCGGCGATGATTGTCCCGTTGTTTGCCACTTCGCCGGCGGAGTCGGTGAACCTGTTTATGCCGGCCAGAAAGTCCTGGTTGGATATGCAGGCGGCGGCGGCGTAGAGCCCCCCGACGTTGACCACCGAGCCGGGTCCGAAGATGACGCCCGCGCGGTTGACGAGGTAGACAATGCCGTTTGCCTGGAGCGTCCCGTCGATCTGGGTGGGGCTGGCGCTCTGGATGCGGTTCAGGACGGTGGCGGCGGCGCCGGGCTGGACGAAGCGCACGGTCTCGTTGGCGGCCACGTCGAAGCTCGAGTAGTTGATGATCGCCCTGTTGCCGGCGGTGATCGTGGTGGTGGCGCCGGACCGCTCAAAGGTGGCGCTGCCGCTGACGACGCTCTCGCCCCGCGGGGCGGCCTGGGCCCCCTGGCCGCACAGGACCGCCAGCACCGCGGCGCCCAGCAATGCCCCGGCCGCCGCCCTGCCCGAAAGAACGAACCCCGTCACCTGTCTAGTCCTCATGGCCCATGCTCCCATAAAAGCCGCACGAACGGCGTGTCCGCTCTTGTGATTCCAAGCCTAAGACAGTCGTGTCAAACTTGCCGGCGGGGCCGGCTCGGATCGTCTATGTCCTCGACGTTGTCAATAAATGATTGTAGCCACGAAATGCACCCGTGAGTCGTCACACGCGCTCACATGCTCGGTGGTCGTGTTCAGGTCGCGCAGCGGAAAGCCCCAGTCCAGGCGCAGGTTCACGTAGCGGGAGAACTGCCACTCCAGGCCCACGCCCGTGCTCATCAGGGTGTAGTCCTGCTCGCCCTGGGCGCTTTGCCGCCAAGTGTTCATTGTCCGGCCCACGTCGAAAAACGCGCGCGCGATCAGGTCCCAGTCGGGCCGGCCGTAAACCGTCTGCGGCGCCCAGCGGAACGGAGTGCCCACCAGCGGCAACGGCGTCTTGCCCGGGTCCGGCTGAATCTTCAGCAGCCTGGGGACGTGGAGCTTGTACTCGGCCGTGCCCAGCAGCACCGTGTCGCCGGCCACGGACGACTCCGGATAGCCCCGGACGGAGAAGAACCCGCCGGCGGTGGACTCGTTCTGCGGCATCAGGCGGTAACCGCTCATGGCGTACTGCCCGTGGAAGTGGAAAAACAACTCGTGGGCCAGCGTGGAGCTTTCCGGGCTCTTGACGTCCCGCCAGGCCGTCGGGTTGACCAGCGGCTCGAGGAAGAACGAATGCACGATGTCCCACTTCATCAGGAGCCACTCGGAGTCGACGGGCTGGCGGCCCAGGAGTTCCATGTCCCTGGCGGAGGTCCCGCCGATGCCTTCGCAGTTGCTCTCCAGCATGATCTGGCCGATCGTCGTGGACAGGTCCGTTATCCGTTCCGCCCGCGCGCCGACGTAAGGCACGAAGAAGTCGCCGTCGCCCTTCTGCTGGAGGGTCTGGTTGTTGACGAAGACGTGCCACCAGTACGCCCCGCCGATGAGGTCCACGAAGAGCTCGCGGTGCTGGTATGCGTTCCAGATCAGCTCGGCGCCGCCCCGCCACTCGTTGCCGGTGAAGTTCTCGCCGGCCTGCGGAGTCGCGACGTTCGCCTTGTAGTCCGCCCAACTGCCGTAGGCGCGCCATCGCAGGCGGTCCATCTTGAACAGCGGCGCCTCGTACGAGATCGACGCCGACTTGGCCTCCGGCCCGAACAGGCAGGCCGTGGTGTAATCGACGGAAAGGACGTCGTCGTTGCCGGTGAACTGGTTGCTGATGAAGCCGAATCGCGTCCGCCACGGGTTGGTCGCCTTCGTGCCGGTGTTGGAAGTCTGGACGTAAGCCAGCCAGGGCTTGTTCTCGCTGACGAGGTAATCCAGCGCCACGTCGCCGGCCTTGTCGCCCGAGGTCACCGCCACGTCCACCCGGCGCCCGGGGGCGCGGTTCAGCAGGAAGATGTAATCGTCCAGGAGCCCCTTGTTGAGCAGGTCGCCCTTGTGGACCGGCGAGTTCCTGGCGATCTGCGCGTGGGCGGGGTTGTCAATGCGCTTCTCGGGGGCAATGCGCTCGCCGCTGGCAAGTGTGCGGATCTGGGAAACCGCGGCGGTCCAGACCGCCAGGCGCAGCGACGTCCGGTCCGCGGACCGCTTGTCCTTGCCCGTCCGCGAGTCGATGTCCTCCTCGCTGGGCGCCACGAACACGCCGACGAGCCCCTGGCGGTTGAAGGCCTCGACGACCGACTCGTCTATCCGCCGGATGGCGCTGGCGAAAAACGCCTCGGCCTGAGCGGACTTGTACTGGTCCAGCCTCAGCGTGACCTCCGCGACGCCCGGGCGGGGAGCGACATAGCCCTTGTCGGTCTTGCCCAGAACGATCGGGATGTCCGCTATCGGCGCAATGTCCGAGTGCTGGGGATGCTCCTTGGCGTAGGCCAGGACGAACTGGCTGACCATGTACGCGGGCCCGTCCGTCGCGCCGGCAGGGGCCGGCTGGGTTGCCGGCGTGGCCGCTTCCGCCGGAGCAGGCTGGGTCATCGGCGCGAGCGTGGCCGGTTCCGCCGGAGCGGGCTGGGTCATCGGCGCGAGGGCAACCGGTTCCGCCGAGGCCGGCTGGGTCATCGGCGCGGGGACAACCGTTTCCGCCGGGGCGGGCTGGGTCATCGGCGCGAGGGCAACCGCTTCCGCCGAGGCGGGCTGGGTCATCGGCGCGAGGGCAACCGCTTCCGCCGAGGCCGGCTGGGTAGTCGGCACGTCGGCGCCACGGGCGGGCAGTGTCAGCGTTGCCATCGCCAGCCCAGCCAGCCAGACGGCAAGGGCCCGGATGGGCCGTGACCGGTCAACCCCCAGGAAGCACCGCGGCCGCCTTCGCATAGATTCGGCTTTCATACTGGATGTTCTCCGTATGCAGTAACCGTAAGCAGAAATGCGTCCATATATTATACTGCTTCTCGTGCAAGCCGGCCCCGGGTTAGACGACAACACGCGAGCGCGCCTATCCCGGAGATGCCGCACTGGTGGTAAAGTTACCCTGCGGGTCCGCGAAGTAAAATGAAAAAAACGGAAATCCTGTGCCCCGCCGGAGCAAGGGTCGGCCAGGACGCCCCGCGCGAACGGCGGTCGTCCGGACTTGCCAGGCTTTCGCGAGGCAACACAAGGCTTCCATTCTTGCCTTGGCCAGGCTATAGGGGACCGGATATGGCGCAATTGCCTCAACAGCTCGGCGGCGATGAGACACCGCCCCGGCGTCGAAAATGGCTGGTCGCGGCGCGGCTGGGGGCACTCGTGGCGGTCCTGGGCCTCATCGGTTGGTACGTCGCGGGCCACGCCGACGATTTCCGCGCCCTTGGCAACGTGCATTGGACGAGCTTGGCGGCGGCGCTGGCGCTGGACGCGCTGATCTACGTCTACGGTGCGGCCGCGATCGTGCTTACGGTGCATGTCTTCGGCACGCGACTCGGCGCCATGGAGGCGTTGCTTGCGGCCCTGCTGACGCGGTTCGGCAACCTCCTGCTGCCGCTGCGCGGCGGGGCCGTCGCGCGGGCGGTGTACCTGAATCGCTCCCACGGGCTCAGCTACTCGCACTTCCTGGCCGGGATGTCGGCGATGCTGCTGACAACCCTGGCTGCCAGCCTGATCTGCGGACTGGCCGGGCTGGCGTGGATCGGCGCGGCCACCGGCAAAACATTCCCGTCGGTGACCTGGACCCTGGCCGGGGCGCTGGTGGCGATATCGCTTACCGTTGTGCTGCGCCCGCGCATCGGCCCCAGCCAGGGCGGCGGCATTCGCGGGCACATCCAGCGGCTGCTGGACAGCTACCACCTAGTCAGCCGGCACCGGCCCAGCCTGCTGGGCCTGCTGGCGGTAAGCGGGTTGCAGATTCTCACGATGGCGGGGATATACTCGCTGCTGCTGGCGGCGATGGGCAAGCCCGCCGGGATGGGAATGCTTGTGTTGATCGTCGCGCTGGCCAACATAAGCACGGTCGTCCCGCTGACGCCGGGCAACGTCGGAGTCTACGAAGGCGTGCTGACGCTGCTGGGCCCGCTGGTGGGCATTGCCGCAACCGACATGCTCGCCGCCAGCCTCGCCTGGCGGGCCCTGGACACGGCCCTGATCCTCGTCGCCGGCCCAATCAGCAGCCACGTCCTGACGAGAAAGGCGTTGTTTCGAAGCCGGGCATGACGTGTACGTGAAGAGAAGGCCAAAGGTCTCATCGCTTCTCCCTGCGGCATGGGGGCAACCTTCATAGGTCTTATAGGACCTATAGGACCTATACCCCTGCCCGGCCCTGCCGCCCCACTACCTGCTGGCTATTACCTGCCGCCTTCTCCCTGGCCGGCACCATCAGCGCCGGGACGATGCTTGCGGCCGCGGCCGAGGCGCCGAGGTAGAAGACCCACTGGAAGCCCGCGTATTTCCAGATCAGCCCGCCCAGTAGCGGCATAATCACGGCCGCAATGTGGTTGAACGCCACTCCCATGCTGAGCGTCGGCGTGCGCTCGCCCGGCGGGACCATGCGGTTGGCGAAGGTGGTCAGCGCCATTGCAAAGATGAACATGGCGCTGTCGACGACGTACAGCAGGTAGAGGACGTGCCTGTTCGAGATCATCCCGTAGCCGATGAAGAAGAGCGTCAGGCACGAATAATAGAACACCAGCACCGGCCTCTCGCCGACGCGGTCGATGAGCCGCCCGACCAGCGGCGAACCGAGGTACCCGATGGCCTGAATGGCCATCCACAGCCCAAGCATGGTGCCCAGGGGCGTGCCGTATTTCTTGACCAGCAGAAAGCCCGCGAAGGCGATGAATATCTGCTTTCGCCAGCCCTCCAGGAAGCTCAGCAGGTAGTACCGCCAGTACTTTCGGCGAAACACGAACCGCGGGCCGGGCGTGCGGATCTTGCGCGGAATGGCCAGGCAACTCGCCGCGCCCAGTACGACGGCCGCGCCGGCAATGAGGAACAGCGGCTTTATCTCCCATTTAAGCCAGACGTACAGGACGTACGCCCCGACGAGCCCGACGCCCGAGCCGACCGCCCCCGCCGCACGCATCTGCCCGAGGCGGTGGCCCTGCCGGCCTGGCTCCGCCATCGCCAGCGTCAACGACTCCGGCAGCGGCATCCACACGTGCAGGCCCTGGCTCCAGACCAGCGAG
>Ga0315279_10008194_pt1 | contig 12709 bp, 8 predicted proteins | sample YL17G06_20_MG_FD_203694 | JGI IMG/M metagenome (GOLD analysis project Ga0315279, IMG submission 203694) | Sediment microbial communities from Yellowstone Lake, YNP, Wyoming, USA - YL17G06_20 | ecosystem: Environmental > Aquatic > Freshwater > Lake > Sediment | place: USA: Wyoming | collected... | reverse complement strand
TTCCATACGACCGATAAGCTCATCGCCGAGTGCGGTTTTTCTATTTATGTGATCTTCGATTTCGGAAACAAAGCTATTACCTTCAAATGTCCCTCTGACCTGTTCAAAGTCAGCAGACCTGGTTTCTTCCGCCCCATCAATGCCGAATCCAATCTGGCTCGTGCCGTCGAATTCCTTTTGCGCATCGGCATAAAGCATACGGTCGAGCTCCACAACGGCTGTCTTCCACTTTGTCGTCATATCGATAATATCCTGCGCAGTTATTTCGCCGATGTTCTTACCCAACTGCTGCTGCAATACGTTTGCCGCCCAGGCCCACTCGTATTCTGCGTATCTATTGTGCATGGACCCAAATACCTCGGCTGCCTGCGCCAGCGTATCGACTTTTCCGGTCTCGATGTCACTTAGCATTTTTTCCACACACTGCTGCGGGGCGAGCAGGCCGGCAAGGTCAACCCATTTACTGGGCTCTACGTCGGTTTGCGCCGCCAGAATCGTCCGAAGTTCCTGCACATTTTGGGGCTGCTTGCCTTCCAGCCGCTTAATCAGACAATTGCCCAGAAACTTTTCGATACCTATCTCGTAAAACCTTATGCCCCTGTCCAGAGAATCCCTTTTGATTCTGACATTATGGTAGGTGAAGTATTCCGTGTGTTCGCCGGACGTTGCTTTCAGGCTCTCCAGCACCCGCCGGCCGTTGAGCATCTTCTGAATCGTGTAGGGGCTTAAAAGCTTGAAATTGATGTGGTCCAGCTTCTTCGGGTCTTTTCGCCTGTCGCGTGTAGGCCACTTGCGGGCGTCTCGAACGGTCCCGACGCTGCGTAAGTTCACGCCGGGTATGAGGACACTCTCATCCTCGTGCTCAATCAGATACGAAAACGGCAAATCCGAGGTGTCAGAGTTCCTGTAATGCCTGCCCATCACGACGGTAAAGGGTCCCACCTTTGCCGGCCAGAGCATATACGAATCGCTGGCGGTTTTGGAGCCGCGTTCCACAACGCCCTGATGGACAGGCCCGAGTTTGTACATATGGTTGCTCTGGTTGGTCCCGCTGCCGGCATTCAAGAACGAAAAAAGGCCCGCAATCAATAGCGTCGATTTATGGTGGGTGACGGTGAAAGGCCCCGCAAATATCGCACAGGCCTCGCCGTGGAAACCGCCGCAGTTGGCAAAGAACACCGAGCTCTCCGCCGAATACTGTTTTGCGAGCACCGTCCCCTGGCCTACGAAGCATTTGCCTATTATCGTGCCATCGGTAATCTTTGAGCCGCTGCAAGCGATGAACTCCTCCGCCAGGACGCCCGGCCCGATATATACAGGGTCCTGCGAGCAGCTATTGACTGAGCCATTTTCCAGCCGGGTTACACCTTCGATGACCGCCGCAGGTCCGATTTTGACATCTTTGATAATCCGGCAGTTGATGAGTCTGGCACCCTTTCCCACCAAACCCATAGAGGATTTAACCGAGGCCGTATAGTCCGCTATCATTTTCCGCAGAGCATCAACCACTTTCGGCCGATGCCGATAGAACGCAATCACATAAGCAATCTGGGCGGAAAGCTCGTCATAAATCGGTATCTCTCTGCCACCCGCCTCGTTGACCACCGCGACCTCCGTCCCGTTGCCGAACGAGCTTTCTCCCTCGACGGCAAGCAAATCGACATTTTCGATTAGGGCGTCATCTTCGATAACGTAGTTGGCAATATAACTTCTTACCTGGTCGATATATACGTTATTGCCTATTACGCAGTTATGAATGGCCGCACTGGAAATGCCGGCATTTTTCTTAACACCCCCAAAGAAGGACACCGCTCGCTCGAACACGCCCAGCCTGACCTGGCCCGAAAAGCGCGTTGACTTTACCTTTTCCGCCTTGAAACCATCTGCAACTTGCACCTTCGACCAGTCGGCGCAGCTACAGCCCTGACCGGTGAGTTTATCAATCTCTTCGGGAGATAACGGTCGATATGCTGATGCCATCCTTGCACCTCACTGACTTTTGTCCTGATAATATGTCGTCCTGCGTCACAAAACCATGTTGTTCATAGTTCGTTGTTCATAGTTTGTTGTCGATGAACAGTGAACAAATAACAAAGAACTACGGGCGTGGCGGATTCCAACGCTTAATTCGGCCACGCAATATACCTGTTCCAGTCCCATAAATCAACATAGTTTGTAACAAGTTATTTGTGTCCGCCACGACGTCTTGGCGGATTGTAACTTTGTTGACGCCTGCACGGCCTAAAAGTCAGCGTTTAGCAGATAGCGTTTAGCGTCCAGTTTTTTCCTATTCGCTCCACGCTTTCTTTCCTCTGCGCGCCGGCAAAAAGAAATTGCAGAATTATCACCAAAATTTGCAGTAATCATTTGGCAACTGCCGATGTATATTTTATAAAATACTTGTAGGCCCCTTATCTGAAAGGGCGCATCCGCGTATTTTTACCCCCCGCAGCTTCTTGCGAAGCAAGAGCGGGGGCTGTGAGGACAAATGGCGCAAAATCAAACAAGGGTAGCCAAGGTTTTGGCGGCGCTTTTAGTTTCTATGACGACCGGAGCCATAATCCTGATGGCGCTCGGCAACAATCCGCCGTCCGCAGGTCCGTTCTGTCTTTCGAGTTACTATCGGCTTGACCCCATAGAAAAGGCCGTCCACTCTCAGGCAGCACAGTCGCCCGACAGGTGGAGCTCCATTGAAATCTACTACAGCGGCACAAGGGCCGGCAACACAGAACAGTTGGCCTCACTCGGTGGCCTTGCCGGCGCTGAAGATATTAACTGCCACTTTGTCATCTGCAACGGTCTGGGCGGCGAGGACGGCTATATCCAGCCGACCGCAAAGTGGCAGAAACAATGGTCCATCGTCCCGGGGAAGAATTGGTACGGCAGCGGCCAGACCATCCGCATCTGCCTTATAGCCGACGGCACAACCTCTCCTCCCACCGACTCTCAAGTCAAAAGGATAGAATCGCTGGTAGAGTCGCTGTGCAGTAAATTCCGCATTCGGTCCCAATCCATCTATTACCCCAGTGACTGGCGGTAACAATCGCAGTCAGCGTTTAGCGGATAGCGTTTAGCGGATAGCGTTTAGCGGATAGCGTTTAGCGGATAGCGTTTAGCGTCCAGTTTTTTCCTATTCGCTCCACGCTTTCTTTACTGAGCTCAGCCGAATGTCCTTCCCGAACCAATCTCCGTCTCCGCAAAAAAAGATTGGATGCTGCTTTTGCAGGCACACAATCTAATCCCCTTTTAAGGAGGACTATTCCTTAAAGACAATGTTACAGACTCGTCAATCCGCCTTGTTTCCAGGCAATCGCAGCGAGCCTTTCGCCATCGTCAAAACTCGGGCGGGCCGCCTTCTCTGTCTTCAGGTGGCATACCCCGACCGCGTCTGCGCATTTCCGGCAGCATGGGAGCGTCTTCCAACTCTTCAGACGGTGGCGCCATACCCGGACCTCGCCTGCGCATCTCGGGTGGTCCGGCAGAACCTTCTCTCATAGGCCCACGAATGCCTCTGCCGGGGGCAGAACCTTCGGGCAGCATAGGAGTCTCCGGCATGTCCATACCCTCGGGGCCAAAATCGCGCTGCCATTTATCCCTGGCTGCCGGCGGGCCTTGGTCCATACCGCCCTGCCATCCGCCCCAGCCGCCGCCTCGCATACCTCTACCCATACCCATACCGGGTCCCGCACCACCTCGCATACCTCTGCCCATACCCATACCGGGTACTGCGCTGCCTCGCCATCCACGACCAAGCCCGCGCCCACCGGGGCCTCCTAATCCGCCGAAGGCGGACATTCTTTGCCTGAGCTGATGTATCTGCCTGATTAACAGCCCCATCTTTTCTCTGTCGTTTTCACGATAGGCGCTTGTAAGCTCATCCAACCATCCGCTCAACATCCGGCCTGCGCCGGGCCTGCCCACCCACGGGCGCTGGGCTGGTCCCATCCCGCCCCCGAATCCCTTCATTGGGCGTTCGCCTGCCATAGGCATCGGAGGTTTCGACACCTTCGGCTTCCTGCCTTCTTTTTCTCTACGCAGTTCCGGCGCCTCTCCGCGTGCGAGTCCTCTGCCTTCCCTTTCGCGCACGCCTTCTCTTTCTTCATCGCGCTCTTCGCGGCCCTGTTCTGCACGGCCTCTTTCCCTTTGTCCTTCTCGTATTACTTCCTTCTCTCCGCGTTCCTCACGCCACTCACGGTCCTCGCGGTCAGCTTCCTTACCTTCTCTTTCCCGCTCTCTTTCACGGACTGCTTCTCTGGGCTGTTCCTCTTCGCCTTGCTCTTCTTCACGCTCTTCGCGGCCCTGTTCTGCACGGCCTCTTTCCCTTTGTCCTTGTCTTACTGCCTTTTGTCCTTCTCTGGGTCTGCCTTCTCTTTCCTCTTGCGCAAGCACTGTGATTCCCACGAGCAGAACCGCCGCAACGACCATTAATATTACCTTTTTCATTGTTTAACCCCTTTCAAAACTACAGTTTCAACCGAGTTGACCTCTTTTTACACGTTTCTTACCTCTGTTCGACAACCTGGCCGGGTCTGGCCTTCATTTTCTCTCGCAGCTTCTGCATTTGCTTTATAAGCTCGTCCATCTTTTCCTTATTGTTTTCCTGATGGGCCTTAACCATCTCATCGAACCACTGGTCGAATCTCTGTATAAACCGGTTCCTCCTTGTCTGCTGCCCGCCCCCTGCCGGAGCTACTCGCGGCGCAACCGGCTTTTTGACTTCCGGTGCAGCAGGCGGCCCGCCGGGGACACTCGTCTTCGGTCGGGCGTATTCAGACTCAGTGCCGAGCTTTACATCTTTCCTGTCGCAGGGTTTGGTCAGCGGCACACCATCAAGCCGCGGTTCAATCTTCGCCAGGTCCAGTCCAAAGCGCTCCAGTATTGTCGGTGCTACATCCTGTCGAAGACCGTTCCGCATCACGCCCTTATCATTGGTCGCAAGGAAAACGTAAGGGGCGTTGCTGTGGCCGGTCTTATCCTCATCGAAGCCGTGGTCGGCGGTCACATAAACAAGCGTCTTGTCATACAAGTCCAAATCTTTGAGCGTCTGAATAATCTTACCCGTCCACTTGTCGTTGGAGATAAGGGCGCCAGTATATTCCTTTGAGTTCTCGCCGAACTTATGGCCCTGGTGGTCAACCGAGGCAAAATGCACGAAGAAAAAGAAGGGCTTGTCCTTGTACTTCTCCAGCAGCTCTATCGCCCGCGTGCCGACCTTTTCGTCCTCCGTCAGGCCGAATTCCCACACCTCCAGGGCCGTGTACATATTGTAGTATGGCGAGCCGGGGATGAAACGATACTTAACGCCGTTCTCCTCTATAATCGTGCCGACCGGCTTTTTCCCTGCGCCGGGCTGGACAGGCTTTTTATCGGCGTCGGCCGCCTCTGTTGATTTTCCTTCGGCGTCCAGACGAATCTTCTTCGGCGGGTCAATCTCACCGCAGTGCCCCTTTTTGCCTATCACCGCGACCGTAACAAATTCGTCCGGCCCGAATCGCTTCTCCAGCCGCTCGAATATGCTCATCCCCTTCGGGATGGGCTGATACCGGCCGTTGCTATATACGCCCGTTACCGTGGGGTAATAGCCGGTCATAATCTGCGACCAGCCGGCCTTGGTGTCGGTCGTTCCCTCGACGTCTATCTCGACAAGCTTTCCTTCATCACTGAGTTTCTTCAGATTGGGCAGCTCGTTTCGGGCCAGGCACTCCTTGACGTGATTTCGCTGTGCACCATCCCATCCAACCAAAATGATATTCCGCGGCAGTTCGGCCCTGAGCTCGCTGCCGAAGGGTTGCCCGCCCTCTTTTTCAGCAGCGGCCGCTGATGAGACAATTACTACCCCCAGAATCGCCAGGACAACCAACCTCTTTAACACCGTCTGCTCCTTTCAAAAAATAATCCGTCGCCTATCTTACACAATGGGTTTCCAGCAATATAGACGAAGGCATAAACGGCATTTATTGCAGCTTTTGCGAAAAAATCGCAACAAATACGCGTGGAAGCCCAATTCCGGTGTTTTTCGTACCCCCGAATGTTTCTGTCGGGGGCTCTCCCGCTATGGAAACCTTTATTTCCCCAGAAGTTACCCCCACCGCCAAACCGGGCAAATCGAAAATCGAAAATTCAACCCTGTGTCCTGCCGCGGAGGTTGCAGTTCGGCCCTGAGCGGTTCGACCGTCCCGAGCTCACCGCCTAGGAGCTCACTGCCGAAGGGGTGAGCCTGTAAAGGATTGCTCCTGCCAGCACAACGGCGGAGCAGACAACCAAACCGACAGGCTTTATGGCCAGCGCGTATGAGACGGAGCTATAGAGCATAAAGGCACAGAAACAGCAGAAGACAATCGCCGTGACGGGATAGGCGGTGACCTTATATGGGCGCAAGACCTGCGGTTCTTTTCGCCGCAGCACAAATACAGACAAGCCCGTGCTCAAAAGGAACACCCACACCACCGGAGCGGTGTACAAAATGGTCTCTACAAACGACCCCGCTACCAGCACAATCGCCAGGCTCAGGACGCCCTGTGCCGCGAGCGCCCGCGACGGCGTGCCGGAACGCGGGCTCCATTTTCCAAGCGCTCGAAACGCCGTGTGCTCTGCGCCCATCGCATAAGAAATACGTGCGCCGGTAAAAATGATGCCGTTGACCGTTCCTAACGCGGAGATGCAGATGAGGATGCTGATTGCCCTGCCGGCGATGTCGGGGAACACCGCCGCGACCGTTTCCGCGGCGACCGCCTCGGAGTGGACCATTTTACCGTAGCCTAGCACGTGCAAGAACGCACCATTGACCAGTATATATAACACTGTCACCAGGGTGGTGCCGAGCACGAGGGCACGGACGATGTTCTGCTGCGGGCGTTTGACCTCTGCGGCCACGTAAGCCATTTCGTTCCAGCCGCCGAAGGTAAACAGCACTAATATCAGCGCAAGTTTCAAGCCGCCCATCGAAAACTCCGCCGGCTCGCTGGTCTGTGCCGGCGCTGCCGGTGCCAGAAACGCCGCAACCACTATGGCGACCAGACCGAGGGCCTTTATTACGGTCAGGATATTCTGCGTCCACTTGCCCGCCTTGACGCCGAGGATATTGACAGCCGTCAGCACGACAACGACCGTGGCGGCATAAACGGTCCGCGTATTCTCAAAAGGAGCATACAGCGTCCCGGCGTAGCGTGCGAAGACAAAGGCCATCATAGCAATATCGCCGGGCCGGATAATTGCCAGCTGCGACCAGCCGAACAGATACCCCGCCCAGCTCCCGAACGCACGGCTCAGGTACACGTAGTCGCCGCCCTCGCGTGGGTACGCAGTCGCGAGCTCCGCATAACACATCGCCCCCGTCAGGGCCAGAACGCCCCCCGCCAGCCAGACCCCCAGCACGCCCGCCCAGCCTGCGACGCCTGCGGCCACCGTCGGCACAGTCTCATAAATGCCGACACCGATAATGATGCCGACAATGATGCAGGTCGAATCGAAAAGCGACAGTTCCTTTTTCGGAGCTATCTCCATAACAGCTTCCGCCAAATCCCGGCTCGCATCCGCCTGATGCAACTGCCGCTAATCTATTTCACCTGGCGTTTTTTCAATGTCACGCCCATACCCTGCTGTTCCTGGTGAACGAATATGGTCTCGAGCTGGGGGCTGGTGGTGACGGCCTTGATGTAGTCCTGCATCCCCGAAGCCACATTGGTCGTGTTATGCGCCAATATCAGTCCACCCGGACGCACAAGCGGAAGCAGCTTATTGAAATAATCGATGTAGCCCTCCTTGTCGGCGTCGAGGAACAAAACGTCAATCTGGTCCTTTAGTTTGACTACTTCCTTATGGGCGTCGCCTTCAATGAGCGTAACAATGTCACCGACACCGGCACGCTTAAAATTTTCACGAGCCAGAGCCGCACGATTAGCGTCAATCTCGAAAGTCGTAAGTTTACCGCCCGTGCTCTTGAGCGCCAGACAAATCCAGATGCCCGAGAAACCGTTGGAGGTGCCGACTTCCACGACGTTTTTGGCGCCGGTTGTCTCCACCAGCAGCCGCAGCAACCTCGCATCTTCTATCGGGACATTCATCATTCCCCTTCGTTCGTTCTTGTCCATATCATCGAGCACATCGAGAATTTTCTTTTCTTCGTCATTGGCGGCAACAGGCGGCTCATTGCGGCCGGCCATCGCCTCTCGCTGTCCCGGCGGGCGGCCCGGCCTCTGCGCCGCCAATTGACCGGCTGCGACTGCCAAAACTGCTACTGTAACGGTCAACACAAGCTTCTTAGCCATTATTCAGCTCCTTTTCAAGTTACATTTCGGTATTTGTTTCACTGTACACAATACGGCTGAATAAAGACGAATGCAAATACCGCCTTTATTGCAGCCGTCTGAAAATTTCGTAGGAACATTTACGCACTCTCTTCCGCAACATTTGCCGCACCCTCTACTTTCAGCAGGCCAAAATCCTCCTTTTCGCTCAAGACCACCCACGCCCGCCAGTCCCTTTTGCGTATCCGCACAGGTTCTACCGCCTGCACGTCCTTCAGCCAGACAAGAAACCCGAATCTGCAATCTGCCTTGCTGCGCCAGTATCTCTCGTCACCCACGATATGCTCATTATATTGCTGTTTTATTTCGAGTATCTGCGCGGGCGTCAGGTTCTCGAAGTTCTTAACCGCTGAGACAATCGCGGTCGCGCACACAGGGCCGGAACTGACTTTCAGAAATAATGTGTCTCCCTGCTGAACCCGCCCGAAGGCAGCAGTCTTCACCCTGCCGAAGCGGGACTCAATTTTCTTGCGCCCATCCAAAATCGCATCCAGATATGGCTTTTTCAAAATTACCAAATGATAGTTTGGCATTGTAACGCTAAGAGACTGCAAGACATGTTATTTCCTTTTTAGAATTCCGGCCAGCGCTCGAATATGCTCCGGGGCCGTGCCGCAGCAGCCGCCCACAAGTTTTTCTACCGGCACCAATGCACTGCTGGACACCTGCCGCAAATTGAGCAGGTGACATTTCAAACACTGTTTTGTCGTCAATCAGTTTAGGCCTGCCGGCGTTCGGCTGCGCCGGAATCGGCACAGCCGCAGGACGGGTTTCGCCTCAAAACGATACAACGGCCCAGGCCGCGTGGCAAGATTTATTTGGCCTTTGACGAACCACTCCTGCAATTCTATAATCGGGACGGTATTTTTTAAGGATAAGAGGATGAACTCAATTCTAATCGCAACAGGCGTCGTCCTGCTGCTTGTTATGCTGGGCCTTCTGGTCTGGCTCATCAGCACGAGCTTTGCCGGCAGAAAGGAAATTGCCGGCCAGGCCGCGGGCATTAGTCTTTTGCAGCAGCAGCTCGATACCCTAAAGGCCGCCCAGGACAAAACGTCACAGGATTTGCAAACGTCCCTGCAGACGGGCCAGAACGCACTCACACAGAGCTTGCAGGCCAGCCAGAAAGTGCTTACCGACCTGCACACGCAAATCGGGCAGATTCAGGGCACAAGCGCGCAAATGATGCGGATTGGAGACGAAGTAAGACGTCTGCAGGATATTTTAAGCAGCCCCAAGCTGCGAGGCCAGATGGGCGAATGGTCGCTTGAAAATCTTTTGGCCAACATCCTGCCTAAGGATAGTTACCGGCTCCAGTATTCCTTCAAAGACGGCAAAATGGTTGATGCCCTGATAGAAATGGCCGATTTCTCGGTGCCCATCGACGCCAAGTTCCCTCTGCCGACTTTTGAAAGGATAGTAAAGGCCGAAACCGAAGAGGAAAAAACCAAACTTCGCAGGCAGTTCCTAAAGGATTGCACAAAACACATTGATGATATCGCCGCCAATTACATCAGGCCTGCCGAAGGCACGCTCGATTTTGCGATAATGTATATCCCCGCCGAAAATGTATATTATGAAACGATAGTCAAGTATGCCGGCGAAACGCAGGACATCTTACAATACTCCTTAGATAAAAAGGTGATACCGGTCTCGCCGAACCTTTTGTATGTATATCTTATGACGGTGGCGATGGGCCTGCACGGCCTGCAAATCGAAAAACAGGCAGCCGAAATCCGCCAAAACTTAAAGAAGCTTAACGCCTCTTTCTCTAATTTCGGCGAGAGTTGGGAAGTTCTCGGTACACATTTGAGGAATGCATACAGTAAATATGATGAAGGCCAAAAGAAGTTTGATCGATTAGGGATACAACTCGACCAAATACAAGGGGAAAGCGAAAAATCCGAAAATGCGTGATTTCAATAGTACATAAAATACGGACCAGTAAAAGCAGAAAGGGAGAAAAGTATGTTTGACCAAATAGTCACCTTCATCGAAAACCTAAAAAGAAATCCCAACCTATCTAAATTTGATGAGGCCTCAACAAAACAAGCGATAATATTGCCAATTCTTCATCTGCTTGGGTGGAACACTTACAACATCGATGAGGTCACGCCCGAATACTCCGTAGAGAATAGACGAGTTGACTATTCTCTGCGATTGAATGATACAAATGAGGTTTTCATAGAAGCCAAAGGTGCAGGTGCCTCCTTGGAAAACCATGAAGAGCAACTTCTCGACTATGCCTTTCGACAGGGCGTTGAGCTTGCCGCTTTAACCAACGGTATAACGTGGTCCCTTTATCTCCCAACGAAAAAGGGGGACTGGAAAGCGAGAAAATTTTACACTATCGACATCATACAACAGGAATCAAGGGATGCTGCTCAAAAATTCACTGACCTGCTTTCCAAGGAGAACGTGCTGTCGGGAGATGCTCTACAAAACGCGGAGTCCATTTACAAAGGACGATTGAAAAAAGTAAAAATAGAAGAGACATTACCCCAAGCTTGGAACAAACTTATAGTGGAACCGGACGCTCTTCTGATAGATTTAGTTGCCGAGACAACTGAAAAATTATGTGGTTTCAAACCAGATATCGATGACGTAAAGAAATTCTTGGAACGTCAATATACCGAGCCTCTCTCACGAATGGAAGAAGTTAGTGAACCGTGGACGGAAGAAACACCTCCACGGAGCCACCCATTGAAAAAGGCAGGGCGTGTAAGCCTGAAGGAACTTGTGGATTCGGGCTTGATCAGAGATGGGCAGACGCTTTATTTTTATAACACTCGCCCATTCTCTCAAGAGCAAGCAACCATAGACGCGAAAGAAAACAAACTCATATATAAAACAGATGGCAGACCCTATGCAATATCCAAGTTAGCGGAAATTTTACTCAGAAAGCACGGTTTCAAGCACGATAAGCACGGTGTAGCTGGCCCTTTATATTGGAAGACCTACGATGGAAAGTTGCTGAATGACTTGAACGAAAAAGTACGAACACAACGCGGGGATCGAAAATAAAACCCCACGCGAAATGTGTCTGCCGTTTTACGGCAGGTTCAGTCTAAAAACTCAGAACTAAAAACTCAAAACTGTCTTATGCGTTTTAATTTTAATCTCATCTTGAAGAAAGTTTTGCAGCTTTTCCGCTTATGGCCGCTGTCACTGGCGGCAAAGTGCCGGCTGGCCTTCGGCGCAGCGGTGGTCTTTATCCTCACTCTCGCACTACTCTTACCCTACATCTGGATGGGCCAGCTTACAAAAAAAGGTTTGCTCGACTCCAATAAGGCAAAGGCAGAAGGGCTGCTATTGCGGCTGCACTTCCAGCTAAAAGATTCCGGCCAAACGGCTCCTCCGCCGCTGAATAGTACTGGTCTGGTGATGGATGTTAACAATCCTGAACTGCGATGGCTCCGCTTTACCAAAGACAATCAAAGCAAGCTGACGTGGTTGACCGAAGAGCAGAAAAAAATAATCGAATCTCTCAAAGCCCAGGGGGCCAGGGACGATAGCATCATCCTGACCAGGAAAGATGGCGTGCTCCAGAGTAGTTACATCCGAATCTTCAGGGCAACCGATTCCTGCATAACCTGCCATAATCCACAGGGTACTGCCGGCGCATTTTCTCTCAATGAGACGATAGGTGCGGTGCTTATTCAATCCCGGAACGTCGGCAGCGAGATTGACAAAACGGTCTTTATGAACCGCGTCTGGGTTGTTGTTGCCGGCCTTATTGGCGGCATCGGTGCAATCGTCGCGTTTTATATGATAACCCAGCGAGTAATCCTGCGACCCATTCGGCAATTGCGGGCCCTCGCAAATAATGTGGCAGAGGGGAATCTCGATATAAGAAGCTCAATAGAAACCCGCGACGAATACCAGAAGCTCGCAGAGGCCTTCAATAAGATGCTGGATTCGCTCCAGGCCGCTCAGGAAAAGCTCCGCCAGGCGAACAAGCAGCTTGATGATAAAATCATAGAGCTTTCAGAGCGAAATATCGAGCTGTTTAAGGCCAACAAGGTAAAGGATGAATTCCTGGCCAATATCTCCCACGAGTTCCGAACACCGCTCAACGCCATATTGGGATTTGCACAGCTTTTGCGCGAAAAGCCCGAAATCTTAAAGGAGGACAGGGCGCAAAAATACGCTGAAAACATCATCACCAGCGGAAATCGGCTCTTGAATATGATTAACGACCTGCTTAACCTGGCAAAAATGCAGGCCGGTAAAATGGAGCTGCACATAGAGCAAACCTCGCTCGACCAGCTCTGCAGGGCGGCAATGGCGGCGTTCTCACTGGAAACCCGTCAAAAAAGAATCAAGGTCAAACTCCAGGTGGATGAGAATATTCCGCCTCTTGTTACGGATGCCGGCAAGGTTCAGCAGATACTGTACAACTT
>Ga0315279_10008193_pt1 | contig 12709 bp, 15 predicted proteins | sample YL17G06_20_MG_FD_203694 | JGI IMG/M metagenome (GOLD analysis project Ga0315279, IMG submission 203694) | Sediment microbial communities from Yellowstone Lake, YNP, Wyoming, USA - YL17G06_20 | ecosystem: Environmental > Aquatic > Freshwater > Lake > Sediment | place: USA: Wyoming | collected... | reverse complement strand
CGGTCAGTGGTGTTGTATGTGGATTCGATTCGGCGTGCGCCAGGAGGGGCGACGATGATTCCATCCCGTTTTGTGCGTCGGTTGTTGTTGGCGCTTTGTTGGTCGGTCGTCGCCGCCAGCGTCTTCGCGCAGGCGCAGGCGACGCAGAAGCCGTTCAAGCCGGAATCGGGCCAGGCCGGCAAGGACGTGGTGTGGGTGCCGACGCCGCAGGCGACGGTCGACACGATGCTGGACATGGCCAAGGTCATGCCGCAGGACTACCTGATCGATCTCGGGTCGGGCGACGGGCGGACGGTGATCACCGCCGCGAAGCGGGGCGCCCGGGCGCTGGGGATCGAATACAACCCGGACATGGTCGACCTGTCCAAGCGCAATGCGGCCGAGGCAGGCGTCACCGACCGGGCCACGTTCATGAAAGCCGACCTCTTCGAGAGCGACTTCTCGAAGGCGACGGTGATCTCATTGTTCCTCCTGCCGTCGATCAACATGAAGCTGCGGCCGACGATCCTCGATCTCAAGCCCGGCACGCGCATCGTGTCGAACACGTTCGACATGGAAGACTGGACGCCTGACGAAACGATCACCGTGACGGAGAACTGCGAGGGCTGGTGCACGGCGCTGCTGTGGATCGTGCCGGCCAAGGTCGACGGCACGTGGCGGCTTCCACAGGGAGACCTGGCGATCACGCAGAGCTTCCAGATGATCTCCGGCACCCTTGCTGCGGGCGGCAGCAGCACGCCGATCAGCGGCAAGCTGCGAGGCGACGAGATCACCTTCACCGCGGGCACTGTTCAGTACACGGGACACGTCAACGGCAGCACTATGGAAGGGACGCTCACCGGCGGCAATGGCGGCAGCTGGAAGGCGACCCGCGCCGAAAAGTAACCAACTCACGAGCGGATGACGAGCGAGGACCGTCGCGCAGGGGCGTATCGGCGTACGCCCCCGCGATTGCCCCACCTGACCAGCACCCAGCACCCAGCACTAGTACAAGAACATCGGCTTGCCCAGCATGTCGCGAACCTTCGGGCGGTACTTCTCCGAGTCGTAGAGCGCCGTCACATCCACCCGCTTCTTGCCCACCACCACCATGTCGAGCGGCACGGTCGTGTAGACGCCCTGTTGTAGCGCCACCATCCGGCCCGTATGGCCCATCGATACCTGGTCGAGGGCCAGCGACCCGAACGACACCGCCACCATGCGGTCGAGCGAATCGGGTGCGCCCGATCGCATGATGTAGCCAAGCTGCTCGTACATGATGTTGACGCCCGTCCTGCGCTTGATTTCCTCGGCGACGATGGAGCCGATGCCGCCGAGTTTGCGGTGGCCGTAGCCATCTTCCTCGCCCGACTCCAGGATCTGCCCGCCGATCGGGTGCGCGCCTTCGGAGATGGTGAAGATCGCGTAGTTCGACGGGTTGCGCTCGCGGTCTTCGACCAGGTAGGTGGCGAGACGATCGATGTCGAACGGGACTTCCGAGATGACGGCGCGGTCGACGTCGGCGAGGTAGGCCGCGTAGAGCGAGGTCTCACCGGAATTGCGGCCGAACAGCTCGACCACGCCGATGCGTTCGTGGGAACCGACCGACGTGCGGAACGCGGTGATCGCGTCGACGGAGCGTGTGACCGCGGTCGAGAATCCGATGCAGTAATCCGTTCCGAACACGTCGTTGTCCATCGTCTTCGGGATCGCCACGATGCGAAACCCTTCGTGGTGCAGGCGGGCGGCGAAGCTGAGCGTGTCGTCGCCGCCGATGGGGATGAGCGCCTCGAGGCCGAGCCAGTCGAGCACGCGCATCACGTGAGCCGTGCAGTCGATGCGCCCGTCGCTTCGCGCCGTGCGGTCCTGCGCCCGCACGAAGTCGGGAACCTCGTCCGGCTTGAGGTTGCTGGGGTTCATGCGCGACGTGTGCAGGATCGTGCCGCCCGTGCGGTCGAAGGTGCGAACCCGGTCCGGCGGGAGCGGCCACGTCCAACCATCGCGCGACGCCGGGTCGTCGGGATTGAGGTTCAGCACGCTCATCCAGCCGCGGCGCAGTCCCACAACGTCGATGTCGCGATCGACCGCCCGCAGAACGGCCGCCTTGATCGCCACGTTCAAACCGGGGACGTCGCCGCCGCCGGTCAGGATTCCGATTCGTCGTGTTGCCATAGTCTCTCAGGAGAGAAGAAGCCGCGCCACCGTGTCGTGCGCGGGTGCCCGGTTCCCTCATCATATCAGCCGACGCATTTGGCGACGGCACGGGTCGCCGTCTGTCATCTCTCGCGACAGCAGAACGGGGTGCCCGCGAGGAACCGGCGGCCAGCGCAACGAGGCTCGTGGCACGGCCGTTGCTGTGCCCTCCACGCCCCCAGGTTCAACCAAGCGCGACGCAGATCGGAGGTGTGCCCTGATGCAATTCGAGAATCTGCTTCAACGGATTCAAGGCGAATACCTGGAGATGCCGGGCTTGCGGCTCACGCCGGCTCAGGCGCAGCGACTCTGGGGCCTGACACGGCACGAGTGCGAGTCGCTGCTGCGCACCCTGCTGGATTCGCAGTTCCTGAGGCGGACACGGGACGGATCCTTCGTGTTGTTCGATGCGAATTCGCCCGTCCCCGGCCTGGACAAGCCTGTTGCGGCTTGACGACCACGCGCGTGCCCCTGGTCCTGAATCTGCTGCAGGTCCTGGCCAGCGCGATAACGCCGGCTTTCCATGCTGTCAATTTCGCCATGATGTGTGCCTCCGAATTCCTTGCCACCTCGTCGTGCGTATCCGCCTGCCATCGAAACGTGGCAAGCTTGGTACCAGAGCGCGGTCGAGGCGGTGCGCCCGAGGTCGCCGGCTGAACGAGTGGCGCGGAAGATGTCGGTGAGGAACAATGAGGTACGAACCGAGAACGGATCGTTCGCGTGGCAGTGAGAGGTCGTGCGGACCTGTTCAGAACCAGCGGCGTAATGTGAAGGTTGGCAGGGAACTGGTGGGCCGCGTGGGGATCGAACCCACGGCCCCGTGATTAAAAGGCTCAGCAGAAAAGAAGGCACACCGCGTCACACCACGCCAATACGGTGTGACGCGGTGCTCATCAGCTCACGAATGGTAGGAACGAACGGATGGTTTCGCACAGGTTTGCACACGGGCCGCTCCGGTCATTGAACCGGAGCGGCCCGTTTTCGGTTCAGAGGCTCGCCGCACGAATTGAGGCCCAACGGCGTGTAGAAGCGGCGGTAGAATGCCTCATCTTGGATGCCAAACAAGCGAGGCTGTGGTGAAGATGACCTGGCTTGCTCGTCTCGTCGCGGCGGTCGCAATTGCCCTTGCGGGAGGGTCGATTGGAACCCTTTTAGTCCTCCGAGTGTGGGAGAAGACCGTCTTCGATGCCGGTGACTTCTTCGGGACGATCACGGCCGCGATCGCCGCCACTTTCCTCGCGTACCATTTTGGCCTGCGTGATTTTCTGCTGCGTCGCAGCCGAGAGGAAGTCTCGCGACGCTTCCTCGATGCAGGTTTGGATGCCGTTGGCACGGCGATGGTCAAGGGGCTGGAGTTGGCGCTGACAGACGCCCAGATCGTCGCGACGATGATCGAGATCGCAGCGCATGACGTGCCCGTTGACGACCCGGCATATGTCGACACCGCGAAGCGTCTACAAAGTGGCGGCGGACTCACGATGGAGACTTTTCGTGTGGCAAGCGCCTTCGGAGATGTTCGACTCCTCGCAGCGTTCGCGAAGGCGACAGCAATCGTCCGCGATGCTCTTCAGTTCTACTGTTCCGTCGTTCCGTGGCAGTTGTCGAATATCCGCTCTCGGCCCGTGGACCAGAGGACTGTGGCGCTCACGAAGCTCATCGAGGAGCTGCATGAGCACGTGCGCAAGGTCAATCGGCTGTACGCGGTGTTCCCAATCGTGGTGGTGAATCTTTCAGAGGCCGTCCAGAAGTGCATCGGACGCGAGTCTGCGGTGGAGCCGGAGGACGTGGCGACGGCACCAGCGGTCGTCAAGTGCATGAACGAGATGATTGAGGCAATCGAGAAAGTCGCACCCGGCGAGCGTCCAAGCGTCGCGGGCAAGCTCGCTGCCTTCGGCGTCGACTCGAAGGTGTCGACCCTCGCGCAAAAACTGGGCGAGCCGCCAGCTGAGTAGTTCGAGCAACCGCGCGTCGGATCGCACCACGAACAATCCGCGCGGCCCGATTATTTCATCCGGCTGCGATTCTCCATCTTGACAGGTGCACTCGTTCGTCGGACAATATCTCAGCAGAAATCTAAAAGTCTCCGTGGCGACTGATAGAACCACGGCCAGACCCACCCAATGTGGAGGGCACTTTCGGGGGTGGGTCCGGCCGTGGTTTTTTTGGCTGGAGGACAACGACGATGGCAATTCACACATTCAAGGTTTCCTTCCGGGTCTCCGAGCCGCTGCACGACGCGCTGATGCACCAAGCGGCGCAGGAGGGCGTGACGCTCGGCGAAGCGTTGCGGCGCGTGATTCTCCGGGGTTGTTCGGCGCGGTGCTTCGGCCGAAGGGGTGACTGACCGATGGGCAAGAACCAGCGGCCAACCGGCGACGGGCGCGTGTGGCTCGATGTCCGCGGGGCTGGGCACCGGGGTGGCGTGAGCGATTCGACCATCCTCAGAAATGCGCGAGAAGGCCGGCTCCGAGGCTACAAGGTCGGCACGGGTGCCCGGTTATGGCGCTTCTCGGCTGACGACGTCGAGGCCGTGGTGAGCGATGTTCGACCGACGGTACGGCGTGACGCAGTTCGTCGCGCGGCTGCGGAACCCGACGACGGGCGTGCGGTTCAACGTGTTCCGCACGGGCGAGGCCGGTTGGTATCTGTTCGACCCGCTCGACGACGATGACTGCTCGCGGTGCATGGCGTTCGCGGTGCGGGCGGCCGATCTGAAGCCGGCGTACCGGCGGGCCCTGGCGCACGGCTGGGGCAACACGCTCTGAGGGCGACCGGCTTTTCGAGGGGGATGCCATGACGACGCGAGCCGAGTAGGAAACGATCATCCGGTGGGGCCGGGCCAGCGGCGCGGCGACCGCCTACACTGCGTTTGCGGGACAAGCCGAGACGTGGCGGAAGCTGGGATGGCCCGTCGTCAAGGTGGACGCCTACGGCTGGCGGGCCGAGATTCCGCAGTCTGCCGTGCGGTTTCGGAAACTGGTGGACGGGGCGGTGGTCAAGCGGCGGGGGGCCCCGGGTTCGTCCGAGCGGCTGCGGCTGTACAGGGCGAAACGCGGCGCGGAATCGATTCTGGAGCACGTCTAAACCGTGAGCGTGGCGCTGCCGTTCCCCCAAACGACGGTGCCGGCTGCGTCCGCTGCGTGCCGGTCAGATGAGCCGGTACGCGGGGCGGCGCGGCGACTCGCGAGGCCCCTGACCTAGAGCCGGCAACCAACATGACCCTCTGCGCGTCTGAGGCGAAACAAGGGCAAAGCGGGCCGCTTTCTGTGCCGATAAGGTACAATTGAGGATCTGGGCGCTAGGGGGCACGAATACCTGATACGATGTCCGCCTTGGCAAGATGCACATGAGCAAGGGCGCAAGGAAATTGGAACCGCAGCGGGCGATCGCTCAAGTGAGGGGGGAGCCGTCGGCCGTCGGCCGCGCCCAGATCGTTGAAGACCCGATCACGATTGGTCCGAACCGAACGATCAACATCGACCTTGGCAAGCTGACGGCGCCGACGAACGTGTACGACGCCGATTTCGCGTGGCTCGTACATCGGCCGGGTGTGGTGTCGTTGTTTTTTGCAAAACAGACCCTGAGCAAGGGGACTGACTTTCGGACGCGCCTGGAGCTGCGGTACCCGCCAGAGGGCCTTGTGAATCATCTCTGGCGAAACTCGCGCGACTTTCACGCCCGACTACGTGAGTTTGTCGAGAAGTGGCCGAAGGACGAGGCGCGAGATGGGTTTGACCCTACGAAGTGGACGGCGCAGCGTGACCACTCCGAATGGGTAAACTTCGAGGTGCTCGCCCACGCCGGGACCGAAGCGACGCTCGACTTCTACTCGCTACCGCCAGTTGGCGTGGCACGCTTCACGAAGGGCGCGGGATCGGCAGGGTTGCAAGTGTCGCCCGTGGTCCGTGTGCAGACGACAGTTTTCGAGCTGTTGCGACTGTTGGATTCCGCTGCTGACGTCGTCGCTGCAATCGAAACGTACTTGCCAAAGCCTCCGGCTCAGCCGTCGGAATGAGAGGGTTCGGTGATGACAACAATGACTTCGGCGACCACCGATTTCTACGTGGCGGAAGCTGTCGAAGTGTATGCCGAGGAGTTTGACTTCACAGTGGTCCATTCCGCCGAACCGCTGCCGTGTCTGTTGAAGGTCCTTCGCTCAGTTGGCGCGCATGTGCTGACGACTGCGGTGGCGGCGGCGTTCACGGGGATGTTGACGTTCTCGGCGGGAATCCAGGCGATAGCCGTATCTGAACCGAACGCAGTCGCAGGGCAGGTCGAACCAAGCGGTAGCCCCAACGTGATCACGATGACTGCCCAGATGCGGCAACAGGCCGCACTCGCTTCCAAGTTGTTCACCCGCACGCCGCATCCAGGCGCCGACGATCCTGAGCCGGACTATGGATTCTAGAGACCCCGCCGAGGAGTGGTACGCCAGTCCCGGCGGGGACTTGAGTCAGGGCGACATCGTTCGCCTGATCCCGTTCGGCCTCATCGACGCTCCGCTCACGATTTGCCGCCCGCATAACGCCGACCCGCGAGGAAAAGCGAACTACTACCCTCTCGATCAGCTACCGACGAAGCAGCGAACGATCCAGTACCTGCACGCGAATTTTAAATTCGCCCTTGGCATCGTCCTGTGGCCGGATTGCCAGATCGACAAGCTCAAGAACCAGGGGCACCCCGAAAAGAAGTGGTTCGCTGCCGTGGCTCCGGTTATTCCACTGTCCGAGCTGGCCGCTGAACTACGCGACCGTGTACGGAGCTTCGACCGAGCGCAATGGTTTCCGCTTCCCGCCAAGCTGCCGGAGTTGCCCGACGAGAGCTACGTCGACCTGCGATTCGTGTGGACGCTGCGCTACTCTCTCCTCTCGGACCGCATCATCACGCTCTCGGAGGGGGCGAAGCAGGCGCTGCGCCTCCACAAGTTCTGGTTTGACACGGAAGTGCGCGTCCGCGCTCAGGTCGAGTGTCCTCACTGCCACAAGCCGGTCGAGTCATCAGTGCTGTTTCAGTACAAGGACTTTGGAGAGGACGAAGGCAGCGAGGAATAGTTGGGCAGGCGCCGTCCCGTCTTCCAGGCCCGGGACGGCGCCCGAACTCGCCCGGCAGCCCGGCCCAATCAGGACGAGCCAGGTAGCAGGCCGGTCCCACGGCAAGCCCACGCAGGACCGGCCGACCCCGCCTTCCGCAGCATCTCGCCGGGCCACCTACCCGACTGGTCGGGCTTCATCCACCATGCAGACGACCTCATTTCCCCGTGAACACGTAGACGCGTTCAGCGCCTCGCAGGCCCGAGCACGTTTCGGGAGGCATCGTGGGCCGTCGAGCGGTAGAAACCTCGCCAGCGCGTCAGCAGTCCGCACGTGCGCCCGTTCCGTGCGAAGTTCTGCGATCAGCCGATGATCCGGCGTGCCGGGAAGGCTGCTGCAGCGGGCGCTGCCGGGCGGTGGCGATCCGACAGAGGCACGCCGAGAAGGTCGCCCGCATGGAGGCGCTGATCGGCGAGCTGGCCGCGCTGACAGGGCGGCCCGCCCGGCGATCCTGGCGTCTTGATTCCTCGTGGGTATCAGACGCCGACCGGCTGAATCTTCCCTTGACTGTCATTAGCCGTTCGGTTAACATATCCGTATGCCGTGGAACCCTGACAGGTTGAGGAAGGCGCGCAACCGGCGAGGCTGGACGCAGCAAGAGCTGGCCGACCGCGTCGACGCGCACAAGATCAGCGTCGCACGCTGGGAACTGGGCACCCGCCAGCCGAGAATCGACGAGCTGGAGAAGCTGGCGAAGGCGCTCCGGGTGAAGGTGACGGACCTGCTCCGCTGAAAGGCATGAAGATGGATGCTCAAGCACGTCCGAACTACGCGATGTGGACGGCAGTCCTCCTTGGTCTGGACGCTGCCTTGTGGTGGGTGTTGCGACAGGCGGGAGTCGGGGCAGATGCGACGCCGCAGGTGCTGTTGCTGTTGGACACGCTCGTGGTTCTTGCATGGTATGCGCATCTCACATACGAAGTCGCTTCGACTAGCCAGCGACAGTTCGAGCTCGCGGAACGGTCGTTCGAGTCAGCCAATCGCCCATGCGTGGTCGTAGAGTGGAGACACACTCCGGCTCCGGGACCGGGCGTGGCCCCGGGCTGGACCTACGTCGCAAAGAACATCGGTCCGGGCCTCGCCGTGACGATGGTCTGGATCAGCGACCTCGAAGCAAGGGAACCAGAGGTGTTGCATCTCGGAGCGATTGAGCCAGGGGGAGCCATTGAATTGCCCGAACAACTCGTGAAGGGCCTAAACGACGAACGGCGAGATCCGATTAATCGACAGCACCATCACGTCATCATTGCTGAACCGCTCGCTGGTGGGCTTTGGACGTTGAGCAGGAACCTGATGGAGGCCACGGGCCGACTGTCGCACCAGATAACGACGATGACTATCACTGAACAGCGGCGCCAACAAATTCACCGCGAGACACTGGAGGTGTACGTCCACAGGAATTGGCAGGCCATCCGCGCGGACCTTCAAGCAAGGCTGAGGGCCCCCGAAGAAGATGAACCTGAGAACCCGTGAAAGGGGGAGAACCGATGCCCAAACGAACCAATGACGGCGTCAGGAAGCGCTGCGAACACCCGCGACGCCAGTGGTCGAAGTGCCCGGACCCGTGGCACTTCAACTACCACCACGGGGGGCGCGAGTATCGCTACTCGCTGGACGTGCTCGCCCGGCACTACGGGGAGCGACCGCCCCGGAGCAAGACGGAGGCGACCCGCTGGCGCGATCGGCTTCGCACGGCGATCGACGGCGGCACCTTCGTGGACCCGGACGCGCCTCGCCCAACATCGGAGCCGCAGGCGGACACCCGCCTGACGTTCGGCGACGTGGCCGACCGCTACCTCAAGGAGCACGTCAACAAGAAGGGGCGCCGGAAGGGGGCCGTGGCGACGATGACCTACCACGTGGGCATCTTGCTGACGACCAGCATCCCGGCGGCCCACGGCGGCACGGTGGCGCTCGCTGACAAGCCGCTGGCCGACCTGACGGCTGACGACATCGACGCCGTTCGGGAGGCGCGACGTGCCTACTACCGGGAGCAAGTCGAGAAGGCGGCCGAGCTGATGCGCGAGGCGGAGGCGAAGCGGCAGGCTGCAGGGGAACAGGCGCAGGACGAGCAGCACCGGGCGGAGGCCGTGGTGCTGAAGGGCATCCGGCTGCCGGGTGTGAAGGATGGGGAGGTCGGGATCAACCGACTACTCGCACGGCTGCGGCACATCTGCACCTGGGCGCTGACGCGCCGGCCGCCGATCATCGACCGGCATCCCTTCAAGCAGCACGGCGAGACGGTCATCCACCTGACGGCGGAGGGCCGGGGCCGCACGCGCCGGCTGGCCAGCGGCGAGGAGCCGAAGCTGCTCCAGCACGCCGGGCCGCACCTGCAGGCGGTCATCATTGCGGCGCTCGAAACCGGCTCCAGAGTCGGCGAGCTGCTGTCGTTGCAGTGGGGGGACGTGCTGTGGACCGACGTGCAGGGCAAGCGCACGATGCGCTCGTTCCAGCTCTCGGCGGCGAAGACGAAGACGAGCATGGATCGGACGGTGCCGATCACCAGCCGGCTGCGCGCCGTGCTGCAGATGCGAACGACCGACCCGAAGGGCAAGGAGTTCGGACCGGGCGCCTACGTGTTCGGGAACGAGGTGGGCGAGCGTGTCGCGTGCCTCAAGACCGCGTGGAAGGCCACCTGCCGACGGCCCGGGATCGTGAACTTGCACTTCCACGATCTGCGGAGGGAGTTCGCCAGCCGTCTTCTGGAAAGCGGCGCGACGCTGGCTGAGGTGCAGGCGTGCCTCGGGCACGCGAACATCACGATGACCTCGCGCTACCTCGGCACCACCGATGCCGGGCTGCAGCGCGCCTTCCGGCCTTTCGAGAGGGCGAGCGCTATTCGCACACCATTCGCACAGACGACCGAATCGGGCGCCGACGCGCCAGCGGTTCAGCCTGCCGAGAATCCTCAGAACGTGTTGGTTCAGTAGGCATTTGCGAGGTGGTGGGCCGCGTGGGGATCGAACCCACGGCCCCGTGATTAAAAGTCACGTGCTCTACCACTGAGCTAGCGGCCCTGCCGACGTTTCACTCTAGCACAGGCGTGTCGCGCGGGGGAATTCGCGGTAGATTACGGACAGGCGGAATGGAAATGGGCAGGGCAACGGGCGCTGGTGGCAGGGGAGTGGCGCCGCGTCAGACGGCGATGAAGACGCGCGGATTCCAGGTACCACGGCGCGGCGGCCATCCCGGAAGCCTCGCCGGTTCGCCACCGGCTGCATCGAAGCAACCGGTGAGGACCGGCCGCGGCCATGGCGACGAGCGTGACCCCAGGGCGGCGCGGGGTGCGCACGGACCGAGGCAGAAGGGATAGCCGTGCCACTCATCGCCTTATCGCTCGCGGGTTGGCTGTTGCTGGTTCCACCCGGCACGCTCGGCATTCCCGCGACCAGTGGCATCGCGCAACTTTCAAACGATCGAACGCCGGCCTTTCACGTGCGGCCGGATCGGTCGGTGCCGGTCGCACCGCCGTCCGATCGGATCGTGTACCGGACGCGCGTGGATCTGCCTGTCACGTTTGCCGCGACGGCTGCCTGGATCGTTGCCGAAGTTGAAAAAGCGCGGCTGGCGTCGGTCGCATGCAAGTGGTGCGACCGGGCCGCGGATGGACGGGACTTGCTGAACGGGTTCGATGCATGGGGACGTCGCGCGCTGAAGTGGCACAATACCGGGCGCGCCACCTCGCTCAGCAATGTGACCGCATTCGCGCTGGCGCCCGCAGCCGCGTACGGCCTGGACTGGTTCGCAGCCAGCCGTGCGGGACGCGCCTCGTATGCGCGGGTGGACGCGATCCTCATCACGGAGGCGATGGCGATCGCATCGGATGCGACCGACGTGATGAAGTTCACGATCGGCCGGCAGCGCCCGTTCGTGCACGCGGTGGCGCCCGACGCGAAGGCGACCACGCCGCCCTCGGCCGACAACAACATGTCGTTCCCGTCCGGGCACGCGACGCTGGCGTTTTCGTTGGTAACGGCCGGGACGGAGGTCGCGTCGCTGCGCGGGTATCGCCATGCCCCCTGGATCTGGCGCGCCGGCCTGCCGGTGGCCGCGCTCACGGCGTACTTTCGGGTCGCAGCGGACCGCCATTATCTGACCGACGTCCTGGCGGGAGCGGGCATCGGATCGGCCCTCGGCTTCGCGGTGCCGTATCTCGCGCATCGGAGCCGGACCGATCGGAAGATCCCCGCGGTACGGTTGGTGCCGACCCCGCGCGGGGAGATCGTTGCAGCCGAATGGATCTGGTGAAGGGGACCAAGGACTGGGCCAGGTGAGGCGGGTAGGGCGGGTGGGGCGGGTGGGACCAGGGACCATCAGAGGATCTGTTTGCCCAGCGCCGCAATCTCGCGATCGAGTCCCGCAATGCGGCGCGCGGGCGGTCCCATGTCGACGCCGCGCCGTCCCGCGCCGAGGTCGAGCGGCACGCCGATGATGTGGATGGGGCGCATATAAGAGTCCGGAGTCCGGAGTCCGGAGTCCGGAGTCCGGAGTCCGGAGTCCGGAGTCCGAAGTCCGAAGTCGACACCGGACTCCGGACACCGGACTTCGGACTACATTTATTTCTTCTTGTACGACACCGAGATCCCTTCGCCCGACGGCGTGACGATGGCCGTCAGCAGGTTGGGGTTGCCATCGATCGCCGCCAGGAAGTCGCCCATTTCGCTCCGCTTGTTGACGACGTTGTGAGCAAGGAAGAGGCCGCCGCGATCGAGGTGCGGTAACACCAGGTCGAAGAAGCGCCTGTAATCGCGTTTCCACGCGTCGAGGAAGATGAAATCGAACGTGCCCGCCAGCTTCGGGATCTCCTTGAACGCGTCGCCCTCCACCACCCGGACGATGTCGGAGAGGCCGGCCTTCCTGACATTGTCGGCTGCCTGCTGCGCCCGCCCGTGATCGTATTCGATGGTAGTCAAGCGTCCGCCGGTCTCGCGCAGCCCCAGGCCGATCCAGATGGCGCTGTAACCGTTCGCTGCCCCGATCTCGAGCGCGTGCTGGCTGCGGGTGGTTGCGACCATCACGCGCAGGAAACGTCCGTCCTCTTCCGACACCGCCAGTTGCCCGGTGTCGGTCGATCGGATCTGCCTGAGGAGCGCGGCGAGCGACGGGGACAGGTCCTGCGGCGCAGCGGCCGCAAGACGGCCCGCTGCCGCGAAGGGGAGAACGAGGCACGCGGCCGCGACGGCCGCCGCGAAACCCACCGCCTGCACGGATCGGCTCATGACCTATTGGATATCACAACTGCCGATGAGAATGAGACTCACTGAGAAAACGTGCCTGGCACCCTTGACAGGAGGCCGCGCAGATCAGGGGGAGGTGGGCTCATCGAGATCGATCATCGTATCGGGGCCGACATACTGCACCGTGCGGTCTTCCACGCCGTCGTCCATGTGCGCCACGATGCGCTCGATGCGGACCAGGCACGCGTGGCAGGCCACCAGCTCCTG
>Ga0315279_10008191_pt1 | contig 12709 bp, 15 predicted proteins | sample YL17G06_20_MG_FD_203694 | JGI IMG/M metagenome (GOLD analysis project Ga0315279, IMG submission 203694) | Sediment microbial communities from Yellowstone Lake, YNP, Wyoming, USA - YL17G06_20 | ecosystem: Environmental > Aquatic > Freshwater > Lake > Sediment | place: USA: Wyoming | collected... | reverse complement strand
GTTTCGCCGCTTCGCGCCTAAAATCTTTAAAAAGCCCCTTTAAATCTAAAAAAGCTTTAAAACTAATTCTTTTAATCTTTCGTAGCCTTGAAGGGGTGGGGGTACGATGTCCCTTCCCATTCCCGTATCGCAGAGGGTTGTTGATTATTATTTTGTAATGGAAGTGGTATAATTGGAGAAAAGAGAGTGATGTTAAAATCATTAACAAGGAGGATATATGGGGTTTAATCTTACTGTTATCCTGTTAGTTTCTATACTTGCATTTATTGTGGATATCTCCATCAATGTGCGTCGTGTAAACATAAATTTGGATAGACTTATTAAGAAAATTACGGAGATTAAAGGTTTATAAAATAACTGTCTACAACTATCTCACCCGCCCAAAATAAAGGAGCAGTTTAAGTAACCAGGGCCAGTTCTTGACATAGTTTTCCCGCCTCCTCCGTTATTAGCCAGTTGCGAAATGCGTCATACAGGGGGAGTTTGTGTTGAAACGCCGAGCATATATGTGCTCGGCGTTTCTGTTTTAAACTCCCCCGCGAGGATCCCCGAAGTGCCGTAGGCACGAAGGAGATCTTAGTCTGGTGAGTTTGACTTCCTAACCCTCTGTGATAGAATATATCACAGAGGGTTTTTGATTATGATTCTGATTGGAGGCCATATCCAAGCAAAAAAATCATCATTGAAAACTATAAATTTTATCATTAGGAGTATATATGTTTGGAGCTAAGTTGAGAAATTTCCTTATATCATTTTGTTTTGTAATGGTGTCAGGCGTTATTGCATTTGGAATTTTTGAATTAGCTATTCGCTATAAATTGGGTGCCTATCCATTTCTAAGGCAAACGCTGCAATTGGATTTTTTATCACAAAAGGATGTAAACTTACGGTGGCGGTTCTACCCTAATAAAAATGGTAGAAATAGTCTTGGCATAAAAGCTGGTGAAATATCAAAAAAAGGAAAGGATAAATTCCGCATTCTGTTTCTTGGTGATTCTTTGCTTTGGACAGGAGAAACAAGCTCAGGAGAATTACAGACAAAAGTGATTGAAGACGAACTGAATGCTAAATTTGGGAATAGAGTGGAGACTATTAATGCGGGGGTGCCCGGTTATACTACTTATCAAGAGTTTGAATTTTTAAAACAATATGGATGGGATATGCAACCGGATTTCATTGTTTTAGGTTTTGTTTTTAATGATGTGTATTTTAAATATTTACATCTATCGACTAAGCGCGATTCGCTTGATATAGAACCAGATTGCCACTTACATCATTTTGATACATCAACACCATTGGGTAGATTATTTAAAAGAAGCTTCGCCGCTCATATGATTTGGTATTCGATTGAAAAGGCATACCACTTAATTAGTAAAAGTTATTATTTCCCTTTTGAACGGCGCGATGATTTCTATCTAGCCTGGAAAGAATACGGGTGGCACGAAACAGAAAATTTGATAAAGCAGATGAACCAAGAACTCAAAGATAAGAATACTCCTCTTCTCATTGTAATATTTCCTGTTTCTGACCAGGTTAATCCAAAGTACTTGCCCATTAACAAAGATTTTGTATTATTTCCTCAAAAAAAGATAACAGAAATAACAAGCAAGTATAATATCCCATATATTGATTTAACTGAAATTCTATTGGAAAATGGCGGAATAAAATTATATCGCGATTATCACCATCTTAATAGCGCTGGAAATGATGTTTTTGTGAAAGTTATGAGTAAATATTTGGAAAGTGAATTGAAGCTATTGCTAAAATAAGTTCTTATTAAAAAAGGTTTATTCTGATGAAGCCCAGCTCAGCAAGCCAGAAACAGTTGGGGTATTAAATAGGCTGGCCTGTAGGGTGCTAAATTATACCTCCTGAGGCCTATTATAGCGTTATTTCAGCCAATTCCTGTTCAGATAGACTCAAGAGAGCAGTTCTATAGTCGTCCACGAAGGGGAGCCAATTGAAAATCCGAACTTTTTTCGGATATAGCCCCAGTTACTCATCGTAGCTGGGGGCTTTCTTTTTGTTACTACCCGAGATATAATGACTTATCTCAAAATAAATTATTAATCTAAAAAGTTCGGATTTTTAGGGTTCTCGGGGAGTTTGACTTCTTAACCCTCTGTGATAGAATATATTGCAGAGGGTTTTTTGTTGGTGCAGGATAATAACGATGGAGGTGGTAAAATGAAAAATTTTATACTTTTAATAATCTTCTTTAGCCTTTTATTTGTTGTCCCAAATAGTTTATATGCTCATTGCGATACCTTGGACGGCCCGGTTGTAAAAGATGCAAAAATTGCTTTGCAAAACAAAGATGTGACGCCGGTGCTTAAATGGGTAAAAAAGGACAACGAGAAAGAAATTAAAGAGGCCTTCGATGAAACTTTAGCTGAAATAACACAAAATCCAAAGGGCAAAGAAGCTGCCGAAATGAAGTTCTTTTCAGAGGTAGTGCGGATACACCGTGCGGGCGAAGGTGCATCGTTTGAAGGGCTTAAGCCTGCCGGTGAAGTTGAACCTATAGTAAAAGCTGCTGACGAAGCAATAGAACAAGGCTCTATTGGTGAATTAAATAAAAAGATTACTGAAGGCACCGAGGAAAGATTTAATCGTGTCATGGCAACTATAAAACATAAAGACGAAAGTGTTGAGGCGGGCCGTGAGTATGTGGAGGCATATGTTGATTTTATACACTATGTAGAAAAACTTTATAATGTTGCTTCTAAGCCTGCCGGTCACCATGAACATGAAGAGGAGTCAGGAGAGCATCATGGGAATTAACAAAGTTGGCAACACGGCAAAGAGTATAGTAGCCCAGGCAGCAAAACTCTCTGAGTTGGTCGATTATCAAGATGGCTCTATTGTAAGCAAAGAGATTATTAAGAAGGAAAAAGGAACGGTTACGCTGTTTGCTTTTGATAAAGGGCAGGGATTGAGTGAGCATACTGCTCCTTTCGATGCTTTAGTATATAATTTTGATGGCAAAGCAGAGGTTATTATTGCCGGCAAGACCCATTTGCTGGAAACAGGAGAAATAATTATAATGCCAGCGAACAAGCCTCATGCCTTAAAAGCGATAGAGCGTTTCAAGATGCTTTTAGTAATGGTGAGGTCTTAAATTTAGGCAATAGCAGCCAGTTCTTCGCATATTTCTTCAGCTTTCCCTGACATCAACCAGTTGAGTCCCGCTAAAAAACAGCGGGATTTCGCACAGTAAGTGCGCACTTGCATATAAATGAAAATTTGGTCAGTTGCTAAGATAAGAAGAATTACGAGGGGTTTCTTAAATAATCCCATAGCCTATAGCTCTTCATGTATTACCTTATTAATTGCGCTCATCCAAGAGAAGAAGATTGGTATTGAGACGTACGGATATTCTTTCCCAAAAGATAATATAAATTTATATGGCGATGCAACACCATATACGGCTACAAGTTACTTTCGATTAAACAAAATGATTAATTATTTAAAACTAAGCAAGGAAGATGTTTTTATTGACCTGGGTTGTGGAGCGGGTAGGCCAATATTTCTCGTGGGAACGCGACGATTGAAGAAGGTCATAGGGGTGGAGATAAGAAAAGAGTTAGCGGATATTGCCAGGAGGAATCTTGGAAACTTGAAGTTAAATAATACGCCTATAGAAATTATCCATACCGATGCTTCCGTCTTCGATGTTAAAGAAGGCACGGTGTTTTTCATGTTCAATCCTTTTGGAGAAAAAACGTTTACAAAAGTTATTGAAAATATCAAGAAAAGCTTGGTAACCAGTCCCAGAAAGGTCCGCATAGTATACTATTGTTCAGTATATAAAGATTTGTTAGACTCACAGGACTGGTTAGTTTCGGAAGGAGAAATCGACAAAACGGATATTTTTGTCTGGCACAGCAAGTTAAATTAACTAAAATTGCGGGATTTCGCCAGATAAAAGATTATCGTGTTTAAAAAACTTGTCCCCTCCTATCGGAGGGCAAGCACGATAGGGAGTTTGACTTCCTAATCCTCTGTGATAGGATATTGTTGAGAGCAAGCTGTCTTTAAGATTTGTTTTTTAAATGTAAGAGGTTAAAATGAGGGCAAGGATGGTTAAAATCATAATTTCCAATTTTATCAAAAAAATCCTTATTTTGTCAGGTTTATTGCCGGCGCCGCGATTTTCAATGGAAGGCGCCCTATTGCACATCCGTAGTCTGAATTTTTATCCAAAATTGATTATTGATATTGGAGTAGCCAAAGAAACCACCCCGTTGTTGAAAGTATTTCCTAATTCGAAGTATCTTTGGATTGAGCCACTTTTAGAGTTTGAGTCCAGTCTCAGGGAATTGGCTAAAAAGTATAAAGGGGATTATATTCTGGCTGCCGCTGGTAGTTCTCCAGGCACCTTGCCTATTAACGTGCATCGAGCTCATTTGGAAGGAAGTTCCTTATACAATGAAACCGATGGGGCAATTTTCGATGGTCAAGAAAGAAATATCCCCGTTGTTACTCTTGATAGTTTAAAAGAACGGTATCAAATGCGCAAAGATATTCTGTTAAAGATAGACGCTCAAGGAGCAGAGATCAATGTGCTTAAGGGAGCATTACAGGTACTGCCTGCTTGTGAAGTTGTGATTTTAGAGGTATTCTTTTTTGAGTTTCTAAAGGGCGCCCCTCAGTTCTTTGAGGTTGTAGCTTTTATGAAGAGTAATGGGTTTGTAATCTATGATATGTTCGATTGGTATTACAGGCCGATCGATGGGAGCTTAGCTACAGAAGATGTCCTATTCGTGAAAGAAAATGGCCGCTTCAGGACAACCCATCGTTATGCGACGGATGAACAAAGAAAAAAATTCATAAAATAAAATGATAAGGTTTTTGACCGTTGGATTTTATTTGCCAGGTAAGAAACGCCAGGGTCTGGAAAAAATTTTATCTGTCAAGCATTAACTAGTTGTGAAGCTCCTTCATTAAGGGGAGTTTGACTTCCTAACCCTCCGTGATAGAATATATTGCAGAGGGTTTTATTATCATTTTGAAATGGTAGATGATAGCGGTATAATTAATAAAAAGAGAGGGGGTTTTTAGATGCATATACTACTTATATCTTCAAGCCCACGCAAGGAAAAAAGTCAGACTTTTCTCTTGGCAAAAAAGGTATTAGATGGATTTTCGGATGCTGTAAAAACCGAGGTCATGCATCTATGCGATTACAAGATCGAGTTTTGTCACCATTGCGAGAGCTGTCACAGAAAAATTATGCATTGTCCAATAAATGACGATGTTCATATGATTTTAGAGAAGATACTTAAGGCCGAAGGAATAATCTTTGCCTCACCAAACTATATAAATCAAATTACCGCTTCGATGAAGGCGCTTTGGGACCGCTCAAGCCATTTTATCCACTGTAAACGGCTTTTTGGGAAATATATTGCGGGAGTTGTTTCTTCGGGGAGCGGGCAGGATAAAACTGTTTTAGATTATATTCAATACTATGCCCATACCTGTGGAGCTCAATACACGGGTGGCATATCTTCTCGTACGCCAATTAACAAGAAGAAAGTGGAGGAAGCCCTTAATTTAGGTAATAAGCTAATATTGGATATTAAAGAAAAGAGAGTTCTTCCAGAGCAGATAAAAGTTATTGAGGAGTTTAAGGAGCATTTCAAGAGTGTAATGCAGATGAGAAAAGATGATTGGACAGATGAGTATCAATACTGGCTAAATAAAGGCTGGTTATAAATAACTCCATTTAAGTAATAGCAGCCAGTTCCTGACATAGTTTTTCCGCAACTTGTTTTGGGGTAGAATTTAACCTATAGGATATATCAAAGTAGGACGTCCGAGATAAATATGCCTAAAAAGGTAAATGTGTATATCTTGTTGGGGGCGCTTATAGTGCTGGATGCCACTATAAGCGTTGTCGCTTTTTTATTCCCCGCGGCTTGGTTTAAAGTATTCCATAACGCCTCTTATATAGATCCGCAGGGTTTTCTTCGCCGCTGCGCGGCTAATTGGCTGGCCTTTGCCGTTATTCAGGGTTTGGCGTTTTTAAAATGGAAAAAGGAGCCGTATTGGCTGGCCGTGGTAGCCGGCGTGAGATTCAGCGATATGTTTACCGATTGGACTTATTTATGGTTTAGTTCCAGTATAACAATATTCGGGAGAATAAGCCTTTTTGTAATTTCTCCCCTTAATCTATTGTTGGGCTTATATTTCCTCAAAGCTTATAAAAAATACATAGCGGAAAATAGAATCGTTTGTTAATAGGGGTGGAGTATATGGAAGTGGTATAATTAAAAAGGGGTGGAAAGATGAAGAAAGTTAAATTACTTACAAAAGGAATATGCACAGGAATAGTAATATTTATTATAACCCGGCTTTTTTCCCGGTTCTGTTTTTTATTTTATAATACGCTGATAATAAAACATCTACCCTATTCATTATTGCAATACTATCTGAACTCGGCCGTGAATATAATTTATATCTGCTGCCGGCCGTTATCTACTGTGTTTTGCATTTTGAAAGGGAACCTGTTTGAAGACTTTTCTATCTACTTAAAACACGCGGTCTTAATTTTTCGCGGGTTAGATTTATTTTTTTGGATAAGCTTTTCGTCTTTAGTCTTATATATAAGAGAAGACGAACCTTAAGATAAATGCAGCCCACCTCCGCAGCAAGCGGGCATTTTAAGCAATTGAACCGGGCCTTTTCCGTATTTCTGCTGCTATTTCTTATTGCTCAAATAGTTTGCCTGGAAGTTTCCGATTTATCTGACGACGGGAAGTTACTGGTAAAGTTCAAAAGGCAATGGGCCTTACAATTAGAAACAGCGTATTAAGCGCAGAAAAGGCACTCCCCCCCGGAAAAGAAATCCCGGAAGAAGGGCGGGAGCCCTGCGACCCGTTTGCGCGGGAGTTCTTTGAGCTTGCCGAAAAACACAATATTAAGGTAATCCTCATACCGCCTTATGAAATAAAGCCCAGGGAAAGAAAAGACAGTATCGCAGGGTATCGTATCCCGCAAGCCTGGGAGGCCCTGCAAGGCAAATACGAAAATATTTATTTTTCCAAAGATGCTTATAAGCCGAAATATTATGAGCCGGAACTTTTTAGAGATGACCTGCATTTAACTCCGCAAGGGGCAAGAAGATATACGGTGGAAATTGCCCGGGAATTTAAAGAAATCGTCAATAAGCTTGATAAATGAAATGCGGCTTCTTATTCCGGCAGCGGAAAAAATGGATAGAATAATTTATTTTTTAAAAACGTTAGTAACGATTGGGCGGGGGCATCAATCATTTATAGGGGCAGGATGGATATCTCTGCTTCTGAGGTTAAGCCCGAAAAAATACAAGACAAGATTAGCTTTATGGGTGTTAAGCCTTAGCCCGCATTACTTTGTCAGCCACTCCCGCCGGGATTATGAAAAGAATAACTATTTAGAATACCTTGAGTTAGAACGTAAGAGGAATGAGATTGGCAGAGAGAAAATATTGCAAACGCTGCTTTTGCCTTACCTGGAGAAAATGAGTGTAGTTATCGACTATGGATGCGGCGCGGGTTTTCTTGCCAAACACGTATCTGGAATAGTGGATAAAGTATACGCATGCGATATCTCCGGCGGGGCGCTGGAATGCGCCGGGATTATAAACCAGTCCCCAAATTTAATTTATTTAAATGTGAAATCCATAGAGGAGACAATACCGGACAAGAGCATTGATTTAGCTTATTCATTCGCAGTCATTCAACATATAACCGACGATGCGCTCGAAAGTATCCTTAGGGTCTGCTATAATAAATTGAAAAATAAAGGTATGGCCGTATTCCATATACCGCTGGCAGTTGAGGGATGGAAATCCGAGAAAGAATGGAGGGAAGATAAGACGCTGTTCGGAAGAATCAAATGGAAATACGGTTTAAACTATTTTTCCAGAACGCAAAAACAAGTAACCGGCCTTTTTGAGAAATACGGTTTTGAGTCAATACAGCTTATAAATATTAGAGATGTATGCGAAGATTTCTTCGATAATATTTGCAACCAGCAGCTTTTTGTCGCAAGACGAAAAGAAACAGCCTGAGCTTAGGGAAAGAAGATTATTTTGATAGACAAAGAGGTCTGGAAAAAAGTTTGGGGCGGAGTAGATACCTCTTACAGCCAGGATAAAATTATATCTCAGTGGGATATGTTTGAGAAGATGAAGATAAAATTCCTGGAAAACCTCTTTCCCCGTTCCGGAGAGAGCGGAAGGCAGATCAAGTCATTAGAATGCGGGTGCGGGGGAGCGACGGTTTCGGTATATTTTTCAAAAAAAAATTATAAAATATTCGCGTTCGATTTTGTGAACGAGGCACTGCAGCTGGCAAAGAGAAATTTCCGCAAAGCGGAAGGCGAGGGGGAGCTTCTGTTTGCCGACGTGGAAAATATCCCGATGAAAAATAACGTTTTTGACGTAGTGATGAGTTTTGGCCTTATCGAGCACTTTCATGAAGATAAGGTAGATGCCCAGATTAAAGAAATGGCAAGGGTGCTAAAACCCGGCGGGTTGTTGTTTTTGGATATCTATGGCCGGGGTTACCACTTGAAGAAGAAATCATTTCAATGTGATAATATCGGGAGGATTTTTAATTTTATCGCCTGCTTTACGGCCGGTCTCCTTAAATCCCTTTCCCTAAAAGAGGCCTATAGGAGAGCAATCCCGATTTTTGTTCCCGAATTCTATGACAGCCATCTGCCGCTTGAGTTTTATGAGCGGATTGTTAAAAGTGCCGGTATATATAATGTGTCTGCCCGCGGCAACAGGCCTTTCCCGGCATTGTGCCTTCCGCGCTTTTTAGGAAATTTATATATAGGCCTGATGAAATTTTGTGAGCCGTTTTGGACTAAGTTCGATAATTCGAGTTCCAAATTCAGCCGGTATTGGGGCGCAGGATGGTGGTTATACGGGACTAAGGGCGAAACAGGTAATTAGCAGATTCAGATGCTCCTTCCAAGGCAGGAAGGGCAGATTTTGCTTGACAAACAGCAGAACTTGTTGTATATTAGAAGAAATAGTAGATAAGGTTGCAGTAATCTTTTGAGCCGTAAGGCAGAGAAGGACGAGCCTTACGGTTTTTTTCTGTCATTATTTACTATAATTTATAAAAAGGGAGGTGTAGTTAACAATGGCAAAAGGAACAGTTAAATGGTTCAATAACCAGAAAGGTTATGGGTTTATTACTCCTGAATCCGGCAGCGATGTATTCGTGCATCACAGCGCAATTCAGGGTGATGGTTATAAGTCTTTAGATGAAGGCCAGGCAGTCGAGTTTGAAATACAGCAGGGCCCGAAAGGCGAACAAGCCACAAAAGTAGTAAAGTTGTAACCTGATAACACAAAGGCCCGGTGTACAGCCGGGCCTTATTTTTAAAGGAGATTTAAAATGCACAAGGGCAAGATAAAGAAACTGGTCCGCGATAGAGGGTTCGGTTTTATCAGTGATACGGACGGCAGGGAACTGTTTTTTCACCAGAGCAGCCTTGCCAGCGGGGTCACCTTCGATGCCTTAGTGGGGGATGAAGACGTCGAGTTTGAAGTAGAAAAGTCGCCTAAGGGCCCGCGCGCCATTAATGTGACCGTCGGGAGTAAGCAACAATAGAATTTTTCCGCTCAAAAAAAAAGTTTGCACAAGCCGGTTGTCTGCGGAGTTTTTAGCCTTCTCTACGGATGAGGCGGTTACGGGGGTATCCGCAGAAAAAGGGGGAGCGCATGAGATTTGCATATTGTTTTTTTTGCGCGTTTTTATTTTTCGGTTTAGCGCTTTCTGGCCCACAGGCCGTGGCGCAGGAAGAAATGATTAAAACGGGCAAGAAGGTCAAATTTGACTACATCCTTAAAGTCGCAGGTGAGGAGATTGCGAATTCGCAAAAGAGCGGCCCGGTTGAATATACCTGTGGCAATAAGCAGATAGTCCCCGGACTGGAGAGGCAGATGGAGGGGCTTAAGGCGGGAGATAAGAGGACCTTTATGGTAGCTGCCCAGGAGGCCTACGGACAAGTAGATGCCGCCGCGTTCAAGGAAGTCCCGAAAACTGCGCTTCCCGCAGACCTCGAACCAAAGGTTGGCCAGATATTAAGCGTCAGAGATGTTAATGGTAATAGTTTCCCCGTAGTGATTTCTGAAGTTAAGGATGATAAAGTGATACTTAATTTCAACCACCCTCTTGCGGGTAAAGAGCTGCAGTTCGAGGTTACAATATTAGAGGTGAAGTAATAAAACAATTTAATCAGGTTTAAGCCGGATTTATGCGGTTGCGTCGGCATATAGGCAGTTACGGAATTATTACGCGCCGGAAACAAAATCTACCCATCTTAAAAAGGTGGGTTTTTTGTTGCGGTAAGGGTAACGCCTTCTTCGCTTAAAATAACGGCTCGCCGTCAAAGCCGCATTGCTTTAGTTTCTCATCGTCGTATCCGGCAATTCTCAAAACAGTAGGGGCAATATCGTAAAGGGAGGGTTTGCTTTTTGTAATCATCCTGTTGGAAAAAATAACTCCGGGGGTAAGCTCCGGGTCAAACAGGTGGTCGCCCGACCATTTCTTCAGGTTGTCTTCAATGAGCGCCTCAGGCACTCCACCCAGGGCCGTCTGCCAGGATGCCCGGTATCCGATGTTAAACCCCACATAGAGGTCAGGCGTTTCGCTTGCGTATTTTCCCCGGAAGATTTCTTCTGCCGCGTAAACATTATTGATTATTGGCCGGTTATCTTTTTCGTCATGCCATCCTTTTAACTTCGCGGATATTTCTTGTTTTAAAAGCTGCGTTTCCCTGCCGGGTTTAACTATCCCCTTCTGTTCCCTGCCTCGCTGATTGATGTAGATTGCGCCAAAGCCTATTGCATAGGCTTTGGTTAGGGGCCAGTCGATATCCGCCAGCAGTTCGGCGCCGCTTGCCGCCTGCGGATTTTTCAATTCCAGATAGCCGTTCTTCTTAAGCCAGGTATTAAGGTGAACCGTCCTTCTGAAGGTGTTGAAGCCGTGGTCAGATAAGACAATGAGCGTATCTTCTGTGTTGAGCGTCTTGATAACTTCTCCCAGTATATCGTCCAATTTCATATAAAAATTTTCTATTGCCTGTTTATATTCTGCCGGGGCACCTGCTTCGTAAAGGGGATGTTTTGGGTCGGTATAGCGCCAGAACATATGCTGGATAATATCGCTGGTTTCAAAATAACAGAAGAGCACTCCTTTTTCGAACAGCCCGAGCTCAAAATTAAGCATTGCCTTTTTTTCTTTGACGTCCTCGTTAATCTGTTCTAATAAGGGTTGTTCTGTCAGGCGCATTTCATTGACCGCCCAGGTATCAACCGGCATGCCCTGGGTATGGTAAAGGCCGATTTGCCGCGACAGTTCTTTACTGTAATTTTTGGGATAGGATATCGGAAAGAAAGGATTTTCCGGGTCAAAGTTAATCGGGCTGACATAAAGTTTAAATTGGGGTGAAGTTTCCACCAGGTAGAATTTGAAGATCCCTTTCATTTCTCTAAACAACCCTACTTTAAAACTCACCTTTTGCCAGTCGCTCCAGCGGCCGGTTTCCAGCTCAAAACTGTTTCCCCGGTATTCGATGGTTGCCTTGCCCGTGTCTTTTAAGATGACTTTAAACGGCACCTTTACATTATCTGTTTTTCCGAAGGGTAGCGCGACCCGCGGGCCGATAAGCTGCATAACCATTACCGGCGCCCTGATAACCTGAAATACATTTCCTCCGATATCCTTGTTTTTTCCCAGCGGTTGGGTAGTGTAAAAAGTAAACGTCCCTTCAGTGCCGAGGATATCGGGCACACCCATCCCGGAAAGCATCCTGCCGTAAATTTTATCCGCAGGGAAAGTGACAGGGCAGGTGATGACCACCGTGGGAATACGCTCCCTTGAGGTATATTCCCAGAAGCACCTGCTTTTTATTACCCGCCGGGCCCGGTTGTTTTTAATATTAGAAAGAGAAAGATTGAGCGCGTAGGTTTTAGGGTCTCTCACGATAAAGTCAAAAATCCCGTTTTTGCCGGGGTTTTGGCCGGTAGAGAAGCCCGCCCAGGCTACGGGGGATTGAGGCGGGTTGGTTGTGGAAAGACGCCGGTAGGAGCCGCTGTTTTTTAAATGGACGAAGTTGGGAAGCTTATTCTCCCGCATCATCGGCTCAATAATCTCCGGGCTTAAGCCGTCAAAGCCCAAAATGACGATTTTTTTGTTAAATTTACTTTCCTTTCTCAGCATAATCACTCCTGTTAAGATTGCAGCCAACGCTGTTATTAAGAGAATAATTTTAAGCGCCGGGCCGCCCTTTTTAAAAAATCCGCGTATTTTCCTGAAAAACAGGGAAAATATCCCCAGGAATCCGGCAGCGAAGAGAACCAGCCACTGGGCAATGCCGGAAATCGTGAAGCCGGTGTTAGGATCGATGTAGCCAAAAAACATATAAAGGCCAAGTTTGTTTTTGAAAGTTATCCCGATAGGGATTTGTGCTATTTTAGCTTGCCCTGAAAGGAAAAGCTACTATTATTTTGTGCCGGGAAAATCCGTCCCTTGCCGCGATCCCGCGTTGCCGCGGTCAAGGATAGTAATTGCATACGATAATGTAATATATATTTCGCACTTTTGATATTGCCTAAGTAACAAAAAAGGCATATCCTCTTAGGTTGATAACGCAAATTATTAACCTAACCGGCTCTAACTGAGCCAGCAAAGGAGGATACGCC
>Ga0315279_10008190_pt1 | contig 12710 bp, 12 predicted proteins | sample YL17G06_20_MG_FD_203694 | JGI IMG/M metagenome (GOLD analysis project Ga0315279, IMG submission 203694) | Sediment microbial communities from Yellowstone Lake, YNP, Wyoming, USA - YL17G06_20 | ecosystem: Environmental > Aquatic > Freshwater > Lake > Sediment | place: USA: Wyoming | collected... | reverse complement strand
CCGTTTCCGGCCGTTTGGAAACGGGGGCTGTCCCCTTTTCCGTCGCGGCAAAGGGGACAGTCCCCTTTTCGCAGAAGCGCGAAAAGGGTACAGCCCCCTTTGCTATTGCCGGCGCTAAACACGTACATGGCGTGACCCTGCATGCCTGCGGGCGAGAACTCGGCCGCGCAACAGCCCCCCGCGGCGGGCAGGCTGTGGCCATGCCGCCCGACTTGGACGGAGCGCCCCCTACTGACGCCGATTACACCATGCCCACAACCATGCCCACATTTACTCTTGCACCGTCGGCCCGTTTAGGATGGAATGAAGGTTACGCCGGCGCGTTAGGCTCGTGTCAAGCGGCAGTCGGACCCAACCAGTTCAAGGAGATGAGTCATGGCAAGCAGGTTGACGCGTCGTGATTTCTTCAAGGTGGGCGCCGCCGCGGGCGCGGGGGCGGCCCTGAGCCTGGCGGGGGGGCCGACTATCCTGGCGGCCGGCGCGGGCAACCAGAGACTCCGCTGCGCGGTCATCGGCTGCGGCGGGCGCGGGCAATCGCACGTAGCCGCCGCGGGCACCGAGCAGGTCGTCGCCCTGGCGAACGTGGACGACGGGCACATGGACAAGGCCCTGAAGTTCCTGGCCGACCCCAAGAACGTCGAGAAGCACAAACTGGCGCCGCACAACACGGCCGCCATCAAAACGTATTCCGACTTCCGCAAACTGTTCGACGAGATGGGCAAGGGCATCGACGCCGTCTTCGTGGCCACGCCCGACCACAACCACGCGGCCGCGGCGATGCGGGCCATCAAACTGGGCAAGCACGTCTATTGCGAGAAGCCCCTCACGCACGACATCTGGGAGGCCCGCGCCCTGGGCGAGGCCGCCAGGCAGCACAAGGTCCAGACCCAGATGGGCAACCAGGGACACTGCGGCGACGGGTACCGGCGGCTGGTGGAGTACGTCCGGGCCGGCGCCATCGGCACGGTCAAGGAAATCCACACCTGGTGCGACAAGTCGATCTGCGCGTGCGGCGGCACGGGCGGGCGGCCGCCCACGAAGCCCGTCCCGGCGGGCGTCCACTGGGAGGAATGGATCGGCACCGCCCCGTTCCGCGAGTACCACGACAACCTGCATCCCGCCAAATGGCGCGGCTGGTGGGACTTCGGTTCGGGCCTCCTGGGCGACTGGGGCTGCCACATGGCCGACGGTGCCCACTGGGTCCTGGACTACCGCATGCCGACCAGCATCGAGGTCGTCAAGAGCGCCGAGGGCGGCACGGAGATGTTCCCGGCCATCAACACGATCAAGTACAACTTCCCCGCGGCGGCCAAGCAGCCCGCCGTCGCGTACTACTGGTGGGACGGCGTCGCCGACGGCAAGCCGCATCGCCCGTCCGTGGCCGATGAACTCGAACAGAAGCACAACCGCAAACTCGGCGGCAAGGGCAGCCTCTATATCGGCGATAAGGGCATCATGTACACCGGCGCGTACGGCGGCGGCACGTCGTTCCTGCCGCCCGAGAGGCAGAAAGAGATTCCCGATCCGCCCAAGACCCTGCCCCGCAACGGCGATATCTTCGCCGAGTTCATCCAGGCCTGCAAGGGCGGCGCCCCCACCACCTCGAACTTCACCGACTCGGGCGGGCCCCTGACCGAACTGCTCCTCCTGGGCATCCTCGGCATGCGGGCCGGCGAGGGCAAGAGAATCGAGTGGGATGCCGCCAACCTGAAGTGCACCAACATCCCCGAACTCAACCAGTACGTCAAACGCCAGTACCGCACGGGCTGGGAGGTCTGAGGAACTGGCGCCCGCAAGAGCCTTGATTCAGGAGAGCACGGATGAAGAGCAGGCTGACACGTCGGGACTTATTCAAGGCAGGAGCCGTCGCGGGGGCGGCGGCAGGGCTGGGCCTCGTCCACGGACCGACCATCCTGGCGGCCGGCCCCGCGCCCAGCAGCAAGGTGCGCGTGGCCGTCATCGGCTGCGGCGGCCGGGGCATAAGCGCCCATCTTCCGCCGGCGGCACGGGAACGGCTCGTCGCCATCGTCGACGCCGACGAGAAGAACTGGGCCAAGGGGATGAAGTTCCTCGCGGATAAGGCCCCCGACGCCAAGGTTGCGGGCGTCAAGACTTACAGCGACTACCGCAAGATGTTCGACGAATGCGCCAAGGACATCGATGCCGTCAGCATCGCCACGACAAACCACCACCACTTCCTGCCGGCGATGATCGCCATGCAACTCGGGAAGGGCGCCTACGTTGAGAAGCCGATGGCCCACTCCGTCGAGCAGGCCCGCCAGATGGCCGCCGCCTCCGTCAAGTACAAGGTCGCAACGCAGATGGGCAACCAGGGCCACTGCGGCGAGGGCTACCGGCGCCTCTGCGAGTACATCTGGGCCGGCGCCATCGGCAAGGTCACCGAGGTCCACTGCTGGACCAACCGCGACAATGGCGGATCGACCCCGCGCCCGCCCGCCGAGCCCGCTGCGGCCGGCATGCACTGGGATGAGTGGATCGGCCCCTCCCCTTACCGCGACTTCCACAAGGACCTGCACCCGCACGAGTGGCACGGCTGGTACGACTTCGGCAACGGGTCGCTCGGCAACATGGCCTGCCACGTCATGGACGGCGCCATCTGGGCGCTGAAATTGAAGCACCCGACGAGCCTCGAGGCCGAGTATATCCTCGGCGGCACCAACGAGCGGTACCCCGTGGGCGACCGCCTGCGGTACGACTTCCCCGCGCGCGGCGACATGCCCCCCCTCAGACTCTACTGGTGGGACGGCAGGAAGCCGGGGGCCGGCGCCAAGAGTGACCCGAAGGGCGAGAAGAGCGAGGACGCCGACGGCGTTGCCACGGGCTCCCAGAACTGGCCGACCGTGGCCACCGAATGGAAACAGAAAACCGGCCTCAAGTTGGACGGCAGCGGCACGATCTACATCGGCGAGCGGGGCGTCATGTTCACCGGTACCTACGGCGGCGGCGTGACGATCCTGCCCGTAGAGAAGATGAAGGAGTTCCCGGTGCCCGCGCCGTCCATCCCGCGCATCAAGGGCGGACCCTTCGAGGAGTTCTTCGGCGCCATCCGGAGCGGCAACACCCAGACGTGCTCCAACTTCGAGGTCGCCGCCGTGCTGACCGAGATCACCTGCCTCGGCAACCTGGCCCAGAAGGCCGGCCTCGGCAAGAAGGTCCTCTGGGACGGCCCGAACATGAAGTGCACCAACATGGCGGAACTCAACAAACTGGTCCAACTCCAGTACCGCAAGGGCTGGGCGCCGCCGACGGTGTAATATTGCAACGTTGATAACAAAATGGCGCGGCGGGTCTCCGGACCTGCCGCGCCGTTTGTTTTGGGGACAATCATCTGCCGCGAGTCAGGGCCACACTGACGACTTCGCCGACGGTCTTGCCACTGGAAGGCGATGCATCATAGGCGAATTCATGCGCCCACCTTGCATTGGGGATTATGATCTTCGAGGGAAGCTCAGCGAGCTTTATGTGGTGCTCCACCCCAAGAGGCATTGAGGGACCCACAAACAGATTAACAAAAGCAACCACATACTTCTGCGACTCGTCCGCAGCAAGATAGTGATGCCACTTTGCAGGTACAAAGCCCGGCGTGCACTGCTGTGTGCCAAATCGACTCTTACCGGCAAAGAAAGGCGCAGCGTCCCCACCATTCATTATGAAGTCGCGTATCGGAGAAAAGCACGGCTCGTGACCGGAATACCATTGCGAGTATACTAGGAAGTAGTGCAAGGCGATCTTGGCTATAGCGCGGAAATAATGATCATTGTATGTACAGGTAGCCATCACACGCACCCTGTGAACGCCTGCGGGCACAGAGGAGGTCCATTGAATCTTGATATTGGGGAAGGCATGCTTCAACAGTCTCTCGTACTTGGCAGCATTGATTTCGGCCAAGTCCAGATCCATCGGCCTGGTTTCCTGGACTCCGATCTGTTTCACCTTCTGGCGAAGGGTTTTCACGCTCATGTTAGGGTCAAGAACCAGAAAATGGGGCTGGCTGTTCTCGTCGAAAACAACCAATTGGTCAACCGGCGCCACGTTGCCCCCGCCAATACGCCGAACGCGCCTCACCCCTTCCGGCATATAAGCCTGCGCCTCCGGGGCTGGCATACCCCGCGCCCCAGTCTGCAGATTCCTTTTTTGGCGCCTTGAATTCGCGCCATGAGGGATAGCGTATTCCAGACGCAAGGCCAGAGGTGAACATCGCACCAGGACTTCCTCCGACCGGCCGACCTTCCCATTGCAGGCTGCACAGACACCACAAAAGTGCTTGTCCCCTCGAAACTCGCCAAAGGCTCTTGGAATAACATGGTCTCCGTCGCCGCCTCGTTTGACGAGCGACCGGCAATATATGCATTGTTTGGCCACAGTCATATTAGACAGCCTAGCCCGAAAGGCTTCTATTTCAGCACCTACTTTGCGTTGGAGCGGAACTGATACATGTCCTGCCCCGCCTCGCGGCTGGCGGCCACGGTCTCGGGGTACGGCGTTTCGCAGACGTCCACGAAGCCGATCTGATAGTTCTCCTCGTCCAGCGGGCGCACTGCCCCAAGTGCGGCAGCGGCCGCCGGAGCGAATACTGGAGCCGCATGGTCCAGAAGTGCCCGGGCCCGCGCGCAGACGGCACGCCCTACACCGCCATCATCCGCCGCCGGTGCCGCCGCTGAAAGCCGGCGGACGGCGCCGGGAACCTTGACTTAGCCCAGGGTGTCTTTTTCGGTCAGGAACTTGCCGGCCATTTGCGTGTCTCCTGACGTTCGATTTTACCGCAGAGAGCGCGGAGAACGCAGAGGGTAACTGAGATGAAAGACACGGAGAACAGCAAGGAAGAGGTCGCCGCCGTCTTTTCTGGTTGCGCGCCTAATCCTGGCTTTCTCTGCGCTCTCCGCGTTCTCCGCGGTTAAACTGCGCACGGCGCGGCCAAGGCGCCTCGCCAAGGAGTCCGCCGTTACTGGAGGCGCTTCAGGAGCGAGGCCAGCAGCGGCCTGGCGACCGCCGCCTCGCCGATCGCGCCGGCCAGCCACTTGCCCTGGACCGTCGCGGCGACCGTGCCCACATAGTCCTCGTTGTAGGACAGCGAGTTCGGCAGCGCCTGCGCGCCGATGGGCTGCGGGGGGACGGAGTCTTTCCACTCGGCCAGCATCGCCTTGGCCTTGTCGGCGTCGCCGGCATCGATGACGAACAGCCGCACGCGCTTGCCCCGGACCTCGTAGGCGGCCTCGCGGACCTTGTTGAGGCAGTCTCGCCCCAGGAACCCCTTCGTGGAATAGGCGGCCGTGTGCGGCGCCATGCCGGCCGCAGGCAGCGGGGCCACGAGGGCCTCGTCGGAGGGCCCCGCCGGGGTCGCCTGGGCGACCGCCAGTGCCAGGGCCTTGATGAAGTCCCGCTGCCCGGCGATGTCGCGGCGGGCGACGAGTCTCACGTAGTACCCGCCCACACGCAGGTCCATTCCGTCGTCCGTCTCGTGGGCCTCGTTGCCGAGGGCCACGTACCGGGTCTGCGGCGTGCGGGCGTCGGCCAGGATGTCCAGGGCGCCCGCGGGCGAACCCATGTCGTAGATGTCCAGTTCCACGTACGCGCCTTCCTTGGCGTCGCGGCCGCGCCACTCGCTGTGCGCCAGGAGCAGGAACCCCGAGTCGACGTAGTACCCCGCCATGCCGTCGATGTACTCGTAAAGGTTCTCCGGCTCGTACCACATGACGTCGCCGATGCGCTGGCCGGGCACACCGGCCGCAACACCGTCGAGGACCCTGGTCATGGCGGGGCGGGGCGCATCGGGGGCGGAAGAGTCGCCCGGGCCGCAGCCGGTTGCCAGAAGGGCCGCCAAGGCGGCCATCCCGGCGGCCAGCCCCGCGCCGAGCACGGCCGCAGACTTCAGGCTCCGCCGCCCCATTCCCGAACCGCTGACCTGCTCCGGGCCGCTCATTTTCGTTCCTTTTCGGGCACAAACTGAGCCTATACGTTGCGCCACAGGACTATCTCTTCAGCCCGCCTAGGCGGGCCGCGCGGCGCCCGCGTACCGCATCAGTTACGGTTGGTCCGGGGATTATGTAGCGCCCGTACGGGCGCGGCCGTGCGCCCGTACGGGCGCTACGGTCAGCGAGAGCGGTCGCCACAACCGTAACTCACGCATCACGCGCCCGCCCGGCGGCGCCGGATGACTTCTCCAAGACTCGCCCCGACCAGCCCCGCCAGCAAGCCGAACAACGCATAAGAAAACAGGCGCGCCTGGAGGCCGGAGATCCCCAGAAACTCGTGCGACTGAAAAAGAGGCGTCAGCAGCCGCTCGGCCAGGAGAACCAGATTGCCGGCCAGCCCGGCAAGCCCCGCAAGGCCGATCGCCCACCGTGCGGCCAACCGGCGCCGCTGGGCAAAGCCGATGGCGGCATCCATCACGCCCCCGGCCATAACCGCGAAGGGCAGATGCGTGGACGCCGTAATCACCTGGCCGCCCGACGCCAGCGAGGCCAGCGCCGCTGCCAGCATGCCGCCGGTCGCGCCCGCTGCCGACCGAAAGACAAACCGTGCCGCAATCACCGGCGCCATCACGAGGACGGCCTTGTGACCCGGCAGACCCAGGTGCAGCCGCAGATGGGCCCCGGCCAGGCCGGCCAGCGCCCCGATGGCGCAGACGGCCAGGAATGCCCCGACCGATTCGGCCGCCGGCACCGCGGCGTCACGGCTGCGCGTGTTTTCGATCCACGGGGACCCACGCATCGTGTTGCCCGCTCCATTGAACCGGGAGGACCGGCTCGCCGCCGACGAGCCTCGGCCGGAGCCAGCCCATCGTTTCGCACGCATCCGTCGCCGCGGGGTCGCGCCCGCCGCCGGGGGACTCCACGCGGATGCCCAGCCGCACAAGCACGTCAAGGGTAACGCGCCTGGGGAGTTCCCGCAAGCGCAGCAGGTCGATGAATCGGCCACACTCGCCTTCGGCCCGCAGGCCGACGGAGGCCAGCGCCCCGATGACGCCCAGGCCGCTGCCGCCGAGGGGCTGCAGCGCGAGGCCCGCCCGCTGCGCCAGGTCCAGCGCCTCCGCCACCTCGAGGACCCGGCGCGTCGCCTCCCGGCCGAAGGCCATCACCTGGGGCGAAACGGCCGCAGCCGGCGCCACGCAGACGGCCGGGTCGGAGCCGGGGGCGGCGCGCGCGGCCACGAAGTCATACGCGAACGCCGCCGCCTCGGCCCCGCCGTCCGACTCCACGGCCACGCACGCGCCGCTGTTGTGCGACGTGTACGGGATGCGCGGGTCCACCAGGAACTGGTGCCGCGTGACGCCCCGCGGCGCGAGGCCCCGCCTCGCGCACTCCGCCGCGAGCAGGCGCGCCAGGTGGCCCGTGCCGCGGCTGGCCGCGCTATCCGTATCGTCGAGGCCGATGAGCAGGATATCGGCGGGGCGAGAGCATTTTAAGATTGCGTGCATACACTACGCCTTTGCGCGGCGGGTCTCCTGACCCGCCGCGTCGGGCACTCCGCGTATCGGCGCGGCGGGTCAGGAGAACCGCCGCGCACCTACGCAATCTTAAAACGCTCGAGCCATCACCGGAACGCCTCCCGCGGCGTTTCGGACAGGAACTGGACGTCGCCGCCGAGCGTCACGTAGTCAACGCCCTTCTTGTAAGCGCGGTGGGCCGTCGGCCCGCCGCTGAACCACGCGTCGCTGGCCACCCACGTCCGCGGAGGCATGGTGTTGTAGAGCCGGCGCGGCCAGGCCACATCCAGCCGCAGGAACGTGCTCAGCAACAGGTTCCCCGGCTTCTTTTCGCAGGAGTAATAGAAGTAGCCGATGCGGCCGGCCCGGAAGTTGGCGTCGGTGCAGAGGCGCTCCGGCGAGGTCTCGCTGGGGCAGTAGTACGGCCGCGGGTCTTCGACGTACGGCCGCAGGCCGGCAACCAGTCTGGGGTGCGGCCCGTCCATCACATCCGACACCGGCAGCGCCCCATTGTTGTCCTTGGCGTAGACGAGGACGGCCATGCCCAGGGCGCGCAGGTTGGCGCGGCACTGGACCTGGTTGGCCTCGTCAATCGCGCGGCCGCCGACCGGAATCGACAGGGCAACCAGGATGGCGATGACCGCCACCACGATGAGCAGTTCCGCCAGCGTGAAGCCGCACGTGCTGCGCCGGGCGCGAAAAAGGGGGCTGTCCCCTTTCCCGCCGTTTGGGAAAGGGGGCTGTCCCCTTTTTCGCACGTGTGGCCGGAAAAGGGGACGGTCCCCTTTTCGCAAACGCGCGAAAAGGGTACAGCCCCCTTTTCCGGCCCGCGCGACCGTCACCGCCGCGCACGTGGGCACCGGGTTCTCCTCGCCAGCAAGGCAGCCGCGCCGAGGCCCAAACGGAGCCCGGCCCGCCGACACACCCTCCCCCCTCCCCCTGGCATGATGCTCAGCGAAGCATAACGGATGCCGCAAGGCGAGTCAAGCGCGCAGAGACACTTGTCACAGAGATATTACCGGCGGGGTCCGCGGGGCCGGGCGGCCCGGGTGCGGCGGCGGGACGAGGCCTTGCGGGTTGCGGGTCGCCTGGGCGACCGCTTCCGCCCGGCCCGGCCGGAGGCCAGGTGGGCCTGGAACCGCTCCGCCACCCACTGGTCGAGTCCCCGGCGGAACCGGCGGTACAAGGCGACCAGCGCGCGGCCTGCCTCGGTCAACTCGACGCCGCCGCCGCCGGCGCCGCCCGTCCGGCGTACAATCAGGCGGAATCCGAGGCGCTGCTCCGCGGCGCGCAGGCGGCCCCACAGGCCGCGGTAACTCATCGCCAGCGCCTGGGCGGCGGCGCGGAGCGACCCGGTCTCGTCGATGCGCTGGAGCCACTGGAGTTTGCCGTCGCCGAACGCCGGCCGGCCGCCCACCTCGATCCAGACCTTGATCCTCGGCCGGAGCCTTTGGAAAGCGGCGTTCTTCACGATGTTGCCTCCGCCAAGGCGTAAATGTTACTTCAGACATCCACGGTGGTTACCAGGGCAGACCGTGCCGCCGCGCGGCGTTTGCGGGGGCTGGTTTCCAGGTAAAGGGCGATGGCCTCGCGAACATTCTTAATCGCCTGCTCGACGGTCTTGCCCTGGCTCATACAACCGGGCAGTTCCGGCACATCGGCCACGTACCCCCTGTACTCAGAATCGTAGATAAGATTAACCATAAGCCGCATAGTGCTTTCTCCTTGACCGCTTCATCGTATCGGCCGGATAGGGCAACGTCAAGTACACAGACCGATTCGCTTCATGGTTCAAAGGTGAGAAGCGCGCCCGACCCCACCTCAAGGAAGACATCGCAGTCCTCAATGAAGTGCAAGACCAGACGAGAGCGCGCGGCGTCAAACTTGGCCTTGTGGAAAGTGTAGATTCTGATCCTCGCCTTATCCTCGCAGTTCCAACCTCGCACCGCCGTAATCTCCAGAGTCCGATCCATAACGTGCTCGCGCCGAGGCTTCGGCTTGCGACGAAGGAGCAAGTTCCATGGAGACAGGAGAATCGCCAGGCAACCCGTTCCTGGCGTAACGTAGCCGGCGTAAGATATCCGCCACGTCTGCAACGGCGGGTCGTACCTAACGCTGTCAAGATCAAGACAATGGTCGGCCAGATACCACTCCAATTCCTTGACCCGGCCCAAATCAAGACTCAGCGACATGGCAGATTCCCCACCCACCCTCATTCCGCAATCCGCAATTCGCAATCCGCAATCGGCTAGTCGCCGTACCCGTCGGGATGCGACTGGTGCCACCGCCAGGCGGTTTCGATGATGGTCTCGAGGGCCGGGTACGCAGGTTTCCAGCCGAGGTCGCGGATGATCTTCTCGCTGGAGGCCACGAGCGACGGCGGGTCGCCCGGCCGGGGCGGGCCTTCCCTGGCCGGAATCGGCCGCCCCGTGACGCGGCGGGCCGCCTCGATCACCTGCCGCACCGAGTACCCGGCGCCGTTGCCCAGGTTGAACGTCAGGCCCCTGCCCGGCTGGATGGCCTGCATGGCCAGGATGTGGGCCTGGGCCAGGTCATAGACGTGAACGTAATCGCGGATGCACGTGCCGTCGGGCGTGGGGTAGTCCGTGCCGAAGATCGGGACGGCCTCGCGCCGCCCCAGGGCCGCCTCCAGGACGATGGGCACCAGGTGCGTCTCGGGCCGGTGGTCCTCTCCGATGCGGGCGTCGGGGGCGGCCCCGGCGGCGTTGAAGTACCGCAGGGCCGCGTATCCCAGGCCGTAGGCCCCGGCGTAGTACCGCAGGGCGTGCTCGAAGTCCAACTTCGTCTGCCCGTAGGCGTTGATGGGGTCGGTCGGATGGTCCTCCGGAATGGGGGTCGCGAGGGGGCTGCCGTAGGTGGCGGCCGAGGAGGAAAAGACGATCCTGCCGATGCCGGCCTTGCGCATGGCCGCCGCCAGATGCAGGCCCGCCACAACGTTGTTGTAGTAGTACTTCTCGGGATTCTCCATGCTCTCGCCAACGGCGCAACTGGCGGCAAAGTGCATGACGCAATCCCATCCGCCGGCCAGCCCAGAGGCCAGGCGGGCCGGGTCCATGAGGTCTCCGCGGAAGAGCACCCCGGCCGGCACGGACGCCGCGTGGCCCTCGGAGAGGTTGTCGTAAACGCGGACGGTGTGCCCCGCCTCCAGCAGGAGGCGCACCACGTGGCTGCCGATGTAGCCGGCCCCGCCGGTGACGAAGACTTTCATGCGGGCTGCTCCTCCGTGCGATAATACTCGATCGTGCGGGCGAGGCCGTCGCGGCGCGAGACCTGCGGCTCCCAGTCGAGCAGCCGCCGGGCCAGCGTAATGTCCGGCCGCCGCCGCGAGGGGTCCTCCGGCAGGGCCGGCCGCAACTCGACCCGGGCGGCCGAGGCGGTCATCGCGATGATTTCGCGGGCCACCTGCATCACGGTCACCTCATCGGGGTTACCGAGGTTCACCGGGCCGGCGTAGTCGGCCTCGGCCAGCCGCAGCAGGGCCTCGACCATGTCGGCGACATAGCAGAAACTGCGGGTCTGCCCACCCGTTCCGAAGACGGGCAGCGGCCGGCCCGCGAGGGCCCGGGTGATGAAGGTCGGGATGACGCGGCCGTCGTCCGGCCGCATGCGCGGGCCGTACGTGTTGAAGATCCGCGCGAGGCGCACCTTGGCGCCCTTCTGCTTCGCGTAGGCCACCGCCAGGGCCTCGGCAAAGCGCTTGCCCTCATCGTACGGCGACCGCGGGCCGATGGGGTTGACGCGCCCCGCATCGGTCTCGACCTGCGGGTGAACGAGCGGGTCGCCGTACACCTCGCTGGAGGAGGCCAGGAGGAACACCGCGCCGCAGTCGGCCGCAAGGTCCAGGATGCGCCGCGTGCCTTCGGCGGCGGCCCGCAACGTCGCAATCGGGCGCTCCAGGTGATGCGCGCAGGTGACCGGGGAGGCCAGGTGATAGATGCGGTCCAGCGGCCCGGAGACCTCGAGCGGCTGGACGACGTCGGCCTCGATGAATCGGAACCGGCCGGAGGCCGCCAGGTGCTCGACGTTCCGCCGCCGGCCCGACGAAAGGTCGTCCACGCAGAGGACCTCGTGGCCGTCGGCGACCAGACGGTCCGCCAGGTGCGACCCCAGAAAGCCCGCGCCGCCCGTCACGAGTATCCGCATTCCGCTGCCCGTCCAACAGGTATGCCGAAAACGCGGCACGGCTGGCTCGCCCAGAGCGCGTCTTCGACTTGCCCAGCCCCGCCTGCCGGCCGGCGGGCAGGCCGTGCCCCATCGGCTCATCCGTGAGGGGGCATTATAAGGCCGGTTCAGGGCGAGTGCCAACGAAACAACGGCCGGACGTACGGCGGGGTGCGTCAGAAGTTTCTGGCGGGGCTTCTCTTGATGTCACCCCGAGCGAAGTCGAGGGGTCTCGCCGTGCGAACGGGAACACGGCAACAGCCACAGCGAGATTCCTCGACTCGCTTCGCTCGCTCGGAATGACAACGTTTCCTGCGTGCCAGGAACTTCTGGCACACTCCGTACGGCGGGGGGCGTCGGTCTTCTATGCGGCCGGGCGCCCGGGCGGAGCGGCCGCGGGGCCGGGACGCGGATCAAATTCCGGCACCACGCTCCTCAGGGCCTCCTGCACGTCCTGGAGCGAATCGCAGTTCATGACCGCCCCCAGCCGCGCCAGCGCCGCCTTCACCTCTTCCGGCGTGGAGGGCCGGCTCTGCCAGACGAAGATCTTGTGGTGCGGGGTGGGCAGAACGTTTTCGGCGGTGGTGCGGAGTTCCTCGAAGAGTTTCTCCCCCGGCCGCACGCCCAGGAACTCGATCTGGATGTCGACGTCGGGCCGGAACCCGGAAAGCGTGATCATCGCCCGCGCCAGGTCGATGATCTTGATGGGCGTCCCCATGTCCAGGAGCAGGGTCTGGCCGCCCTTGCTCAAGACGCTGGCCTGGATGACGAGTTGCGTGGCCTCGGGGATCGTCATGAAGTAGCGCCGCATCTCGGGGTGCGTCACGGTCACGGGGCCGCCGCGCGCGATCTGCTCCTTGAAGACCGGCACCACGCTGCCGGCCGACCCGAGGACGTTGCCGAACCGGACGATGACGAACTTCGTGCCGGCGCACGCCGCCTCGCTCGAGACCGACTGGCAGTACATCTCGGCGACGCGCTTGGTGCAGCCCATGACGCTCGTGGGGTTGACGGCCTTGTCGGTCGAGATCAGGACGAACGCCTGCGACCGGTACTGGCACGCCATGTCGGCGACGTTGCG